>Ga0136636_10000502_pt1 | contig 19967 bp, 18 predicted proteins | sample AntDrymUQ8522106_2_FD_104653 | JGI IMG/M metagenome (GOLD analysis project Ga0136636, IMG submission 104653) | Polar desert sand microbial communities from Dry Valleys, Antarctica - metaG UQ852 (21.06) | ecosystem: Environmental > Terrestrial > Soil > Desert | place: Antarctica: Dry Valley... | reverse complement strand
TGATAAATATACCCTCACCGTCGGCCTTGCTTCATCGCAAATGAACTATGCGCAGACGAGCGGGCTGGGCTTCCTGATGGCACAAGCGGTTTTTGCCTCAATACCGATCCTGATCGTCTATATTATTTTCCAGAAACAGATTGTCGGTGCGATGGCAGGGGCGGCGACTCGATGAAACGTTTATCAGCTTTGGCCGCGTTTATGGCAGCATTGTTGCTTGGCAGTTGCGAGCAGGCGAGCGAGCGGCCGACCTTAGTCATTCAACGTTTTTTCGGCGAATGCGGTGCAGTCTATGGCAACAGCATCGACATCGCAAAGGCAGAGTCCGAGTGCGGTATCATCACCACAATACTGAATCGCTTCGTCGCCGAAAATCCGGACATCAACGTAAAGATAAATGTTGTCGCGTGGCCCGGCTATCCGCAGCTTGCGGCGCAAATTGCAGCAGGTGATCCGCCTGATTTGGTCACCATGCACCAGTCGGTTATCTCCGATTATCAGGCGCGCGGTTTGCTTTCGCCGATGGATGCATTGTTGGCGGAAGCGAATGTCGACACCAAAAGTCTTACGCTCGCCGGGCAACGCGGCGCGGTGAAGAACGGGCGATATTTTGCTTTGCCATGGGACACGATTGGCCGGCTTTGGCATATTAATACGCGCCTGATGGGTCAGGCTGGCCTGATGGCCAATGGCAAGCCGATACTCCCCAATTCGCCAGCGCAATTGCTGGATCATGCGCGCCGGTTCAAGGCGGCCACGGGCAAGCCCTATTTAATTCAGGCGCAGGTGAGCGCGCCGGATTATCTGGTCGCCAATTTGTATACTTATCTGATGGCGCAAGATGCCGTGATCTTCCCCGACAATCGCCACATCCGTTTGAATACACCAGAGGCCCGCGCTGTGATGCAGCTTTACCGCACGCTGAATGCCGAGAAACTGACGACTATGGCACAGGATTTCCCCGGAGCGACAGCAAGCTTTGTAAACGGCGAGGGCGGGGTGTTCCCGACCGGCACTTGGATGATCGGCCCCTATGATGAGGCCGCCAAGCAACCCGCAGCACGTTTGGGGGGCTATGCCGTAGTGCCGTTTCCCCGGCTGTGGGGCAAGAATGCCGCGTTTGTTGATGGCCATGCGTGGGTCGTGCCAAAAGACACAAGGGGGCCATCTGAGCGCGAGGCAATAGCGCGCTTTTTAGGGTTCGTCGCAAAATATAACGGAGACTGGGTGCGCACCGGGCATCTGCCTGCGTTTCGAACGGTGTTAGACGCTCCAGCGTTCAAAACCCAACCCCACCGCAGCGACATTGCCGCGATGGCGGCCACCGGTCAGCAATTGCCAGACTTTGTTGAACGGCAGTCGGCCATTCAAGGTTTGATCGGGGAGGAGCTGGAGGCTGCCGTTACTGGGATCAAACCCATTGATGTTGCGCTTGCGGACGCAGAGCGGCGCGTTAACGAGCTGCTGGCACAATTGCCTTAGATCAGCCTGCAAACGGCAGTTCAGCGATGCCCTTAGCGCCAGGATAGAAAGCAAACATGCCGCCCGCATTCGGTTGCGCCACGCGTTCGACATCCGACAAGTCACGCGCGGCTGAAGTGATGAAGACACGGTCCATATCTGGTCCACCAAAGGCAACGCTGGTAGGCTTTTGTACGGGCACGGGAACCTCGGCAAGCAAGCTACCATCGGGTGCAAAGCGGCGGAGGCACCAGCCGTCCCAGAACGCGATCCAGAGGCAATTTTCAGCGTCCACGGTCATACCATCGGGATAGCCCATATCGGGGGTGAACTGCAGAAACAGGCGGCGGTTGGTCGCATTGCCAGCGGCGTCTAGGTCAAAGGCATAGACGCGCTGAATGGCGCTGTCGGTGTGGTACATTATCCGGCCGTCAACGCTGAAGGCTGGGCCGTTCGTCACGCGATAGCCTGTGTCTATGGCGGTCCAACTGAGGTCATGGTCTATCCGGTACAGTGTGCCGCTATCCCGCCCTTCGGCATGATCCATTGTGCCCGCCCAAAATCGCCCTTCGCGGTCGATCTTGCCATCGTTGAAGCGGTTGCCAGGGATATGCGCTTCAGGATTGCCAACATGCGTTATCGCGAAGTCATCGGAAAGCGTGATTAGGCCATGATAGCCTGCACCAATATATCCGCCTGTCGCGCGTGGGACGATCGAACAAATTTTTTCAGCCAACAGATGCGTTTGCGCGCCTTTGGTCGCGCTCCATTGAAAGACGTGCGGCGTGTTGATGTCGATCCACAATATGCTTTGGTCCCGCGCTACCCAGCATGGCCCTTCGCCTAAAACGGCGGGTACATCGGCAAGGCATTCCATCTCAGCCTGTTTTTTCCGCTTCAGCGATCAACAACATCACATCGGCAATCAGCGCCGCCATCGCCGCCCGTGCTTGTTCGGGCTCGCGTTGTGTAATGGCGTCGAGCACGGCCTTATGCTGTGGCAGGCTAGCAGTGCGGCCTTTGAACCGGTTTGTGAAGCGGATAGATGTGCGCAGGGCAGTCGTCACGACGTCGCGAAATTGGGCGTAGAACGGGTTGGCCGAGGCCTGAAGAATTGCGATGTGGAATGCGATATCTGCCTCAAGCGAGTCGTCGTCGTCGCACTCGGCGGCTTCCATCCGGGCAAAGCCAGCCCGGATCGCCGTTAGTCCTTCTTCAGTGTGCGCACGAGCCGCAAGCGCAGCTGCGGCTGGCTCAATCGCCTCACGCAGCTCCGAAAACTGCCGAAGTACTGAGAGCGAGAATTTACGGTCGAGCAGCCAACGCAAAACATCGATATCGAACAAGTTCCAGCGGTCGGTTGCCTGAATAGTGGTGCCCTTACGCGGGCGCGCGGTCAGTAACCCCTTGGCGCCAAGCATTTTGACCGCCTCACGTACGACTGACCGGCTGACGTCATATTGCTTCGCAAGCTCGGCTTCGGTCGGGAAGGGTTGATTATCATATTGCCCTGTGACAATCGCCTTGCCGAGCATGTCGAGCATACCATAGGTCAGGTTGCGGCCCATCGCCGATGACATACTCATCTCGGATACTGCATTCATCATTTGACCCCCCCGGACTTCAAGCGCCCGGCGTTGTTGAGCTCTGCGCCGGTCTTTATCGGCAAAATCATACAAAATCTTCTACCATTTTGCGTGAGCCGATTAGGAAGCAATCGGCGACAATACGCAAGGGTTCGCGATCCACACGGCTGCGTCGGGTTTTTACAACGTTGCCGAATTCCTTATATACGCCGCGATATTCGTCATGATCCGGCAGGTCTTGCTGCAAACCGTCAATGGCGAGCGCCGCGCCGCCATGTGAAATGTCGACTCTCTTGCCCGATTGGGTTTGGATGTGGATAGACCAGCGTTCTTCGCTGTCGCCACGCCAATCAAGAACGGCGGTTCTTGCGTTGCCATGAAAATTCAACTCGGCGGCGATTGGCGCCTGCTTATTGCCCGGAAAGCAAAGATTAGCGTCGCGCACCAATATGGGTTCCGGAAGGATGCGGGTGAGGATTGAAAGCCCGTTAATGCCGGGGTCGAACACCCCAAAGCCACCAGCTTCCCAAATCCATTGCTGCCCTGCGTGGAATTTTCGTACGTCCTCTTGCCATAAAAGGGAAATGCTGGTCACCTCTTCGGCAACTAAGGCATGCTGTGCGATATCGACGGCTGCGGAATATTGCGAATGCCATGCCGTAAAAACGGGCGCTTCATTGGCTTCTGCTATCTGAAGCAGATCGTCTAATTCGCCCAGCGTTGCCGTTGGCGGCTTTTCCAAGAGCATGGCAACGCCATGAGCGGCAACAGCGCACCCAATTTCAAATCTAGGTCCAGGAGGGGTGCAAATGGCGACGGCATCGACACTGCCCGGCATGGCGGCGAACATATCTGCGACATTGCGGAAATACGGGCAACTGATATCGGTTGGTGCATTGTTTGTAACGATGGCAACCAGTTCGAAATCCGGATTGTCGTTGATCGCGGGCAAATGCTCGTCGCGTGCAATCTTACCAAAGCCGATTATTGCAATACGGATGGTCATGTGCGGACCTGCACCGGCAGTGAGGCCAGGAATTGTAATGCTGCGTCGCGAACTTGCTTTGGCGAATAACCGGGCCGGTAGAGCGCGCCACCAAGGCCAAAGCCGCTGGCGCCTGCAGAAAGCCATTCCCGGGCCTCATTCGCTTGAACGCCGCCGACAATGAACAAAGGGAGGCCAGTTGGCAGAACAGCCCTTTGCGCTTTCACAACCGATGGAGAGGCGGCTTCGGCTGGAAATAGCTTAATGGCGTGGGCACCGGCGTGGATGGCGGCAAAGGCCTCGGTGGGCGTAAAATAGCCAGGTACCGAAATCATCCCGGCTGCCACGGTTGCAGCGATAACTTTGGGGTCTGTGTTGGGGGACACGACCAATTGCCCGCCCGCTGCTTGGACCGCCTCAACATCCTGCACCCGCAATACTGTGCCAGCGCCGATGATCGCCCCATCGCCCAGATCAGCCGAAAGGCGATTGATGCTTTCAAAAGGCTCAGGCGAGTTTAGCGGGATTTCGATCACATTGATCCCACATTCCATAAGTGCGTGGCCGACGGGTAAGATCTCGTCAGGCGTTATACCACGCAGGATCGCGATCACAGGACAGCGTCGGATATGGTCAGTGAATATGTCGGTTAGCTGTGCCAATATTTCTACCCTGAAACAAAATGCCGGATGATGGAACCGATTCCAGCCCGAAATGCCGCGCTGCCGTCGACGAAACTGCTGGTGCAACCTGACGCTGCAATGGCGCTTGCGTAAAGCTGGCAGAGGTCGGGGCGTCCGGTAATCGTTATCTGCGCGCCAGCTTCCGTTTGTTGTAACCCCGCCTGCACATCGCTGCCAATCAACAGGCCACTGGCATAGGAGGCATCTGCGAGCGGCAATGCTTGCAACAAGTAACGCGCGCGGACGGCAAATAAAGCCGACAGCAACGGCACGCCGCCGCGCGCGTCCTTGAGCCCAGCTTGGAAGGCCGCATTGTCAGTGACGTCCCCACTCATTTGTCCAGCCAAGATGCTGTGTTCACGCAGCAAGTTGAACATTTCTCCAGTCATCGCAGTCTGGAAAGCGCTGATTTGGGCATGCCTCAACTGAATCCATTTGCTGTGTGTACCGGGGTGGCAAATAAGCGCATCGGGCGACAATCCGGCGATGGCCTGGGCACCTAATACCTGAACCTCTTCGCCGCGCATGACGTCGGCATGGCCTTCGGTCTGGCAGACACCGGGGATGATGCCCACCCGCATCGGCTCGACCCATAAAACGCCAGCGGCTAAGGATTTGGCGTCAGCGGGGCAGGGCACATATCCGGCTTGCCGCCATCCCTTGTTCGACCCGACCATGCCGGCGAGCAGCATGGGATGGTCGCCGAGTTGATGACGGATGTCCGCTGCTGCAGCATCGAACCCGTCCTGGGGCACTGACATCAGCCCAAGATGGTCCTCAAACTCACCTGTTACTTGGCCATCACGGTCAATTAGCCACGCGCGGCGATTCGTCGTTCCCCAGTCAACAGCGATGTAATTTGCGTGCCACATGGTGACTCATTCTCCTGCGGCTTCAAGGTGTACACCAACTTCCAACACTGCCGGCACATCGTGAGTTCCAGTTGCATTGTATGTATTATCATATAAATGTGCAATCCCAGTTTGATATATCATGATAGAGCAGCCGCCATGAAGATTGCTAAAATCGAAACCTTCCATGTCCCGCCACGCTGGCTTTTTGTAAGGATCGAAACACAGGATGGCGGTGTCGGCTGGGGCGAGGCAAGCCTTGAGGGGCATGCGGAAGCCGTGGATGGGGCCATTGATGCATTACGCGATCGCTTCATCGGCGCTGATCCACGGCAAATAGAAGACATCTGGCAGGTCGGTTATCGCGGTGGGTTTTACCGGGGTGGCCCGGTATTGATGTCCGCGATCGCTGGGCTTGATCAGGCACTATGGGACTGGAAGGGCAAGCATCACGGATTGCCCGTTTGGGAGATGCTGGGGGGCCGTGTGCGGAACAAAATACGTGCTTATGCTTGGATTGGCGGCGACCGCCCCGACGACATTGCCGCAGCCGCGCAGGCACGCCTTGCGCAAGGTTTTTCTGCAGTGAAAATGAACGCAACGTCCGAAATCGACTATCTGGTTGCGCCCAAGCTTGATGAGGTCGTCGAGCGTGTGCGGGCCGCCCAAGGTGAGGGCCTTGATGTCGGCGTCGATTTCCATGGCCGCGTGCATCGGCCCATGGCGAAGCAGCTCGCAAAGCTGCTCGAGCCGCTTGGGTTGTTGTTCATAGAAGAACCGATCCTGTCCGAAAACCCCGAGGCACTGGCGCAGCTTGCGGGCCTCGTCAGCACACCGATTGCGGTTGGCGAGCGGCTTTATTCGCGCTGGGACTTCAAGCCGTTTTTGGCCAGCGGCGCGGTAGATATCATTCAGCCCGACCTCAGCCATGCTGGCGGCATCACAGAGTGCCGCAAGATTGCAGCGATGGCGGAATCTTACGATGTCGCCGTTGCGCCGCATTGTCCGCTTGGACCGTTGGCGCTCGGCGCATGCTTACAACTGGCGGCGTGCACGCCCAATGTCATTATTCAGGAAATGTCCTTGGGTATCCACTATAACGATACGCACGACCTGCATACTTTCTGCACAAACCCTGATGCTCTGACGCCGGTGGACGGGTTCCTGCCTATTCCAAACGGGCCTGGTCTCGGCATAGAAATTGACGAAGCAAAAGTGCGGGAAGCGCACAAACACAGGCATCGTTGGCGAAATCCAGTCTGGCGACACGCAGACGGGAGCGTGGCCGAATGGTAACAAATTTTCGAAAAATCAGTTCTATAGGATAAATCATACAATTAGCTTGCTCGAGACAAAAAGTTTCGTATATTGAATCGATAGAGAACCGCGACTGCGGTCGAGATGAGGGGAACTATTATGCGCCTTAAGACCATTGCCCGCTGCACCGGATCACTCGCGGTGATCGCGATGTCGGCTTCTGCTGCCTATGCGCAGGACACCGTGCCAGTTCAGGGCGTGAATGACGGTGAGGAAGACGCAATTGTTGTTACGGGGCTTCGCGCCTCGTTGCAATCGGCGCAAAGCCAGAAGCAACGTTCTGACAAGATTGTAGATTCGATCGTCGCTGAGGACATTGGCAAGCTGCCCGACGTAGCGGTCTCCGATACGGCCGCGCGTATTCCCGGAATTCAGGTTGAGCGTAGGGGTGGCGAGGCCAATCGTGTTCTTTTACGCGGTCTCGACAGGTTCAATTACACAACCACTTACAACGGACGCGAAATCTTTACCGCTGAAACCCGGTCGGTCGCACTTCAAGACTTTCCCGCGGGCGGCATTAGCGCAATCGATGTGTTCAAGACGTCGAGCGCCGATTTAGTTGAACCCGGCATCGCTGGCTTGATTAACGTGCGTTCGCGCCGTCCCTTTGACTTTGAAGATTCCGAAATTGCTGGGTCAGTATGGGGCGTTTATCCAGATAAATCCCGGGATATGGAGCCGAATGCTCAGTTGCTCCTGTCGGACCGGTGGAACGCGGGCGATGGCGAGATAGGGGCTCTGATCAACTTCTCTTATACGCGCATGCATTATCGCGATTCCGTTCGTCGGCATGGTTTTTTCATTGCTGACCTTGCTGGTGCACGTTCACCGGATTGGCCCGAAATCCAATATGCAGAGGCCGAAAGATGGCGTCCCTCGCTAAATGGGGCGCTTCAGTGGCGCCCTTCGCCGGACCTTGAACTTTATGTGGAAGGTCTGTGGCAAGGGTATCGTGAGCGCGCGACGGACCGCATGTGGGCGCAGCCGCTTTGGGGCGGCGCTTCGTACGAAAACCTCGTCGTTGAAAACAACCAGATCATTAGTGGCACAGTAAATCGGCCAACGTCTTGCTGTGGAGGGAACCAGACTTGGGGCTTCCAAGGTGCAACCAAGCGTGACACTAATACCTACCAGTTCGCGATTGGCGGTCGCTGGGATGCTGGGCCGCTCCGTGTCACCGCTGATGTTGCACGTACCGACAGTACGTTCGATTTGCGGACCGAAAGCGTGGATTATGAAATCAACACAAATAACTATTCGGTCGATTTTTTCACTGGTCGCCCAGGCGGGTCAGGCCCTACCTTCCAAGTGCGCGGGATCGATCCCACCAATCCGGCGATCTACAATTATCGTGGCTTTTTCGAAGATTATCTGACCGCCAGCGGTGACGATCTTCAGGCGCGTCTTGATTTCCAATATGAGCCTTCAGGCATCACCTTTTTACCAACGCTTAGCTGGGGCGCCCGATTCGTAAACCGCGATGCGTCATCGCGTGCTGGCGATTTCTATTGGAACTTGCGTGACCGGGGGATTCCGATCAGCGCCGTGCCACTCGATTATGTACTTCAGCCGCGCGGATTTCGTGGCGACAAAAACGCGCCATTCCCAGTGAGCTGGTTCGGACCAACGTTTGGCAGCGTGCATGAAAACTTGAGGGATTTCCGCCAGTTCAACATTGGCCTAACGGGCAATGGCTCTGTTGATGGCCCGCCAAATGATCCAGCCCGGACGTTCAACATTAACGAAAAATCTTATGCAGGGTATGCGCAGGCGAATTACGAATTTGAAGCTGGCGCTGTAACGATTGACGGACAAGTTGGCCTTCGCGTTGTCAAAACTGAGACCGATACCACAGGCACCATCTTTACCACGACTGGTCCGCAACCCATCAGTTATAAAACCAGCTACACTGATTGGCTGCCAAGTGCCAATTTGCGCGTGCAATTCACGCCTGAAATACAGGCACGGCTTGCATTTACGCAAACCCGCACGCGTCCAAATTTTTCGCAGCTCAATCCAGCACTTCGGCTTGCGCCACCACCAGGGTGTACACCGGGCGTGACGGATTGCGTGCGCACAGGGTCTGGCGGCAACCCATTCCTAAAGCCACTCGACTCCGACAATTATGATGCGAGCCTCGAATATTATTTCTCGCCAACTGGTTTTGCCTCGGTCGGTGTATTCCGCCGCGATATGAAGGGCTTCATTGCCAACCGCGCGTATGAATTCCCAGAGCCCGATCCAGAAACCGGTTTGCCGCTCGTTATTTCCGGGCCAATCAATACGCGCGAAGCAAAGATCAAGGGCTTTGAAGCGCAAGTTAGTGGATTCTTTGACTTCCTGCCGGGCGCGCTAAGTGGCTTTGGTGCTCAAGCAAACGTCACCTATATTGACGCAAAAGCGGAGTTTGGCTTCTTCTGCCCCAATAACGCAAATGCGCCATGCACGGCAGGGCCAGGTGCAGCAAATGCAACTACATTGCGCACGCCGATCCCAGACGTGTCGAAATGGACCTACAATTTGGTCGGCATGTACGAACGCGATGGCCTTACGCTGCGGCTCGCCTATAATCATCGCAGCAGCTTCCCTGAAGCAGACCGCGCAGAACGCGATGGTTTCTTTACGCTGCAGGGCCGAGGCAATTCCGTATCGCGACTTGACTGGTCGAGCAGCTATGCTCTCACGGACAACTTCACTGTGTTCTTTGACTGGACGAATATTTTAGACGATCCGTTCCAGTCTGACATCGTTCGGGTAAATTATCCCGGTGGCGTACCTAGCGCGGAGGAAGTCTTCCCGATGGTCGTCCGCTTTGAAGAATCAGTGATGTCGGCAGGGGTCAGGTTCCGTTTTTAATTTTAAGCGGGACACGGTCCCTTTAAGTAGATGACGTGAACGAACACGCGATTGAGAAGATAGTTATTGTCGGGGGCGGTACGGCCGGGTGGATGGCTGCCGCCGCCTTATCGAAGCTGCTCGAACAAGGCGCAGTCGATATCTGTCTGGTTGAATCCGACGAGATTGGAACGGTTGGTGTCGGTGAGGCAACTATCCCGCCGCTTGCTGCCTTCAACAAGATGCTCGGCATCAACGAAGACGAATTTCTTGCTGCGACCATGGGGACATTCAAACTTGGGATAGAGTTTGTGAACTGGGGTGCTCAAGGCGAACGCTATTTTCACCCGTTCGGTCCGCATGGGCAGGATTTTCAAGGCGTCCATTTCCACCAGTTATATTTACGCGAAGCGCAGCGTCGGAAGCTGCCGGACATTCAAAACTGGTCAATGAGTGCGGTTGCGGCGGAACTTGGTCGTTTTGCGCGGCCTGGCCCCGACGCACGGCTGCCGCTCTCACAACTGGGTTATGCGTTTCATTTTGACGCTGGATTATATGCTTTGTTCCTGCGTCGCCTTGCTGAAAATGCCGGCGTGAACCGGGTTGAAGGCAAGATTGTCGCGGCGGCATTGGATAGGGAAAATGGCCACATTCGGTCGATCACTCTGGCGGCTGGATCGGAAATCGATGGTGATCTGTTCGTCGACTGCTCTGGCTTTCGCGGGCTGCTGATTGAGGAAAAGCTTGGAACCGGATATGATGACTGGAGCAAATGGCTGCCCTGCGACCGCGCAGTTGCTGCACCTTGCAGCCTTCCGGGGGCACCTGATCCCTTTACGCGGTCGACTGCGTTTTCCGCAGGCTGGCAATGGCGCATTCCGCTGCAGCACCGAATGGGCAATGGTATGGTATACTCCAGCGGGCATCTTGATAGCGCAGATGCAGAAGCTATGCTTGTGGACAATCTTGAAGGCGAGATATTAGCTGAGCCCCGCCACCTTAGATTTACCGCCGGACGCCGCCGCCACGCATGGAATAAAAATGTCGTCTCACTTGGGCTGTCGAGCGGCTTTGTCGAGCCACTGGAATCCACGAGCATTCATCTCATCCAAAGCGGGATTGCCAAGTTGCTCGCTCTATTCCCCGACCGCCGCTTCGATCCCGCCGAGCGCGACGAATATAACCGCCAAATGCAAATCGTTTTCGAAGATGTCCGGGATTTTGTAATTCTCCACTACAAAGCCACACGCCGCGATGATTCAGAATTCTGGAATTACTGTCGCAATATGGACATCCCTGACAGCCTTGCGGGCAAGTTCGAACTTTGGCGTTCTAAGGGACGTTTGTTCCGCGAAGGGTTCGAGCTGTTCGGGACGGCAAGTTGGGTTGCGGTCTTGCTTGGCCAAGGCGATTTGCCGGCCCAAACCGAACCGGCGGTCGATGCTCTCGATCAGGACATGGCGGAAGACGCACTGGAGAAAATGCGCCTTAGCTATCGTCAGATGGCAGAGCATATGCCCAGCCATGCAGAATTTCTTGCGCGGTCGTGCGCGGCAGCAAGTGCACCGACGAAACTCCACGCATAAGCTTCAACGTTACTGTTTTGAGGCTGGACGTAAACTAACTCCGATCTGCGGCTTGCCGTCTTTCCACAATAAAGGCGCGATATACATATAGCGCTTATTGTCGAATTTGCGGCACCCCTTGGTTACGGCCCAAGCGTGGAAGGAGATGAACTGCCGCCCGCCCACTTCAAATATCGATTGATGCCCTGGGCCGCTAAGACAACCAACTTTGCGGTCATTATAGCTGTTCAGTATCGGGTTGGCCGATGCGTCAGTGCATGGACCCATTGGGCCTTTGCAATTGGCATAGCCGACAGCATAAGGGGATAATCGCTGGTGGGTTTCCCAACCATAATGGTTGGCCGAATAGAACAGCACATAATTCTCGCCATGCCGCACCATGGTAGGCGCTTCAATAACATGCGCTTCCCATCCAGTGTCATTGCGCAACAGAGGCTTGGCCTCTCCAACGACATTCATGCCATCAGGTGTTAGACGCTGAACATAGATGTCGGTAGGCATTTTGAACTGCGGATTGTTGCCGTCATTTTTGTAATAAAGGTAAAATTGTCCGTCGGTGTCGCGAAAGGCGTGGGAGTCAATGGTGCCGCCAAGATCGGTCTGGCATAAAAGTGGTGTGTCGGTTGTGGACGTGAATGGTCCCATTGGGCTAACGCTGAAGGCCGCTCCCAAGCATTGCAGGTCGCTCTTTTTATCGCGCGCAGTGAAGTGCAGGACAAAGCCGTCTCGTGTCTTCAGCACCTCAGGTGCCCATGTCAGGCCTCGTTTCACCCATGAGGGAAGCTGCGGCATGGCGTCATGTAACTTCTCGCCCTCCGTCACCAAGTTCCAGTCCACAAGATTTGTGGAACGAGCCATCGGCACATTGGCGCGATCCCCGCTGGCATTGGTGGCATATGCGAGGAATTCCGAACCATCGCGTAAGATGAAGGGGTCGGGAAAATCCGTCGACAATATCGGCACGAAAGCGGGTTCCAGTTTGCTGGACGCCTGGGCCGCAAATGCGAAGGCGCCAAGCGCAAATAATCCGAAATATTTCACATTATCTCCATACCATGCGAGGGGATTTTACGCCTCATGCGGTGCGCGGTTGTCACATGTTTTGTTTTATCATATAAATCATCTTAAATGAAAAGGGGATAAAGTTTGACGCGGTCGCAATTGAGCAGAGAAATTTTTGGAACGCTGGCCGACGGAGAAAACGTCGAAGCGGTTATGCTGACGAACGCCTTTGGCATGTCTGTTAAAATCATAAGCTATGGTGCCTCCATACAGTCGGTTGATGTCCCAGATGCGCAGGGTCGGTTCGCTGATGTAACGCTTGGTTACGATACCATCGATGAATACGTCGCCCACCCGCAATTCTTTGGTTCGACCGTTGGCCGTGTTGCCAACCGCATTGCGCACGCGCGCTTCACGCTAGAAGGCAAAGAATATGTCATTCCCGCCAATGATGGTATCAACTCCTTGCATGGAGGCGATGTCGGCTTTGACAAGGTCAACTGGACAGTGGCAACTTGCGATGAAGAGGCGTTGTCGGTCACGCTGTCCCTTATCAGCCCCGATGGCGATCAAGGTTATCCCGGCAACTTATCGGTCACCGCAACCTATCAGTTAAGCAACGACAACACGCTGTCGGTCCATTACCATGCGACAACTGACGCGCCCACTGCCATCAACCTGTCAAATCACGCTTATTGGAATTTAGGCGGCGAGGGTGGCGCGCATGATGCAATGGACCACCTGCTGACCATCAAGGCCGAACATTATCTGCCGGTCGACCGTGCGCTTATTCCCACCGGGGAACGCCGAAGCGTAGCGGGCAGTGCCTTTGATTTTCGGACACCTACGCCAATTCACAATCATGTCCGCGACGCTGCGGACGAACAATTGCGGCATGGGCGTGGCTTTGATCATAATTGGGTCATTGATGAGGTAGTCGCGCCTCGGCCCCGTCTGCTCGCTAAATTGGAGGATCCGCATTCGGGACGGACGATGACGTTGCTTTCGAACCAACCCGGTGTGCAATTTTACTCAGGCAATTTCTTCGACGGCTCCACCGCAGGCAAGGCAGGCAAAAGCTACCGCATGGGCGATGCCATCGCCTTGGAACCCCAGATGTTTCCTGATGCGCCCAACCATCCATCTTTCGCTTCGGTCGCGCTACATCCCGGGGACATTTACGAGAATATTATCATCTGGCAGTTTGGCACCCGTTTAGGAGAAGATAAATGAAACGTTTTACGTTCGTCCTGACTGCTGCCGTAGTGGTTAGTCTACTAAGCAGTTGTGCAACCCGATCCAACAGCATGGTCGGGCCCCAGGTCGTTACCAATCCAGTGCTTGACGCGAACTTTCCCGACCCCGCAGTTGTTAAGGCACCTGACGGATATTACTACGCCTATGCCACACAAAGCGAGGTGGATAGCAAAATGCAGAACATCCAAATCGCTCGTTCACGTGACATGCAGCAATGGGAACGCGTAGGGGACGCCTTGCCTGACAAGCCGGTTTGGGCCAGTCAGACGCAGGATTTTTGGGCCCCGCATGTCGCGTTGCATGATGGGCTTTACTATCTCTATTACTCAGCCAAGCCAGATGTTGCGCTTGTCGACAAGGTGAGCGGCCTATGCCTCGCTGTAGCGACAGCCACCCGGCCCCAAGGGCCTTTTGTTGATATCGGCAAACCGCTTCAATGTGGCGACGGGTTCATCAATATCGATCCCATGGCGTTTGACGACCCAGCCACTGGAAAGCGCCTCCTGTATTGGGGATCAGGTTTTGGCCCGATCAAGGTTCAGGAACTTGCGCGGGACCGGATATCTTTTGCGCCGGAGAGCAAACCAGTCGATTTGGTCGGAACCATCCCCAACGAAGATGCACAAAACTATCAACGACTGGTCGAGGGGGCCTGGGTTACAAAACACCATGAATATTATTATCTGTTTTATTCCGGCGACAATTGTTGCGGTCCGAAAGCGCATTACGCGGTGATGGTCGCCCGATCAAAAAGCGCAACGGGACCTTTTCGGACATTGGCCGAAGAAACCGGATCGGCCAATAGCGTAATCCTTGAGGCGGATAGCCGCTGGATTGCACCGGGACATAATGCGGTTATCATGGATGCCACCGGACGACACCTAACCCTCTACCACGCCGTCGATGCGAGACGCTCAAAGGACAAGGATGCTGATGACGTCAACTCACGGCGCGTAATGCTACTACGAGTGCTTGAGTGGATTAACGGCTGGCCGCGGGTTAGGAGAAAATAAGATTCCGGGAGCAATGGAGGTGTATTTTGCATAAGCTTTCTATATATGCAGTGTTATCAGCATTCAGATCAACGATATAATTCGAGACCGATATGGACTGCGTCGAGCAGTTATATTAGGAACAATACGATTCAGGTCTCGTTTTCAATATCTTACGTTCATATCGATCTTGGGAGTATCATTATCATCGACGATACTCCTAATGATACTGGTAAAAGGTCGACCGATGTTCGGCCCAAACGGCTTATCAAACTCCAGCTATCGAATGACCGCATTCTCCAAGTTGATGCAATATTGCGAAATGTGACCGAGAGGGGCGCCGGCATTGAGTTGCAAGCTAAACTGGACCAAGGCGAAAAGGTTTTGATCACGATCAGAAATCTTGATCCGTTTTGGGGCACCGTAACTTGGTCGAAGCAACATCGAGCCGGCTTGGAGTTTGATGAGCTTATTGACCCGTCGCTCCTGACGATAAAAAATAGCAACCAGCTCGAGGGAGAAGGAATATTTAGTGCCGCGAATGGGTATCACGTCTTTGACCGGTTCAAACCCATATCTGACATCAAGCGCCCAGCGGTTAAGCCGCGCAAATAGAGCCATTGTATGTCGACAGTTTTGTCAAAACCAATATGACTGAAATTCCTAATTTGGCTTTTCGCCGAACAAACTCTGATACTCTAAGAGAGAATTGGTAGTAGCAGCAACTGACTGGTTAACCGATGCGCTATCATCGCAGCCATGGTGCGCATGCTATTGAACCAAAGACGAAAAGAACTAAGCGATGTCCAGTGGCTAATTATGTCGAGTGGCAGCGAGGCCTAAGGCGGTCAGCTGGGCACTTCTTGCATATCACGAATTGAACCATTTATTGTGTTCTTTACCTTATTTAAAGCTCCATCCTCAAAAGGTTGTTCCCATCAGCACGCAGCATTGCTTGAAGGATAAAAGATGTTGGGAATAGTCGCACAAAAGAGAAGTCCAAAGCGTATGCCCTCTTTTTTGAAAGCTAAACTACATAGTGAGAATTTAACGCAAAGCGTTTGCGTGCGTGATGTTTCCGTAAATGGAGCACTTCTCGATGTCACCAAGCCTTTGAAGGTTTTCGAGATAGTCACGCTCATGTGTGGCGACACGAAAGTAAACGGGATTGTTGCTTGGTCTGATGAAGGGAGGCTTGGAATCGAATTCTCTGAGCTTCTTACGTGCGAAATTCTCGTAGATTCCCTCAAGAGTCAGATAAAGGTATCTGCTCCGAAAAGTTATCAACCTGAGATTTGAAGGCCGGAAAGCCCACTGATGATCAAACGATGGTCAATCCAAGGGCTTCGACTGTTGCCAGCTTGCATCCGACCAAGACATTCCAAGAGTGCTAGCGACTGAAAGTAATATCGCCTCTTTAAAGGGCATATTTTGATATGAATTTCGGTAGTTTTGTTAAGTTTCAGCCTGCTAAAGACACGAGACCGACCAGACGGGCTTCTTTGTTAAGAGGTGGCTCGGTTTGTCTGCACAGTGATTGGCAAAAGATAAGTGGATCGTCTGCCGGTTGTTCCCTCAATATTTCGATATGGGGTGTCGTGCAGGGAGGGCGTAGCCCGACCGGAAAGACACCCCATATCGGTTGCCAAATTCATGCTGCCATTTTCACAGGCAGGTTGTCAAAATATGCTTGATCCGGCGTTTTGGCCGCCAGGCTGGAATGTGGCCTGCGGCTGTTATAGTAGCTGCACGGCCACATCAGCGGTGAGCGCGTGGAAGTGCGTCGATGTTGTGTCGTCAGTGCGTTCTGCTTGGGAGTGGTCTGCCATCGATCAATTTCCCTTGTCGATTTTCAGGCACGCCATCATCCCCTCGGCAATCGCCAGTTCTTCATCTGCGGGGATGACATGCACCATAACCGCAGAGCCGGGCGGGGAAATCACAGCATCGCCGCGCTGGTTGGCATCGGCGTCAATCTGCACCCCCAGCCACGCTGCTGCATCGCCAAGCCACTGGCGGATGGCGGCTGAACTCTCGCCAATGCCTGCAGTGAACACTAGGGTATCCAGCCCTCCCAATGCGGCGGCGAGCGATCCGATGGCGCGGCCTGTGCGATAGATAAACAGGTCGATGGCTTCGCCCGCTTCCGACGCGTCGCTGTCGAGCAACACCTGCATATCGCCCGAGATACCCGAAACGCCCAGCAGACCCGAACGGCTGTAGAGCAGCTCGGAAATTTGGGATGCAGTCATGCCTTTGGCTTCGATCAGATGGAGCAGAATGCCGGGATCGATAGAACCTGACCGGGTCGCCATCATCAGCCCTTCCAGTGCCGAAAAGCCCATCGTGGTGGCAACGCTCACGCCGTTCTCCATCGCGCACAGGCTCGTTCCGCTGCCCAGATGCGCGACGATGGTGCGACCTCCGGCACGTGCGCCATCGAGAGCACGCAACCGGGCTGCGATATACGCGTAGGAGAGGCCGTGAAACCCATAAGCGATCATTCCCTGCTCGCTGAGGTTGCGGGGCAACGCATAGAGCGTGTCGAGCCGTGGCCGCGCGGCATGAAATGCGGTATCGAAGCAACCGATCTGCGCAGCCTTCGGCAACCGCTGTGCAGCAAAACGGACAATATCGAGATTGTACGGCTGATGCAGCGGCGCGAGCGGCACCAGCGCTTCAAGCTTACCGAGCACAGCGGCATCGAGCCGCACCGGCGCAGTGAAAATGGCGCCGCCATGCACGATCCTGTGCCCAACGGCGCTGATGCCGTCGAGCAGTCTCTCGGCTTTCAACGCGTCGAACACCAACGCCGCAGCGGCGCGCAGGTCAATCGGGCTATCGGCGACGGCGCGGGCCTGCGGGACCTTGTCCCCGATCCTGAGCTTGAGCCATGGCGCAGAACAAATCCGCGACAGATTGCCCGCCGCAACCCGAACAGGCCCCGATCCCGGATCAAAAAGTGCAAACTTCAGGCTCGATGACCCGGCGTTGAGGACGAGCATCTGCCCGGTCATCGCGGCGGCTTCAACCATTGGTGTCCCGCGACGAGCAGCGCAGCGGCGCACGAGGCAAGCCGGGTTAGTTCATCATCGGCGCGGCTGGTGAGGATGATCGGCACGCGCGCGCCGATCACGATACCGGCGGATAACGCGCCCGAGAAATAGGTGAGCTGCTTGGCGATCATGTTGCCCGCCTCAATATCGGGCGCGATCAGCACATCGGCGCGGCCTGCGACCTCTGACACGATGTGCTTGGCCGCCACCGCTGCGGGCGAGATCGCATTGTCGAACGCCAGCGGCCCATCGACGAGCCCGCCGACGATCTGTCCGCGATGCGCCATCTTGGCGAGCGATGCGGCATCGATGGTTGCAGACATCGCCGGATGCACCGTCTCCACTGCCGCCAACACCGCGACGCGCGGCTCGACTATGCCCAACGCAATTGCACAATCGATGGCGTTCTGAACGATGTCTCTCTTGGCGGCAAGATCGGGCGCGATGATGACCGCAGCATCGCTGACCAGCAGCAGCCGCGGATAATCAGGCACCTCGAAGATGAATACATGGCTCATGCGCCGGTCGGTGCGCAGCCCGGCATTGCGGTCCACGACCGCGCCCAGCAACTCGTCGGTGTGCAGGCTGCCCTTCATCAGCGCTCCAACTTCGCCAGCGCGCGCCAACCGGCACGCCTCCGCGGCAGCGGCATGGCTGTGTTCTACCGCCATCATTTCAAGCGTCGATATGTCCACTCCGGCGGCATCAGCAGCGGCCCGAATCTTCGCTTCAGGGCCGACCAGCACCGGTTCGATCAGGCCGCTCTCCGCCGCCGCCATAGCCCCACCCAGCGAAGCCGCATCACATGGATGCACCACGGCGGTGCGCACCGGCGGGCGGTTATCGGCAAGCGCCATGATGTCCGCGATACAGCGAGGCGGTGCAGGTGCTTTGGCGGGTGAGGCAGTGTCGTCCGCGATCATGCAGTGATGGCGATCTTCAGCACGCCATCGCGCTGGTTGGCGAACAGCTCATAAGCAGCCTCAATATCGTCGAGCGCATAGCGGTGCGTAACCAGCGGCTGGGTATCGAGCCGCTTTGAGGCTATGACATCCATCAGCCGCCCCATCCGTTCCTTGCCGCCGGGGCACAGGCTGGTGACAATCGTGTGGTCGCCAAGCCCCGCGGCAAAGGCGTCGAGCGGAATGGTCAGGTCGCCCGAATAAACGCCCAGCGACGACAATGTGCCACCGGGGCGCAGCACGCGCAGTGCCGATGCGAAAGTCTGCTGCTGGCCGAGCGCCTCGATGGCGACATCAACGCCGCGTCCGTGCGTGAGGCGCATGATCTCGGCCACCGGGTCACCTTGCGTGAAATCGACGGCGTGATCTGCGCCCATCTGTTTTGCAATCGCCAGCCGTTCGGGGATCGAATCGACCGCGATGATGGTCGTTGCCCCCATCAACCGCGCACCGGCGGTGGCGCACAGCCCGATTGGCCCCTGTGCAAAAATCGCGACGCTATCGCCAATGCGGACGTGGCCGCGTTCGGCGCCGGAAAAACCGGTCGACATGATGTCGGGGCACATCAGCACCTGCTCGTCGCTCAATCCATCGGGGATCGGCGCGAGATTGGTCATTGCATCAGGCACCAGCAGATACTCGGCCTGCGCGCCGTCGATGGTGTTGCCAAAGCGCCAGCCGCCCATTGGCTTGAAGCCATGGCGGGATGTCCCACCATCCTGCGAGTGGAAGCCGCACAAGCACGCAGCGCTGTGACCGCTGGGGGTGATTGCGCCCGCAATAACGCGCTGTCCCTCGCGATAGCCTTGCACCGCTGAACCCAGCTTTTCAATGATCCCCACCGGCTCATGGCCAATTACCAGCCCCCGCTCGACCGGATACTCGCCCTTAAGGATGTGCACATCGGTGCCGCAGATGGTGGTGGTGGTGATCTTGATCAACGCGTCAAGCGGCCCAATATCTGGAACCGGCTTATCGTCTATTACAATACGACCCGGCTCCACAAACATTGCGGCTTTCATCATACGGGTCATGGTTCTGTCTCCTGTGGTGTACGCGTAACTATCCATGGAGGGCTTCGGTGCCTTGATCTACATCAACGAAGCCAGAAGACATTCGCGAACGTTTTTGGTTTGCATCAACCGGAAGCTGATTGCGGTGTGTTTCGGCTTCAATCCGGGCGCCGGTCAATTCGCGACTGTGACTGGTTTGATCGCGTTACACAAAAGACTGTTTTGCATTGCTGCTAAGATAGCGCTGAATAAATGATAATGATAGATTGAGCCAGTTAAATGTCAGGTAATGGCGTTCTAGTGGTTGACGAGAATGGCTGGAACTGGGCTATACCAAACATGTTATTCCCTAGCGCAGTCGTAAATTGGTAATTACCCACC
>Ga0136636_10000501_pt1 | contig 19973 bp, 20 predicted proteins | sample AntDrymUQ8522106_2_FD_104653 | JGI IMG/M metagenome (GOLD analysis project Ga0136636, IMG submission 104653) | Polar desert sand microbial communities from Dry Valleys, Antarctica - metaG UQ852 (21.06) | ecosystem: Environmental > Terrestrial > Soil > Desert | place: Antarctica: Dry Valley... | reverse complement strand
ACCGGCAAAATCCGAACCTGCAGCTACCGAAGCTAAAGCAGAAGTTCAACCTGCCGCTGCCGCGGTACAGGTGGTAGCAACCGTTGCTGATAGCGACAGGTTTTATTCGCCTCTTGTCCGCAGCATAGCAAAAGAAGAGAACATTTCCTTAAGTGAACTTGAAAATGTTTCAGGTTCAGGAAAAGACAACCGCCTAACAAAACAGGATATTCTCGATTATATTCAGAAACGAGGAACTAAACCCGCAGCCCAGCCTGTTTCGGCACCTGCTGCTGCACCTGCAGCCGAACGGCCAAAAGTCCAGGCACCTGCAGTAACATCATCAACCGGTGATGTTATTATTGAAATGGACCGTATGCGCAGGCTTATTGCCGATCATATGGTTATGTCGAAACAGGTTTCGCCGCATGTAACTTCATTTATAGAGGTGGATGTAACCAATATTGTTCGCTGGCGCGAAAAAATCAAGGACAGCTTTGCAAAACGCGAAGGGCAGAAGATTACCTATACACCTTTGTTTGTGGAAGCTGCTGCCAAAGCGCTAAGAGAGTTCCCCAACGTAAACGCTTCGATTGACGGATATAAGATAATTCAGCGCAAAGCAATCAATATCGGGATGGCCACAGCTTTGCCCGACGGAAACCTTATTGTTCCGGTAATCAAAAATGCAGACCAGAAAAACCTGCTGGGAATCGTAAAAGATGTGAATGACCTGGCCGATCGTGCCCGCAAGAACAAATTAAATCCTGATGATATAGCCAGTGGTACCTTTACCATCACCAATTTCGGATCGTTCGACAGCCTTACGGGAGTGCCTGTGATCAACCAGCCTCAGGTAGCGATACTTGGCATTGGCGCCATCAAAAAACGTCCCTGGGTTCTCGAAACAGCCGATGGCGATGTAATTGCCATACGCAGCATCTGTATGCTTTCACTTTCCTACGACCACAGACTTGTGGATGGCGGTTTGGCAGGGCAGTTTATTAAAAGGATACAGCAGATACTCGAAGGATTTGATGTGAATTTAGTCGTTTAGATTCTTGTATGGATAGCTGAAAGTTATGTTTCAGGTTTCAAAGTTTCAGGTTTCAGGTTCCCGGAATTCAATCTAAACAATCATCCAACAGGGACTTAAATCTATTTTAAGCAATCAGGTTTGTCAACTTGAAACCAGAAACAGGAAACAGGAAACGCCTGATCTTCACTATTCCTAATCATACTTCAGAAAGCCCGGCAGTTTATATTCGCCGGGTTTTTCTTTTTACACCGCGAAAAGCTATAAATTAGCCGTTTAAAGATTTAATCTTACTTTCAAAATAAAATCATGCAACTTAATCTTACCAAACCACTTATCATTTTTGATCTCGAAGCTACAGGCATTAACATTGGCACAGACAGGATAGTCGAAATCGCCATGCTCAAGGTTTTTCCCGACGGGCATGAGGAATTCCGACGTCACCTGGTAAATCCGACGATCCCGATGCCGGAAGTGGTTATAGCTATTCATGGCATAACCGATGAGATGGTTAAAGACGAACCTACTTTTAAAGAAATAGCCGGCAACCTGAATACTTTTATCGGAAACAGTGATCTGTCGGGTTTTAACTCAATAAAATACGATATTCCATTGCTGGTTGAAGAGTTCCTGCGTGCCGGAGTTGAATTTGATCTGAAAAACCGCCGGATCGTTGATGTGCAGAATATCTTTCACAAAATGGAACCACGTACACTCAAGGCAGCCTATAAGTTTTATTGCCAGACTGAACTTATTAATGCACACAGCGCCGAAGCTGATACACGCGCAACTTATGATGTGCTGAAAGCGCAGCTTAAACGCTACGAAGGAATAGAATATACTGACAAAGAGGGTAACATTTCAACTCCTGTGATAAATGACATGAATGCACTCGACAAGTTTTCCTATTATAACCGCAATGCCGACCTGGTTGGGCATATCATATTTAATGCCAAAGGACAGGAAGTAATCAATTTCGGAAAGCATAAAGGAAAAGTGCTGGAAGAAGTTTTTAAAACGGAACCCTCCTACTACGACTGGATGATGAAAGGGGATTTCCCGCTTTCGACAAAACGGACTATAACTGCTATTAAGTTGAGGGGATTTAATAAAGGGTAAGAAATTTCGGATGTCGGAATTGCAATTTCGGATATTTCCGGCACCTGGCACCTCGGAACCTGGGAACCCGGAACCAATGAATCAATATCATATTAACTAATCTTTCCCAATGAAAATCATCTGCATCGGTCGTAACTATGCCGAACATGCCAAAGAGCTCAATAATGCTGTTCCCACCGAGCCGGTATATTTTATGAAACCGGATTCATCGCTTCTCACCCGCAACCGGCCATTCTTCTATCCTGATTTCACCAAAGACCTGCATTACGAATGCGAAATTGTGTTGCGCATCAATAAGGTTGGGAAATGCATCAATGAAAAATTCGCGCTGAGCTATATTGATGCCATAGGCGTTGGCATTGATTTTACCGCCCGCGACCTGCAACAAAAAGCCAAGGAAAAAGGCTTGCCCTGGGAAAAAGCAAAGGCTTTCGACTTCTCAGCTCCTGTCAGCAGTTTTATTCCGGTTGCAGAATTTGAAGATATTGAGCAGATTATCTTCAGCCTTAAAAAGAACGGAGAAACTGTTCAGAATGGAAATACGATTGATATGATCTTTTCATATCCTGCTATTATTGCCTATGTTTCGCAATTTATGACCTTGAAAACTGGTGATTTGATTTTTACCGGAACTCCGGCAGGCGTTGGACCTGTGGTTATCGGCGACAAACTGGAGGCATATATAGGGGAAAAGAAAATGCTGACGGTGAATATCAAATAAAGTTTCAGCCCACAAATGTTCACCAATTAAGCACAGATGAACACAAATAATTTGTGACTGTCTGCGACTTAATTTGTATCATTTGTGGTTTATTGTATAGCTTATCTGTGGTTTAATTTATGGCTTATTTGTGGTTCAATTTGTGCCATTTGTGGTTCCTTTGTTTAAATTTATGGTCCTGAGTAATTCGTGGACTTTTCATCCAAATTTAATATCATCAATCGCATCAATGCCTGCAGCTGCATTTAGTTTTTTCACAAGTTTGCTTCGCTGGTATGATAGTTCTTCACGCAACGCAGCTGAATCCACTTTTACATAAAGAACCCGGTCTTTGATCTGCATCTGGTCTGTATGCCGTGCAACCAGTTTCCCGGTAACTTCCTCCCATGCGCCGATAACCCTGGTCTCGTTAAGCTTGGATTCCAGATTATTCTCCTTTAAAAAGGAAGAAATGGCATCTTTCAGTAATATTTCGTTTGTTTTTTTCACAATTCAACTTCTAAATTTCAATTTTAGCATACGGATTTATAAATTTTGCCACAGATTACGCAGATTACGCAGATTTCAAAGATTTAATTATCATGTTAAAATTACCCTTCTGAAGTTTAATGAATCCTCTCCGAAGTTCAATATCAATCCCACGGTCAAACGTGAGACTGCAAGATAATTAATTGTTTGCTTGTAATTTGAATCAATAATTGTTGACTGTGATTTTACTTCAACAATTATTTTTTCATACACAACAAAGTCAGCATTCTAAAATCTTTTTAGAACAACCCCTTTATAATCAATAATAAATGCCTTTTCTCTTATGTAAGGAACATTGGCCCATATAAATTCCAATTCCAGGGCATCTTTATAAACTACTTCCAAAAATCCTTTTCCTAATGTTTTATGCACTTCCATTGCAAGACCACTAATTATATAAGTTTCGGACATAAGAGGAAAACTTTCTTTTCGGGAATAAAACATTTCCGGGTCCTCTACACTATACATAATTAATTCTTTAAAAAGTTATCTGCGAAAATCGGTGTAATCTGTGGCAAAACCTTTAAAATAACTTGAAATCAGCCACAGATTACGCAGATTGCACAGATTTATTAAGAGGATTAAAATTATTCTTTTGATTGTTATAAATCGTAACTTTAAAAAGTTATCTGCGAAAATCGGTGTAATCTGTGGCAAAAAAATTAACTTGTATTCGTCTACAGATTACGAAGTCCTAGTATTTAAAATCTACTGATCCTCCGCTTATTTCAAATACCCGGTGGCTAATGGCAACTTTTTCGAAAGTACGCCGTATTCGTTCCGGCTCGGTATCAGTTATAAACACCTGACCAAAACTTTCATTATCAACCAGTTGAATAATCTGCTGCACACGTCCGGGATCCAGCTTATCGAAAATATCATCGAAAAGCAGGATTGGTTTCAGCCCGATTAGGTCACGGGTAAAGTCGAACTGAGCCAGCTTAAGAGCCACTGCAAAGGATTTTTGCTGGCCTTGCGAACCAAATCGTTTCACCGGATAGCCATTGAGGTTAAAAATAAAATCATCTTTATGAATACCGGAAGATGAATACCTGAGTGACTGATCTTTACTAAAAGCGTCATTTACAATATCAAGATATGAAGCGGCCGTAAGCTGTGAATCATACTCAATACTTACATCTTCTTTTCCACCGCTTATAAATTCAAAATAATGCCTGAAAATCGGTGCAAATCCATCAAGAAAGAATTTACGCTTATCGCTGATGTTGGTGGCAGGAGCCATCATCTGTTCATCGATCAGCAATAAAAGTTCCCTGTCGGTTTGACGGCGTTCGGCAAATTGTTTCAGCAAGCCGTTACGCTGCTCAAGTAAACGATTATAACGGATCAGACTATCCAGGTAAGCTTTGTCAAACTGTGAAATTACAGCATCAATAAATTTCCTGCGGATATCACTGCCTTCGTTGATCAGGTCGCGGTCGTAAGGCGAAACCATCACACAGGGATATTGCCCTATATGGTCGGACATACGGTCGTAATCTTTCTGATTGATGCGGAATTGCTTCTTTATTCCGGCTTTCTGTATACAGCTTACCTGGTTGGGAAGGCCACCGTTCCGTCCGAAAGTTCCATGAATGGCAAAAAAAGTTTCGCCGTGACGAATATTCTGCTGATCAACTGAATTGAAATAACTTTTGGTAAACGAAAGGTAATAGATGGCATCAAGCAGATTGGTTTTGCCGGCTCCGTTGTTGCCCACAAAACAATTAATCTTATCCGAGAAAGCCATTTCCTGCTCTTCGAAATTTTTGAAATTTATGATTTTCAGTGTGTTAAGATGCACGTCAGGTTACCGGTTCAGTTATGAATTCAGAAATTGTTCCTTTACAAATTTAGTGTATAATATTGGTTATAGAATAAGATTGTATAGGTAAATAGTAACTTCCTGTTTATTAATAGTTTAAAACACGGAGGCACGGAGAACAATGAGAAACACTGAGTGATTAGCTGATTTCCTTTAAATAGTCGGCCACATGGTCAATCAGCCAGCCCGGAGTTGAAGTTGCACCGCTTACTCCGACTGATTTTACATCGTTAAGCCACTGTCTATCAATATCATTCGTATTTGTAACAAAATAACTCCTTTCATTTATCTCCTTACATATCCCGAAAAGGTAAGCCCCGTTTGCACTGTTATAGCCTGCAACAAAAATAATTACATCGTTATCGGCTGCAAACTTACGTAGTACCGGTGCCCTTGCCGAAACCTGCCGGCAGACACTTTTGTTAATCACCAGGTCAGAATTTCCGGCTTCAATCATTCTCTGCTGAATGGCCTCCCCTATCTTTTGATATCCTTCAGTATCCATTGTGGTCTGCGAGAAAAGCCTGACGGGTTTTGCGAAATCCAGTTTAGTGAATTCACTTTCGTTGTGAAGAATTTTTGCAGCATTTCCGGCATTTCCACTCAATCCTACAACTTCAGGATGATTTGATTTTCCATAAATAACAATCTGAATATCAGCCCGATCACCATTGGTAAAACTATCACTAATCCGCTGCTGAAGCTTTGTTACAATCGGACAAGTTGCATCAATAAGTGTAATTCCAAGCTCTTCAGCCTTATGAAAAATTTCAGGTGGCTCACCATGAGCACGTATCATTACCGTTTTACCTTTCATATCCGGTAAATCGGCATGGGTAATCACTTTCAGTCCTTTGCTTTTTAGCTGATCCATCTGAACCCGGTTATGAACCATTTCGCCAAGGCAGAAAACGGTGTTGCCTTTTTCGAGCTCAGTCTCAGCCGTTTGAATAGCCCGGTTTACCCCAAAACAAAATCCCGAATCCGGATCAATGGTTACTTTCATGGAGGATTGGTTAAAAGGATGCGAAAGTAGTAAAAAAGTTTCAGGGTTTCAGCGTTTCAATGTTTCAGAGTTTCAGGGTTTCAGAGTTTCAGCGCTGGGATTACAACCATGAACACTTGGAATTTGATACTTAGAATTTGGTCCTTGAAATATTACACCAACATGAAACAAGAAATATGAAACCTGAAAACGAAAAGATTGCTTGTTAAGAATATCACTTCTTACTCCAGTCACCCAGGTTGGTGCTGATGGAAATAAAGTTAGGCGAGCCTGCCAGGTGGTAGGCAGCCCGTGAATAGCTGAAATCGAATTTCGAAACTTTAAGCCCGATACCCCATGAAAAACCGACCATACCAGGTCTGGTAACTATTTTCATTTCTTTTCGCCTAAGGTAATTGTATCCCAGCCTGAAGCTAAGAAATTTGGCAGGAATAAATTCACCACCAAAGACAATATGACTCATAGCATTGTTTACGAATGCATCTATACCAGATGTTTTCGTAGCTACACCTGTTATCGGGTCAACCTGTTCATTAGGATCAGTGTAACCAATGTTCCATTTTTCGAGATGCTGCAATAGTATTGAATACCTGAAAGGCACATGAGCGAGTTTCTTTGAAATGCCAGCCTGAATTTCAAACGGTAATGGCTCGGGACCATATGATGAGTATGAAGTCAATTGTCTGCCGATATTTCTAAAAACTATAGAAGCACAGAAAGTTTCGTTTGGCACAAAACTACCCGCAACATCCACTGCCAATCCAAATGAATGATAGATTTCGAGTCCTGAATAGATCATCTTGAAATTAGCTCCTATCGAGAAAACAGAATCAAGCATTCGTCCCCAGCCCAGGTTAAATGCGTATTCACCTGCATTATACTGGCCCAGCTTTTCAGCATATTCGTTAATCAGGTCAGATTTCCCGTAGTTGATATATTGCATTGAACCTGCAAAACTTCCAAGCTTCGCAAGATTAAAGCCATAACCAACAAATCCATAATTGATTCCGGCTAAATCATCAACTATATTAAGGGAAAGTTTGTTCGCCATCTTTGGTGAAATCAAAGAGGGATTAGCCAGTGCCAGGCTGAGATCATGATCATAAATAGTGAGAAAATTGCTGCCAAGTGCTGCAATACGGGCAGAATTAGGCTTGCGAAGAAAATCGTATGCTACATATCCACCTGTCTGAGCAAACGATTGAATACTGAAAATCAAACCAATAGCAAGAAAACAAACAGCTTCGTAAAGGTTTTTTTTCACAAATAATATAATTTGGATGAGTTTTGGAATCAGGATTTTGATAGTGTAACGACAAGAATCAGATTTTATTTTTGCCATGATGAATAATTTCATGAATCGCTACAAAAAAACAGGCTGAACTCCTTCAGCCTGTTTCGTAAACTACGTTTGAAATATGTAGAATTATTTTAATTTTTGTAAAGAACCAGAACCTTTGATATCCGATGAAATATCAGGAGCGCCGCTGTAATAAACGCTTCCGCTTCCCTTTATATCGATCGACAGGGCTGTGGTTGCCATTACTTTACAATCGCCTGAGCCGTTAATGCTAATTGCAACATTACCGGTTGGGAAATTTTCAGCTTCCAGGCTTCCTGATCCATTTACATCAATTTTATGACGCTGTGCGGCACCTTTCAGAATAATGTTGCCTGAACCATTTATTTTGCTCTTCACATTGGTTGCATTAACGTCAATATCAATATCGCCTGAACCGTCAATGCCGAGTTCAAGATCTGATGCCAGCATTTTACTTTCTGATTTGATACTTCCTGATCCGTTGATCTGTAGTTCAGAAACCAGTTTCATAGGAATTTTTATAGTAATTGGCTTGTTTGATGAAATACAAGGCTCGGAAGTGATGCGCAGCTTTGTGCCCGTCTGCTCCAGAACGATGGCTTCGATAAGGTTGCTTTCGCCTTCAATCTTAACGGTTCCTGTTGAATCGTTAACCAGCTTTACATCAGCGCCCAGCGAGAGGTTGATCGAGGTGATTTCGGTAAATTTAGCTGTACGGGTAGCCATTTTGCCGTTGCCTTCCATGCAGTCATTGCAGGACGACAAAACCAATGAAAGCATGATTGCCATAAAACCGGTTGAAATAAAGAATCTTTTTGACATATTTTGAGATTTAGAAGTTATTACTTAAAAAAATTTTCTACAAAGTTAAAATTATTACATATTAATAATCTGTATTCATGTAAATATTTTGCCTGGCTTAAAATCTTCTTCGAACTACTACTGAAATTCTATAAGGTCAGTCATTCAAAATAAAGTTTTACCATATCAGTCATGTATTCGGGGATATTATTTGAAAGTTTTTCTGATGCCAATGAATAGTTTGGATTGAGCAAAAAAAAAGCAATATTCCCGCTGCTTTTTTTTGCTTTCATCTTTACTTTAATGGTTTAGTATTTCATCACAGCCTTTGTAACTATATTACCATTTAGGCCAGAGAGCGTGATATAGTAAACTCCTGAAGGATATGCGGACAGATCGATCTGGCAGGAGTCGGCTATAAAGGTGGGTTTCACCGATATCTGACGACCCAGTGCCGAGGTGACCTTTATTGATTTTACATCTGAGGATAATGAAAATTTTATCAGATCTTTTGAAGGATTGGGATAAATTTTCCAATTGGCATCGGCAGTATTTTCGATACCTGTGAAAAGGCAAGTAACTTCGGTTGCAGTGTAAGGGCTCCCGGGTGATGCATCGGCATCCCAGCATTTATTAGCTGAGGCGCTCAGGTCAACAGTTTGCGATGATCCCGCGCCATTATTAAACACAATTCCTATAGGCAGGGAAGTGAATCCTGTAACAGTATAAGAATAATATCCGTCGGCATCAAGTGTCATCGCAATACCCGGCCACGCCCCGGTTAACACAGTGCTGGTTGCTCCATACCAGCTGTGTATTTTACAGGCGCTCCAGGCGGCAGGCGCTTTAAAACGAACCTTTATCGAAGTCGGCACAGAAGATATGGTGTATGTGTTTGAGGTTTCAGCAGAATATAACTGGATTGCAGGATCGTAGGCAATGGATCGAACAGTTTGTGAACCTGAAATTACAAACGGAGAACTGTATAAAGTGGAAGTTTTGGTCGGGGCAGTATTGTTTGTAGTATAATAAACCGATGCTCCTGTTGTACTGGCTGCCATAACAACTGTTTGCTGCGAATAATAGGTTCCTCCTGTAGGGCTCACCAATAAGGATGGAGCGACGGCAACAGTTGTTTTTGTCCAGATGGCATAGTCGGTTCCAGAAGTAGCTAATGTATAACCAACCGGTGCAGTGTAACTTCCACTGCCGATTTTAACAATCAAAGTACCGTTCAATCCGGTAGCTGTTGCTACATAAATATTAGTGGCTGACTGATTCACGGTAACTGCACTTTCGCTGTGGAGTTTTACGGCCTTGCGGGCAGCTATCATGGCAAAAATGGCGGCTTTATTATCATTCCAATGTTTCAGAAACACACAGGGAACACCCGGCGAACCCATCAGGAAGGCATAGGCTGCCAGTACATTTCCATTGAATTTGTTGTTATCGCGATACGTATCGTGGTTATCAACGAAGGTAAGCGCACAACGTCTGTTATCCGGGTGATGAATTAAACCAGCAGGTTGGTTTATGCCATTATATTGCCATACTAATTTCGTTAAATCCATCCCACCATTCCACATGGCTGCATTCAATTGAAATTTAGCAGCAAAATCAAAAGTTGCAGAAGTTCTGTTGCATTCATTAAGCCAGGTGTTACATCGGTCGTAACCATCAAAACACTCCCCAACCGAGAAATAATTTCCTGCAGCAGCATTGTACTCATTTACATACGAAGCACTGAATCCCTTAGTCATATCGTAACGCCATCCGGAATATCCCATATCATTTTTTAAAAAATTCATATATCCTTTGATAGCATCACGCACAGTTGAACTTGTATGATCAAGATCGCGCGAACCATTGAAATCGTCACCGGTATCATTTGCTCCCGTTGGAGTTGCCTGACCAACCTGGTTTTTAACTTCATCGCCGTTGCAAATCTGGGCAGGACCCATCGAATAAGAGGCCCCGTTATAGATCTCTGTCGGAAAATTAGTCCAGTTTGAAACACCGCTACGGTGATTTACCACCACATCGGCTATGGCTTTGGAGCCATAGGCTTTAAGCGATGAAATCAAAGTCTTTAACTCGGATTGAGTTCCGAAGGCGCTGTTCTGGTCGAACCAGTAAATCGGAGCATAACCCATACTGGTTGAACTTAGGCAGTTTCCGCTTGGTGGAAGCCATACCAGACTGAAATTGGATGCAATTTCACCAGTTTTCGAATTGAGGGTTGTCCATTTGGAATCGGCATAGGAATCCCAGTAAAAAGCCTGAAGCATTACATCCTGGCTTTGCGCCGGAGCCTGGGCTCGCACTGTCGGTTTCCCAATGGAAATCAATGCAAGAAACAGAATAAAGAGCGTAAGTTTGTTCATAGGAAGTGATTTTGATTTTTTAAATTGAGCACAAAGCTAATTATATAATAATTGACATTCAATAGTTTACAGACAAAAAAGAGATAATATTTACGCAAACGATTGCAATTCGAAAAATTATTATAAAGAATTTTAGACATAGTCAAATGAGTAGCTGCAAACTGTTATTACAGTGTTTAAAGCGACAACTTCCCCTGTATGCCTTAATGACAACATGCCAGATAAACAGAATATCTTGCTGCTTAAAAACAGGCTCTTTCAGCAAGGGAGAAATATGCTTGTGATGCCGGCAATAACAGGACGAGTAATATAGCTTAATATCTGATTATCATTTCATTATATTTTTTTTGCGTGAAACTTATACTTATTAACCAGCCAATAAGATGGCAGATTTACTTTGCGATAACAGGAACGCAAGAAAATTGGCGGGTTTTCAGCACACTTCAGAAAATAAAATACATTAACTGGTTATCATGTAAAATAGCGACCTTTTTCTTATTTTTGCAATAAATCGGGAGTTTAGCTCAGTTGGTTCAGAGCGCATGCTTCACACGCATGAGGTCGGCAGTTCGAACCTGCCAATTCCCACAGATTGAAAATCAATATAGCCGGGCCAACCCATGGTAGTTGTTAATTCAATTTCAATCTATTCCAATGTATCTTTTTTTAGCGGTCCAATTGTTTGACACTGCATATTTAAGGAACAATCGTCCGGGCTTTTTGAATGGGATGTTATGATTGATTACCCATCCTTAACGGCCATGCAAATAACCAGTTTCACTCATCATCCGAAGTTTTTTTATTTCATTTCCACTTTGATGACTGTATGCTTCCTCAAATACTAACATCAGATAGAACATTGCAATTCCTGTTACTATAACTGTAGTTTTCATGGTTTTTACTTTTTTAAAGTCTGACTTTATTCTGTTTAAACCTATGACGTTCTTGCGAAAGTGATGTTACAGTTCTATAAGACAAACACAGGAAATTCCCGGTTAATTCATGGAAACCGCCGGTAAAATGGATCAGTTAAATTATGCCTGTAAAAAAGGATGTGTAAATGCAAAAAAACGCTGTAAATAAATAATTTACAGCGTTTTTTTGATTTTAAAATGTGACCCCGCCAGGATTCAAACCTGGAACCCCCACATCCGTAGTGTGGTACTCTATTCAGTTGAGCTACGGGGCCGTTTGGAGGGTGCAAATATACAACTTTATTTAAATTCGCAAACGGAATAAAGCTATTTTTGCAATTAATCTTGAAAATTCCGCTAATGAACACTACTGATTTTCTTTCTCAGCTTCCGGCAATGACCAGAGAATTGCCTTTTGCTATAACAGTTTGCGATACCGATGCGATTATTTTATACATGAACGACCGGTCGATCAGCACGTTCCAAAAATATGGAGGAGCGGAAATAATTGGAACAAACTTATTCCTTTACCACCAAGGTCCATCGGCTGAAAAATTGCGGGAACTGCTTGATAAAGCTACTACAAATGCTTATACTATCGAGAAAAATGGAATCAAAAAGCTCATTTATCAATCTCCCTGGTACAAGGATGGGGAATTTGCCGGGCTGATTGAACTCTCGCTGGAAATTCCGGTCGAGATGCCGCATTTTGTGCGGGGATAGGTTCTCATGTTTGAAACTTGCCTGCTGCAAGCAGAGGTTTGAAGGGTTTGAAGAGTTTCAGGATCAAAGTTTCGGGTTTCATGTTCAAGGTTGTCCCAATCGTAAATCCGAAATCCACATTAATTCATGCTTGCAGCAGGCAAGCGTTCTTTCTGCGTTATCCGCGTTCCAATTAAAAACCACATTCCGAAATCCGTAATCAATAATCCTCATCGTTCCACTTCTGCCTACGGGTTGACTTTTTACCAGATTGAACTTTTTTGCCTTCAATTCGCTTACGTATTGAGCTGGCAGTCGGTTTGGTTGCTATCCGTTCTTCTTCTGTTTCAAAGGCTTTGGTAACAAGACTAATAAATTTTTCCGTAACCATTTTGCGGTTTGCCAGTTGGGTACGTTCGCGGCCTGAGCTAATCCTGAAAATGCTGAGTTTCGAAATACGGGTATGAAGTTTCGACAGAAAAATATCTTTTTGCTCCTGATCCAGAATGGTGGATTCCAACACATCGAATAACAATATCACTTTGGTTGAAACTTTATTCACATTCTGACCACCGCTGCCACTGCTTCGGGTAGCCTCGAAACGGCATTCGTTCAGAAGTGATTCTATATCAGGAATTTTATCCATAATGAGAAAAGAATTTTTACTGAATCTATTTGATTCAATCCTTATAATTACACGTACAAAGGTCAGAAAAGAAAGCAATGTGTCAGTAAAAAATTCCTTTAAATCTAAAAACCTTATCCGGACAAGCCCAAACCAAACTAAATTCCCGCAAAGCCACTAAGCTTGCGAAGAAGCTTAGTGAATATTTTGTCTTCGTGGAACAGAAATACTGCCAAGAGACATGAAAATATTTTTCTGTTGAAACTACAATCTTATTCCGGAAAGGTAAAGCCATTGGGAATAATTCCGGCTGTAAGGAAATAACTCCTTCAAACTAATTTTGAAGATAGATTGGGGTTTTGGTGCTTGTGGCTTTTTGCTTGGAATTTGAAATTTAAATCGATTGTAGGTCTATTAACTATTTATCATTACTCCCCTCGGCCGGCAAAAATTCTTCTATTCCCGGGTAATAAAGCTTTTCGATGGCAATATCCTGAGAATACGTATAATAGTGCATCAGTGATTCGGCTCCCAGTATTCCGTCTTTCATAAAAAGCTGAACCTGTATTATGGCAATGTTCCGTTTCATTTCCTGTAACCTGGCAACCAGCCTGAACGGAGCTTTATCCATTTTAACCGGCTTTATTAGCTTGACTTCCATTTTAGATGTAACACCCGCTGTTTGCAGTTTTACAAAAACGTACCAGCTGGCAATTTCGTCCATCAGGGTTGCCTGTATGCCGCCGTGCAAAACGCCAACCCAGCCCTGGAGATGTGCGTCAGGTTCCCAATCGCAGACCACTTCATCGCCTTCAACTCTGAAATTCATCCGCAGGCCAAGCTCATTATCCGGCGAACAGCCGAAACAATTGTATCCTTCGAGTTTGTGAAAAGGATTTTTGATATTGATTGAATGCGCCATGAGTAGTTTTGTTTATATCTGGAAAGAAAAAATGCCTGAAATTATGCAGGCATTTTGTTTAAAATTTAAAATGGCTGACTATTTAATCTGGCCTTTACTATAGATGGTAGTTTTAACCACCTTACCGGCAGTATCGAATTCCTGCCACCTACCTTCCTTCTCGCCCATCAAGTAATTGCCCTGAAGTTTTAATCGGCCTTCCTCATCAAATTCTTTCCAGGTACCTGTTAATGAACCTTTCGAGTAAACGCCTTCCGATTTTGATTTACCGTTTTCATAATATTCCTTATAAAAACCGTTCTCAAGATTGTCCTTAAATTCCTGCTCGCTCATCAGCTTCTTACCCGGATAGTATGATTTCTGAACTCCCTGCAGCATATTATTTACATAATTGTATTCGGCTATAGGGTCACCGTTCATGGTAAAAAAGTTCGAAGGTCCGTTTTTGACATCATCTTTATACTCAGATTCTTCAAGAAGTTTTCCGGCAGAATTTTCATAGTAAATTTTCTTTTTGCCATTCATTTTTCCCTGAACATAATCGATAGATGAAGCGGGATTGGTTCCATAGAAAAATTTCTTTGCCGTACCTTCAATCAGGTCGTTTACATAATAGGTTTCACTCACCAGGTAACCACGCTGATCAATTTCAACGGCAATCCCGTTTTGGATTCCTTTACTAAAATTCTCGATACGGAGAAGTTTACCATCGGTGGCATAACTTGTCCAGCATCCGTCTTTCAGATCGTTGGAATAGGCTCCTTTCGACAAACCTGTTGGAGATTTTTCCTCCCAGAAACCTTGTTTCTTACCATTCGCATCTGTTTTATTAGAAGTGGGTTGTGCCAAAACAGTTGAAACACAAAACACCATTGACACGAAAACAAAAAGAATCTTTTTCATAGAAATATTATTGAATTTAGTTGCTATATGATGTGAATCAGTCGATTTCTTAAATTTTATATCATTTGCGAAGTGCCGGGTTCCAAATTCAAAATCCCAAATTCAAAGATCCGAATTCCAAGTCGTATTTGCTTATTGCTAAATGAACTACCTACTACTCAAAATACTCAAAGTATCTCTGAAACAATTCAAACTGTCACACTGAGCGATGGTTGGTGAGCGAAGCTGAACCAAGCCGAAGTGTCAAACTCTTAAAACTCTTCAAATTATCTAACGCTTCAATCCCTTCAATCTCTTTAATCTCTTCGATCTAAATCTTAATTTTGCAAGCTATTGGTAATTTCCCCATACAAATCAAAGGCATCAGCCGAAGTAATTTTTACGTCGTAAAATTCGCCAATTTTCAGTTTTGATGCAAAATTAATTAAAACTTCATTATCCACTTCAGGGGAATCGTATTCAGTGCGTCCAACATAATATTCACCTTCCATGCGATCGATAAGTACGTTGAAAGTCTTTCCAATCCTAAGCTGGTTTAATTCGAATGATATATTTTGCTGGATCTCCATGATTTCAGCTGCCCGGCTTTGCTTAACTTCTGTAGGCACATCATCCACCAGACCAAAAGCAAATGTATCTTCTTCATGCGAATAGGTAAACACTCCTACCCTATCGAATTTCGTATCTCTGATAAAGGTTTTCAACTCTTCAAATTCTTCTTCCGTTTCGCCGGGATACCCAACAATAAAAGCAGCCCTGACAACGGCATCAGGCAATTGCTGTCTGAATTTGGCCATCAGCTCATATGTACCAGCCTTATCTACCCCACGCCTCATGCTTTTCAATATTCTGTCGCTGATATGCTGAAGCGGGATATCCACATAATTGCAGATATCTGCACGCGAAGACATTACATCCAGCAGTACATCGGGAAAGGTTGTCGGAAAAAGATAATGCAGCCGTATCCAGGTGACAAGCTTCATATCCGAAAGCACTGTTACCAATTCGGGCAGCATCTGTTTTTTATACAGGTCAATACCGTAGTATGTGAGATCCTGTGAAATAAGTAAAAGCTCTTTAACACCCTGTGCAGCCAGTTTTTTAGCTTCATCAACAATATCTTCAATTGGTCGTGAAATATGCTTTCCGCGAATACCGGGAATAGCGCAGAACGAACAGGATCGGTCGCAGCCTTCGGCGATTTTGAGATAAGCGTAGTGATTCGGAGTTGTGAGATATCGCTCGCCCAGCAAATCCTTTCGGTAACTGGCACCCATTCGCGTTAATATCTCCGAAAGATCGCGTACGCCAAAATACTCGTCCACTTCAGGAATTTCCTTCATTAATGGTTCTTTGAACCTTTCTGAAAGGCATCCCATTACATAAACCTGTTTCAACTTTCCCTGCTTTTTGGCATCAATAAATCCAAGAATGGTTTCGATGGATTCTTCTTTGGCATCGTTAATGAAACCACATGTATTGATGATCACTGAGTCTTCACGGCCTTTTTCACCATCGCGCAACACCCTGATATTATTCAATTTAAGTTGCCCCATCAGCACTTCGGAATCGACTGTGTTTTTGGCGCAGCCTAAAGTAACAACACGGATGGTATGGCGGGGAAGGGTCATTTGGAGGATTTAGAAGTTGGGATTTAGGGGTTGGGGATTAGGGATTGAGGAGATTGAGGAAATTGATGGGATTGATGGGATTGATGGATTGAGAGCAGCGTTTAATTTTAGAGAATATCGCTCAAAACCAAAATTCTTCCTGATTTGAATCCCTAAAACCTAAATCCCAAACCCTAATCCCTTAAGAAAACAGTGAATTCACAAACTCATTCTTATCAAATATCTGCAGGTCTTCCATTTTTTCACCGAGGCCGATAAAGCGGACAGGAATCTTAAACTGGTCGGAGATTCCGATTACAACGCCACCTTTGGCGGTACCGTCGAGTTTGGTAAGTGCAAGACTTGTAACATCAGTTGATGCCGTGAATTGCTTTGCCTGTTCAATGGCGTTCTGACCGGTTGAAGCATCGAGGACAAGCAATACTTCCTGTGGTGCATCCGGAAGAACTTTCTGCATCACATTTTTAATCTTTCCGAGCTCATTCATAAGGCCAATCTTGTTATGAAGACGGCCGGCAGTATCAATAATTACAACATCAATATTCTTGATAACTGCTGATTTCACAGTATCATAAGCCACCGCTGCAGGATCAGAGCCCATGGACTGTTTCACGATCTGAACCCCGGTGCGATCCGCCCAGATGCCCAGTTGGTCAATGGCCGCAGCACGGAAAGTATCGGCAGCACCAAGCATAACGCTTTTTCCGGCTTTTGTAAAATGATATGCAAGTTTGCCAATGGTGGTGGTTTTACCAACACCATTAACACCTACTACCATGATAACATAAGGAGTATCCCGTTTAGGGAAATCAAAACCTACAAACTCGCCGGTATCATTCTCTGTAAGCAGGGCAGCAATTTCTTCTTTTAATAAGGCGTTCAGCTCGCTGGTTCCGAGGTATTTATCACGTGAAACGCGTTCTTGTATGCGGGAAATAATTTTCAAAGTAGTTTGTACGCCAACATCCGAAGTAACCAGAATTTCTTCCAGGTCGTCGAGTACATCGTCATCAACGCTCGATTTCCCGGCAATGGCTTTGGTAAGGCGCGAAAAAACACTCACACGGGTTTTCTCAAGGCCCTTGTCGAGTACCTCTTTTTTTTCTTTGGTGAAAAATGAAAATATTCCCATCTTTTTATTTGTTCAAGGTTCAAAAAGTTCAAATGCCTTTGGCGTTCAAGGTTCAATGCTGCGCGTTATGTGCTTCGCGTTCAATGGTAACGGTCGCGGAGCGGAGTCGAAGCGACAGATTCAAAAACTTCGGGTTCAATATCAGATGATTCACTCACCATTTTCTATTTTCCTTTTTGTATTTTCTTTTTCCCCGACTTCCCGAAAACTGAAAAAGCTTTTCCCCTAAAGAAAAAGCTTTTCCGTATGAAACAGAATTTCGTACTATTTTTTAGCCAGGAAATCTTTAACCAGCTCGTTAGCTACGATGGTTTCTTTGAACACGTAAGCACCGGATTTAGGTGAACGGGCCATACGGATAACTTTTGCATAATCCTTACCACTTGTGGTACGCAGGGTTGCAACAACTTTCTTTGCCATAGTATTTTATTATTTAATTTCGCGGTGAACGGTTACTTTCTTTAATATCTTGTTGTATTTCTTAAGTTCAAGACGCTCAGGCGTATTTTTCTTGTTCTTAACGCTTACGTAGCGCGATGTACCGGGCATTCCGCTTGTTTTATGCTCTGTGCACTCCAGAATTATCTGTACCCGTGCTTCTTTGCTCTTCTTAGCCATTGGTTATAATCATTTTTATTACAGGGGTGCAAAAGTATAGACTTTATCTGAATTAACCAACAATAGCAGGAAATTTATTTTCAGGATATTATGCACAATCTTTTGTTAGTATTTTGCTAAACCAAATTGTCAATGCAAATATACATACTATATTTGTAATTCACATTTCAAAATCTTAATATTATGACTAACTTGATAAGGTTTTTAAACATTATAATTTTACTTATAGCTTTGATTTGCACAAAAACTATTTCGGCACAAAACTATGAAGCTATTAAATCAGATGCCGAATATTTTTTCAAGCATTCAATAAACCAGGATATTCTTGCCATCAGGATTGATACTGTAATCCATAACGGAGATGACATAATCTTCGGTAACTTTAAACAGATTCGGCCAACGGATTATGGCTGCTTTAATATCAAAGGCAGCTCCTGGCTTGGTGATCCGGTTAAAGAAATGCCTGATGGCACTTTCGTTTTCGGAGTTTACGAGGAAGGCACGCTTGATTCGAGCGACACCTACCGGATACTAACACTCTCAAAGATTAATGTTCCCTGGATTTTTTACAGTTTTCATTATTCGAGTGAATATATTGTAGCTCAGGTTACTGAGATTAAACAAATGACGTTTATCGGTATTACCGATTCGGTTAAGGTAATTTCACTTACACGAAAGAATGCTTTGGGAGAGATAGTGCCAAATCCATTGAACGCTCAAAAAATATTGCTTAGCAAGAACTACGGTCTGATCCGTCTTCCAAAATTTGATGACTTCAGATCAAGGGAACCAAACTCTCCTTTTTACGAAATTGCAGGTAAGACAAAGCCTGAAACAGGAATTACCAACTTGAAAACCATGCAGATATACGATTTTCAGCCAGGTGATGAGTTCCATATCGTTCATACTGAAAAGTACTTCTATTCTTCTCCCTATCCTGATGAAATAATTTCTACCATTTCCAAAATACTTGAAAAGATAAACTATCCGACTAATGATTCAGTATCTTATAAAATTGAAAGATGTGAGTTACGTAGTTATAGAATGTCAGATAAAGTAAATACATTTTCATACAGTACAAAAACTGACATCCAAACTTTTTCCTCTGCCGCAAATCCAGAACTGGAAACCGAGCCGTTGGAACCGGTTCAATCTCCACGATACGGCAATTCTGTTACATCATCAGGAATGGGAGTGTTTAATGACTCAAAACTAGCATTTAACAAGATACCATATAAAGTAATTACTCCGTATAATATGTTTCAGGAATTAAGTTACAACTGTTTTCAACAGTTGTTGATTGATGATTTCTTCTTCCGGGTGAACTATTATTTTAAAGGATTGGGCGGACCTTATACATATTTTAACGGTTCAGGTTGGGATGAAAACAGTGACATATTGAAATATTACAAAAAAGGATCGACAACCTGGGGAACTCCGTTAAGCTGTGATTCTATGATGCAGGTTGGATTACCTGAACATACAATATACGAGCAACTTAAATTATACCCGATCCCGACAGAAGGTGTTGTCAATGTTTCAGTTCCGAACATCATTCTATTTCCTTGCCGACTCGAATTATTCGATATTTCAGGCAGGATTTCGGGAAGTTTCACTTTGAATCACGCAATTCAATCATTCGACCTGGCAAATCTACCTGCAGGAATCTATTTATATAAACTCACTTCGGCAAAACGGGATATTTTCAGGGGCAAAATCATCAGGCAATAGATTATCTTTGCCTTTATGATATGGGAATCGTACCGCCGCGGATTTGATGCCTTCCTGAGGCTCGAAAAGTCGCTT
>Ga0136636_10000499_pt1 | contig 19990 bp, 18 predicted proteins | sample AntDrymUQ8522106_2_FD_104653 | JGI IMG/M metagenome (GOLD analysis project Ga0136636, IMG submission 104653) | Polar desert sand microbial communities from Dry Valleys, Antarctica - metaG UQ852 (21.06) | ecosystem: Environmental > Terrestrial > Soil > Desert | place: Antarctica: Dry Valley... | reverse complement strand
GTCTCTTTATAGGTTTCACCGGTTTTCTGATTGACGGCGGTGATTGTTTTTGATACAGGATCAATAGCAGTAACTTCCGTCCTGACCCTCACATCAATGTTAAACCTCTGATTAAACGCCGAAGCCGTCTGTACGAACAAAGCATTTCGATCCTTAATCACATCGCCAATGTAATAAGGCAAGCCACAATTGGCATAAGAGATATAAGCGCCTTTTTCAAAAATTACGATTTCGGCATGTTCGTCTAATCTTCTAAGTCTTGCAGCAGTGCTTGCTCCACCGGCTACGGCTCCAATAATCACGTATTTCATTTTGCAGATGTTGAAAAGTGCTAAGGGTCAAGGAATTGTATCAAAACAAATTTCGTTGACGGAAAGAATCAATGCGCAAAATTACTCCTGCATTGGAGTGTAATTCCGTGATATTTGTCACGCCGATGAGGTCTTTATTCCCTTATGATGGTCGTAAATGCACAGTGCTACAAAACTCGGGGCGACTCCTGCATTCAAGGGTTTATTCTCTTTATTTTTTCTTTCGCAGTATCCACCAGATAATACATCATTGGCACCAGATAAACGGTCAAAATCAGGGAGGAAAGTAAGCCGCCGATAATAACCCACGCCAAGCCGTTTTTCCATTCGCTGGCAGTACCTTTTGCCAGAGCGATGGGCAACATGCCGACTGCCATCGCCAAAGTAGTCATCAAAATGGGGCGCATCCGCTCTTTGCCCGCCAATATCAAGGCTTCTCTGAAATGCTTGCCTTCGGATTTGAGTTGGTTGGTAAAGTCCACAATCAAAATGGCATTTTTGGTGACCAGTCCCATCAGCATAATCAAACCCAACAGGGCAAACAAACTCAAATTGCTCAAGGACAAATTCAAGGCTAAAAAGGCCCCAATCGCTGCCACCGGAATTGAAAACAATGCCACCAAGGGATAGACGAAACTATCGTACAAGGCTACCATTATCAGGTAAATCAACAAAAAGGAAATAGCCAAAACGGAGCCCAGTGCCCCAAAACTATCATTTTGCCGTTTGATGTCGCTGCCCCAGGTTAGCTGCATGCCTTGCGGCAAAGGATTTTTTTTCAAATACGCCACCACATCATCGGCCACCGTTCCGGAAGGCCTGCCCAAGGCATCGGCAGTGAGTGTAACGGCGGGCTGCCGGTCTTTGCGCTCCAAAAGCGAAGGCGACCGGTCTTTGACAACTTCCGCAAATTGCGATACCTGAACCGGAAATCCCATCGGGTTGAGGATGTTCAGGCGGCTAACGTTTTCGTAACTTCGGCGGTCAAAATCTGTAATCCATATCCTGATGGGATATTCGGTGCCATTTTCGGTAAGTTTCGCATCGTCATTGCCCGTAAAAGCAATGCGCAGGTTTTGCCCGGTATAAGCGGTGTTCAATCCCAAACGCTGCATTTTGTTTTTGTCTGGCACTACTTTGTATTCGGGGCTTCCTTCTTCCACCGAAAGTTGCGCGTTGTCTGCTCCCGGAATGTCCTGCACGATTTCTTTCAGCATTTTTCCCGTGGCCATCACTTGTGCCAAATCGCTTCCGCTCAAGGTCATTTCAATGGGCGCAGAGCGGGGAACCAGACCCAATGCTGCCATCGAAAACCGGATATTGGGGTATTTAGGCTGCAAATCTTTCCGCAATCGCAGCATAAAATCTTCCGTTCGCAGATTGGAGATTTCGGTTTTGGGTTTTAATTGAACCGTAAATTCAGTTTTGTACGCAGAACCTACCCCCAAACTGCCGATGCCCGTGCTTGGCCCGCCCACATTGCTGAACAAGGTTTTGACTTCGGGCAAGGTCAAAATATGTTTTTCTATGTCCGAAGAAACAACATCGTTTTGTTGGATGGATGTACTTCTGTCAAACTCTAATGCAAAACGGAACTTGCCTTGGTCGCCTGTTGAAATCAATTCTTTGCCGATAATTCCTTGTTTCATAATACCCAAAGTCATGGCAAAAAGCAAAACAACAATCCCGGTGAAAATCAATTTATGACTCAATACCCAGGTCAATTGCCTGCCGTACCATTGGATAAAATGGTCTAACTGGTTTTCAAACCCAATCAAAAAGCGGTTAAAAATATGGGTGGGCTGCAAGACTTCCTTTTTGCCAATACGGGAAGCAAGCCAAGGGGTGAGCGTAAAACCAACCAACAAACTCGTCATGGTCGAAGTAATGACCACTACCGAGAATTGCTTCAACATATCCGCCACAAAAACCTGCAAAAACAAAATCGGCAAGAAAACCACTACGTCTACCAAAGTAATGGACAAAGCCGAAAACCCGATCTCCATCCTGCCGTCGAGCGATGCTTTGCGTTTTTCTTTGCCCATGTCCAAGTGCCGCTGAATGTTTTCCAAAACCACCACGGCATCGTCCACTAATATCCCGATAATCAGGGACATGGCCAACAGTGTCATCAAATTGAGGGTATAATTGAGCATCCACATCACCGCAAAAGCCGTGATGAGCGAAGTCGGAATAGCAACCAAAACGATTAGGGCATTTCTGAAGCTCCGTAGAAACAACAGCATGACCAATGAAACCAGGACTACCGCCAAAATCAAGTCAAACAAAACAGAGTCCACGGCAGCAATGGTGTTGTCGGTACTGTCGTCAGCTATGATAAACTTTACGCCACTTTGGGCATTTTGCTTTTCGATTTTTTCAAAAGTGCTGCGCACGCCTTTTGATACGTTCACCGCATTGGCATCGCCTTGTTTTTTCAGCAAAAGCCCGATACCGTTTTTACCGTTGAACCGACTGATGGACGTAATCTCCTTGGTACCGTCCGTCACTTCTGCCACATCCTTCACATACACCGGGCTGTTTGGTGCGGGCATCCCGATTTGCACATTTTGAACATCAACAAGTGTGGCAAATTTTCCGGCCAAACGCACCGAATTGCTTTCCTTATCGGTTTGCACCCTACCCGCAGGCAAATCCAAACCTGAACGGTTGATGGACTCAACAACCTGCGACAAAGAGATTCCATACAATTTTATCTTTTCCTGATTGATTTTCACCTGAATCTCACGCTCTTCACCGCCCAACATCGTGATTTCTGCCACCCCTTTCAATTGTTGGATTTGTGGCAAATATTCGTCCTTCATTTTTTGGTAAAACACCGTTGCCGGCAAATTGCTTGTGGCGCTGATGGACATGATCGGCAGGTCATTTGGCGAAACCTTGCTCATCACGGGGCTTAAAATTTCGGCGGGCAAATCTTTCCGGATATTGTCAATATAGCGTTGTGCGTCCTGCATGGATTTGTCCAAATCCGTACCGTAGTTCAAATTGGCAATAATGACCGAAGCATTGGGCAAAGACTTGGTCACCAAATAGTCTACGCCTTCCAAATTGGACAAGGCATCTTCAATTTTTCGGGAAACGGAGGTTTCCACTTCGTTCGGTTCTGCCCCCGGATAGACTGTTTTAATCACCACCACAGGCTGGTTGAAGTCGGGCATGAGTTCATAACTCAAATTTTTATACCCGATAACGCCCAATAGTGCGAAAACACTAAATAAAACGATGATGAGCGAGGGGCGGTTTATCGAAATTTCTGTGATGTTCATAACCTTTTAGTTTTTGGTTTGAATGGTTATATTTCCGAACATCCCTGCTTTTAACGCCTGGTTTTTGAGGTTTTGAACCAAAAATTGCACGGGAAAACTATTGCCGATATTGGCTTTGCTGCCAATCATAATAACCTTGCCCGAGAGTTTCGTATCAGGATAGACATCAGCAACTATGGTATAATTCCGCCCCATTTGGAAATACTTCAAGTCCTTTTCAGGCACATTGACGGTAAATTTTAGTTTGGAAATATCAATGATTTGCAACAATGGCACGCCCGGCGCGGCAAAAGCACCTTCTTCGCTCAATTTGGCGGTTACAACCCCAGCAAAGGGCGCTTTTATGGTCGTTTTATTGATTTGTTCCTGAACGGTCGCCTGCTGAATTTGGGCAGATTTCAAGCCCAATTCGGCTTTTTCCAATTGTATGCCCTGCACGGCATCGGCTTTTGTCAAAATCGTATAGCGGTTCACATCTGCCTGAAAACCTTGTATTTGTACGTCTATAGCCTGTAATTGCAACTTCAACAGGGAGTTGTCTAACTGAATCAAGGTTTGCCCCTGAGATACGATACTGCCCCCATCCACAAAAACACGGTTGATTTTGCCTTGCAGTTCGGCACTGATTTTTGTGTCCTTGTTCGGCTCAAAAATGCCCGTCAATTGCAAGGCACCATCTGCCGTTTTAGGCGAGGCAAGCGCTGTTGAGTCGTTTTTGCTAGGCACAACGTCCGATTTGTCGAATTGATATACCCGTTCCTGTGCTGTCTTTTTATTGCTCCTCAATTTGTAGGCAATGCCTGCAAAAATGCCAATCAGGATAATTGCCGGGATGAGGTATCTGAATAGTCGCTTCATAATGCAATGCTTAATTGACCTGTGATTTAAAAAGAGGTCATTCCATGGGCAACAACCCTGCCGCCCGGAGCCTCTCGAGTTCTGAAATGCGGAGTTTCACCAAAGCAGAGAGATAGTTGTTTTGGGCTTCTCGGAGGGTATTTTCGGACTGTAAAACATCGGCGATGGATGCCACGCCTTCCCGCAATTGGGTTTGGGCCTGGTCAAAAAGGCGTTCGGCGAGGCGGATATTTGCGCCTTGCGCCATCAAAACCTTTCGGTTTGCTCGGATGTTGATTTCGGCGTTTTGCAGGTCGAGGGCGTATTTTTCCCGCAGTAGTTGCTCCTGTTGAGAGACCCTTTTTTGCTCGATGGCTTTTTGGTTCAATTTGCTGCGCGTGAGGCCTCCATCATAAATCGGAACTGACGCTTGCATTCCGATATAACTCAGTGGAAATTCTTTGAAAAATGAGTTGTCCCCGGCTTTCCCGAATCCGTTGTAGCCATAAAATCCATAAAGAGACACTACCGGGAGGCGGGCAGCGCGGGCAGTTTTGGTTTCGGCACGGATGGTCTGTTGTTGTTGTTGGAGCAATAACAGGTCAGCGGGAGAACCGGAACCGGCGTTGATGGCTATTGAATCCGGTTCGGCCGGAACGACCAACGTAGATTCGGGCGACCATCCCATTTGAAATTTCAGGGCATTGACGGCTTGCTCGTAACCAGCCTGTGCAGCGGCCAATTGGGCGAGCAGCAGGTCGTGTTGCAGCACGATTTTGTCCACATCGGTGCCTTTGGCGAGCAATTGTTCTTTCAGCAGGCGCATATTCTCCGCCAGACGGGCAAGGTTCCAAATGTTTCCTTCCAGAAAAAGCACCTGATTTGCCGCAACCTGTGCCTGGTAGTAGGTTGCACTGACTGTAAACGCGGTTTCCTCGCGTGTTTTTTGGACTTGAAGTTCGGCAGTTAAAGGCGCGAGCTTGGCGACGCTGACCCCAGCGCGGGCTGCCGGATTGTAGAGTGGATAGTTGGCCTGTACATTGAGGTTCAGGACGTGCGGAACGCCAAATTCAGCTTCTTTGTACACTCCAGACGGCCCCCCAAACGCATCGGCAGGCAGCAGTTGAGTGGGCAGATTGCCATAGAGCCGGTAATCGAATGCGACGAATACTTTTGGTCGGGTGATGCTCGAAGCTTCTCTGCTTTTTTCGAGGCTGAACGCCACACCTTCGTGTGCTATCGCAATGGAAAGATTGCTATCCATCGCTATCTGCAAACATTCCGACAATGTTTTGGTGTTGTTTTGGGCAAAAGTTTGCCCTGTCCCGACCAGCCCAAAAGAGAGCAGGAACACGATGTATTTTTTCATAAAAACGCTTTTTGCCGAAAAAACTACTGAACCAAAATGCAATAAGCATCCATTTCAGCAGTCACCTGGTGAATTGTATCGGGCGGAATGTCAGTGTATTCCAAGGCATTGAGTCGGTGCTCAACCCCATCCACCAGCTGTTTGTAGAGCACAACGCCTTCCAGCACAATAAGCATGGCTGGCACAGGGCTTTTGTGTTCTTTGATGACCTCTCCCTTACGCAGGCGGATGGCGGTCAAACGGCCGTTTTGGGCTTTGAAAAGCGGGCGGAATACGGGTCCGGCCTGTTCAGATGTGAGCAATTCTGATAATTTCATTGAAAAAAAGTTTGGTAGTTGGCAAGATGCTGTTTCAATTGACTGATGGCGGCTTCTGCTTCTGAATTGTTGTCACTTTCTATTTTTTCAAACAGCGCTTTCATAGGTAAAAGGTAATTGTGCAGTTGGTCGTGTGCGGGGCCTTTCATAGTGCATTGCTTAAAAATGCCCTGAAAAACAGTTTCTAATTCAACCCGCATTGCTTTTCGGCTGGCGACGTCAGTTGTTTGACCTTCGTATTTTACCAGTATAGCCTGCATGTCAGCGATGCCCGAAGTCGTTTCTGGATTAGCGACCCAGCGTTTTCCGCTGTCTAGTTGAACAGACTCCGCTTTTCCATGATGATCGCCGGTGCAGGCTTGAAAGAACGGAAGAGAAAGAAGCGCGAAAAAAAGCACATATTTCATGGACATTATCTTTTTGAAATGAGTGAAATTAGATTTTCAACATGTTGATTTTCAGCAGTTTTTACGTCAAATTTGAAGTCTTCTATACGCCATTGAAGCATAAGCAGGCGGAATGAACCCATAAGAATATGGGTCAGTTCTTCCGCCGGGATATGGTCAACAAAAGTCTTGTTCTTTTGTCCATCCTGAATAATGCGCAACACAGCATTGCGCATCATGGAGATGATTCGCATCATCTCTTCTTTGATCGTTGGACTGAATTTCAGGAGGCCATCTGAAAAGATAGCCACCAGAAAATACGGACGTTCGGCAAGATATTCCAATTGACTTTCGAATAGTCGGCGCAAGCGCTCGTCGGGCGCAACTTCCGTCATCGCTGCAATCGGAGGCAAACGTTCCGCCATACTAGTGTACAGATACTGTAATAAGGCGGCGAGGATTTCTTCTTTACTTGCATAATGCCGATACAATGCCGACTCTGTAAAACCTACTCGTTTGGCTAAGTTTTTGGTCGTCAAACCGCCGACGCCCTCCTCATATAGGATGGCGCCAGCGGCTTCAAGAATTTCTAATTGACGAGGTTTGAGTTCCATTGTATACACCTGTTCTTATCTAAAAACATCACTTTTTGACACTACTGCTTAATTGGCGGGTTTTTCACCTGTTCTAAGGATAGTTTTTTGGTGCAGAAAAACCAGTCATAACATTTTACACTTCCATCGTTGCTATCCATCCGTTCTTTTGCAACGCCACAAGAACCAGCCGTAGGAACAATTACATCATCTCCAGGCTCCCAGTTTGCCGGCGTAGCAATACTGTAGGCGTCGGCCGTTTGCAGGGCAATAATTACTCTTTTCAATTCATCAAAATTTCTGCCCAGCGAAAGCGGATAATATATCATCGCCCTGATGGTGCCTTTTGGATCAATAAAAAACACCGCACGCACCGCTTTTGTGCTGCTCTCGCCCGGTTGTATCATGCCGTATTTTTTTGCTACATTCATCGTGATGTCTTCTATCAGCGGAAAGGTGACTTCGATATTCTTCAATCCGTTGAATTCTATTTTTTCTTTGATCGTGCGCAGCCAGGCGATGTGGCTATATAGCCCATCAATTGACAATCCTACTAACTGTGTGTTCAAGGCTGTAAATTCAGCTTGCATACTGGCAAACGTCATAAACTCTGACGTACACACCGGCGTAAAATCGGCAGGGTGGCTGAATAATATCACCCATTTCCCTGAGTAATCTGAAGGGAAATTAATATTTCCTTGTGTGGTTACAGCTTCAAAGCTTGGAGCTATATCGCCTATTCGAGGTAAAAAGCTTACATTTTCTGTGGATTCCATTGTTTTTTATTTAATTGTTAATTTGTTTCATTTTTAGAAAGGAAAAAGGGAGTATGTATTGATCCAGTCTTCTTTACCGGGAGCGAAATCCCGTAAATAGATAAGCAAAAATCCATAAGCCATAAAAAAGCCCATGGTTAGGAAGCCTATAGCCGATGTTGTTTTTGCCGTTCATAATAGATGAAACCTTAAAGTGAGTGAATACTTACTCGCAAAGGTATGGGTTGATTTTTCCCGCATTCCGTGACTTTAGTCACGGAGGGGGGTGATGCTCATTTACGGACAGTGACATAAGTCACACCCCCGCCTGACAAGCCCCCCCGACCTTTGTGGCAGCATTCAAAGAAGATACGTACCACAAACATGAAACGCACCATTCTACTATTGGCAGCAGCACTGCATGCCGTCCTGCTTTTTGCACAAACTGCGCATCCCGTCACGGCAGAGCAGCCAGCGCACCCAAAACCCAATGCCAGCAACCTCCTCGAAGCCTTTGAACACGGCCACTTCCACGGCAGTTTCCGGACTTTTTTTATGGCCACCGACAATGCCCGACAGTTGTCGGACTACCACGCACTGGCAGCCGGAGGAAGTTTGCATTTTGCTTCTTCGCCCTGGCATGGAGTAAGTTTTGGCTTGGGTGGGGTGTTCAATTACAACCTGGCATCCTCTGATTTGGGCGCAAAAGATTCGATTACCGGAGCGCTCAATCGCTACGAAATTGGACTTTTTGACGTGGAAAACCCCAAAAATCGCACTAACCTCGACCGTATCGAAGAATTGTGGCTGCGCTATCAATGGAAAAAATCGCGGATTACGGTGGGTCAGCAGTCGCTCCAAACCCCCTTTATAAACTATCAGGACGGACGAATGCGGCCCACTGCTGAATCGGGCGCCTGGTTAGAAATCAGCGAACTGAAAAACACAAAGATAGAAGGCGGCTATCTTTGGAAAATTTCGCCGCGCAGCACCGTGGAATGGTTCGGGGTCGGCGAATCTATAGGCTTGTATCCCAAGGGATTAAATCCCGATGGCACGGGCAGTGGCTACCCTGAAAATTTGGAAAGCATGGGCATCGGTATGCTGGGCATTACGCGGCAGTGGGGCAAACGCACCAAGATTCAAGTTTGGGATCAGTATGTGGAAAATATCTTCAACACGGTATTTGTGCAGGCGGATTACACGCATCCCCTCAAAAACAACCACAAATTGCTGTTTGGATTACAAATGACCCATCAGGATGCCTTGGCGCATGGCGGCAATGAGGAGGTTTCTAAAACTTATTTTCAAAAAGGGGGGAAATCCAACGCCTTGAGCGCACAAACGGGGTGGCAAAACGGCCCTTGGCAGGCATTGGCGGCCTACACGCGTGTCACAGCCGACGGGCGGTTTCTCTCTCCCCGCGAATGGGGCAGGGAGCCATTCTACACCTTCATGTCCCGTGAGCGGGTAGAAGGTAGCGGCGATTCACATTCCATCACGGGCCGTCTGAATTGGCAGAACAAAAACAAAAAGCTGCGTTTTGAAGGTGCTTATGGTCATTTCTACTTGCCCGATGTAAAAACCGCCGCACTCAATAAATATGCGTTCCCATCTTTTCAGCAGATCAATCTGGACGCTCGCTATGCTTTTGGTGGCATGTTTGAAGGACTTAGAGTGCAATTCCTGTACGTCTGGAAAGGCAAACTGGGCGAAGTTTATGGCAGCGACAAGTATGTAATCAACCGGGTGGACATGTCGCATTTCAACCTGGTTTTCAATTATATTTACTGAATAGCCACAAAAAAACACATCGTGATAAATGTCACGCACGCTAGGTGATCAAGGTCACCACCTTTGTTGACAAAATACATCGTCTAAAAATGGAATTACTCTCAAAACCTTGGCCATGGTGGGCCGCAGGCATCATCATCGGACTCATTGTGCCAGCTTTGCTCATTTTGGGCAATAAACACTTCGGGCTTTCGGCAAACCTTCGACATGCCTGCGCGGCGTGTTTTCCGGCCAACGTCAAATTTTTCAAATACGAGTGGAAAAAAGAGGTTTGGAACTTCTTTTTCGTTGGGGGCATCATCGTTGGAGCCATCATCGCATCCACCCTGCTGGCCAATCCCGAACCCGTTAAAGTGGTGCCTGAATTGGCGGCAGAACTCCAGACATACGGGATTACTGACTATAGCGGCATGGTGCCCAAGCAGTTGATTTCCTGGGAAAGCCTGTTTTCGCTACGTGGTTTTATTATGCTGGTCTTAGGTGGATTCTTGGTGGGTTTTGGCTCCAGGTATGCGGGCGGTTGCACCAGCGGTCACTCCATCATGGGTTTGTCGGACCTTCAATGGCCGTCTTTGGTTGCCACCATATTCTTCATGGTCGGTGGATTCATCATGGCAAATTTGATTCTACCCCACATCTTAATGCTTTAAAAAATGCTGACCCTCTCCGTGCTTCTCTTCTTCTTTTTCAAAAACCTGCTCCAGAAAAATGTCTAACACAAAAGAATTCCACTCACCCTCGGCTCAAGAAATTGCAGCTGCGACCAATACTGACTTTGAGGTGCGCTCGCTCGATACCATGTGTGTGAACGAGTCGCAATTGAAGCACCCATGGTGGTACAACCTGAAATATGCTGCGGTCGGGATCATTTTTGGCCTTGCCTTCGTAAAGGCGGAAATCGTTTCCTGGTTTCGCATTCAGGAAATGTTCCGACTGCAATCCTTCCACATGTATGGCGTGATTGGCACCGGCGTGGTGCTTGGGGCTATCTCCGTTTGGCTCATCAAAAAATATAAGGTCAAGACGATCTACGGAGAAGAAATCGAGTTTCACAACAAAAAATTCAATCGGGGGCAGATTTTTGGCGGGACAATATTCGGACTGGGCTGGGCGATGACGGGTGCTTGTCCGGGACCCTTGTTTGCCCAAATTGGCAGCGGTGCATTTGTTATAGGGGTTACACTGCTGAGTGCCATTGCGGGTACTTGGATGTACGGTTACCTCCGCGAACGTTTGCCTCATTAATTCCAGTTGGTGTACGAGATGCCGCCTGGTATGAACGGCTGGTTGACCGCCGGCAATCAAACCTTCAAACAATAATAATATGACAACGCTTTTAAGCAATTGGCACTTCATGCGCGTACTCCGCGCAGGCATCGCCATCTGGGCCACGGTAGAAGCTTTCCGTACAGCGCAATGGTTTTTGCTTTTACCTGCGGGCATATTCGCTGTGCAGGCGATATTCAATATAGGCTGCTGTGGTACAGCCGGTTGCGCCGCACCACAGCAAAAAACCTACAGCAAAACCTCTGGAACCACCGTGGAGGATGTAGTGTATGAAGAAATCAAATAGGTGAGATTTTCGTTTTGTTTTGATGTCTAGCGGCAGTCGTAATGGCGGCCGCTATTTTTTAATCAGGCAAAACCATCCCATCCAGATATAAGATATGAACATGGGCTCATATTCGGTATACTGTCTATTATTGTGTGGCTGAATTTTGGTGCATCTTGTGCCAACATTTTACGGCCAGCCTATGACACCCGAGCACGGAAATCCGGAATCACAAACGTTGAGAAATGCATTCCCCGCCTTTGACCAAAGTGATTTGGTGGATTGGATGGTGCAACAAAGCCTCCAAAAAGATTTTGGGTCAGACACGGAATTGTTGCATGTGGGGGGCACAGTTCGTCACATACCATTGGTAATCAGGGGCTCCGTAAAAGTTTCTCGACAAGATGCCGAGGGCCGGGAGATCTTCCTCTATTACATTCTGCCTGGCCAGACTTGTGCTATGACACTCAGCGCTTGTTACAAAGGCGAAACAAGCCGCATCAATGCGGTCACCCAAGAGCAAAGCACTTTGATTTTACTGCCCGCAGCTTTAATCCACGAGACCACTCGGCGTTTCCCTGCCTGGCAACGATTTGCTTTTGACAGCTTTGGCAGCCGATACGACGAGCTATTGTATACCCTGGAAAGCGTCGTTTTTCAGCAATTGGATGAACGGCTCAAACACTATCTGCTGGAAAAATCGGCCGCCTTAAAGACCACACGTCTACAAGTTTCTCAGCAACAAATTGCCGACGATCTCCATGCCTCTCGCGAGGTTATTTCCCGCCTTATCCGGCAATTTGAGCAAAAAGGCTTCCTTCGTCATGCCCGAGGTGTAATAGAAATAAATTTGTGAATGTGAACTAGGTCACACAGTCCAGGCCTTTTCTAGGGCGACCTTTGTTGTGAAATCAACCTTACGATGAAAAACATGCCTGTCATATTCAAGTTCACAGTGGTTTGCACCCTCTGCGCTGGCATCATTGTGCTCATCGTCTGTTTGGTAAACTATTTTTCATCCAATTAAATCACATCTGTTATGACAAAGAACATGGGTTCTGCCGACCGCGCTATCCGACTTATTATTGCAGCCATCGCTGTTTTCGTGTTTTTCAATGGCACACTTACCGGCACTTGGGGCATCGTTGCACTGGTATTGGCAGGGGTTTTTACCCTGACCAGTCTGGTGAGTTTTTGCCCGCTTTATCGCTTGGTGGGATTGTCTACTTGTCCTGTTCCTTCGGGCAAAGGGTGAGTCCCTGTGTGGGGCTTGGTCATTTTTTCTGAAGGCTTGAAAGTCAACGCTTTGTCAGGGGTAAGCCCAAGCAAAAGACAGGCCATGGGTACTAATTTTCAACCATTTCAAGGTTTCATTTTCGTTGAAAAGGCTTGAGCATTTGACTGAAAAATCTGCAAAACTGTTTATCTAAAATCATATATCACCCCACTCACCTGCGTCAGCAAAGTAGCCGGAGCATCCAATGCCTTAGCGAAACCATGGGGCAACGGAGAGATGGGCGAATGTTCGGCTAGATACCCCTTTAATACAGTGTGCAGAGAGTAAGGCATGTTTTTCCCATCCATTACATTCGGGATACGACACAGCATATCCACAGGGTCGCCGTCGCGCTCACAAGCGGAGACTGCGTAGCTGCGGGCCGGATCGAGCGGTTTCCCGGCGACGGTCATTTTTTGCACCCGTTTGCCCTGTTCACCAAAAGCATTGAATTCAACTTCCATGCCTTTGAACTTGACCATCCAGCCGCCAAAGCGTTTGGAAGCATCTTTGGCAAACACATTGTTGAGTTCTTTCTCCAACCAGGTTAGCAATTGAGCCCCTGTTACTTTGGCTGTGCGTACGGTGGCATCCACAGGCAACATATCAAAAATAAACCCTTCTGTGATGGGGATATTCCCTGTGGCATCCGGGGTGCTGCGTGGCGGACAAAAACGAAAGCCATTGGAAAGCACAATTTCAGTTCCTACTTTCCAGGCTAAAGCATCCAGGATAAGGGTGTCAATCGTATTTTCAACTACAAAATAGCGGTAGAGCGGCACTTTGCTGTAGCCAACTACACGTTCTATTTCTGCCACAAACGGAGCTTCCATTTCCCCAATGAGCATCGAAATTTCCTTTTTGGCTTTGTATTTTTTCGGGTCTACTTCCATAAGTTCGTAGTTGTGACCCGTGATTTTTCCGTCTTTTACGGTTATATCCAGTCGCCCGACAAATGACCCGAAGGCTCCCGGTTCCACTACTTTGGCGTATTTGCATACAATCGGCTCGCGCACACGCTCATGGGTATCCCCACCAAAAATGTAGTCCACACCCGCGCACTCAGGCATATTGGCGAGTGCAATTTGCTGTGACAACCCAAGATGTGCCAAAATAATGACAAAATCGCACTGCTCCTGCTCGCGCAGCACATTGACGTAGTAAGCCAGATTTTCCTCAGGCTTGGTATAAATAATGCCTTTGGAGTAGTTGGGCGATTGGCGCAGCGGCACCAGTGGGTCAGTGTACCCTAGAAATCCGATTTTTACGCCCAGTTTCGACCAGGTATAATACGCGGGGAAGATAAGTTCACCTTTTTTGCCCTCGCCTGCGTCGTGAAACATATTGGCACAAACCTTTGGTGCATCAAGGCCACCGAGCAAGGTCTGCATGGCTTTTTTGTAATACACTACCTCCCAGTTGCCGGGCAGGTAGAGGTCGTAGCCCATAGCATTCAGGATAGGCGTGATGGCTTTTCCAGTGGTTTTAACCGATAGTTCACTGCCTTGGAACATATCCCCGGTGTCTATGATGAAGGTATTGGGATTCTTTTTCCGTACCTGATCAAACAAAGTGGTAACATGGGCGTATCCGGCGGTTTTGCGGAACACTGCTTTGCCATTCTCCCAAAACAACTCGTCGTGCGGGTGGATTTGACAATGCACATCAGTGGTTTGCAGGAGCGTGAGGGTTCCGTTCAATGGAGCAGGTGCCTCTGCCGCCGGAGTTACGGTATGGTCGGAAGCGTCTGTCTCAGGCAATAGGTTTTTGCCCGGTAAAACAATTGGGGCAAGCCCAACACCCAAGCCAGTCAACAAGGAGTTTCTAAGGAATTTGCGACGATCAGTGCTCATGTTGTAGTAGATTTTGAAATACGTAAGCATATAGGTCACATAGACTTTTAAGGCGTTAAACCTATGCAACCTATATGCTATGTGTTTGATGCTTTATTTTTTGTAAAACGCCACAATCGGCCCAAACGGCCCATACTTGTGTTGTGTTTCCGGGAAAGTATCTGCAAACGGACCAAATGGGTGGTCGTAAGGTTTTTTTTCAATTTTTGGCCAATCTGTGTTCAAGAACAGATGTTTCGGACGCGGCTTGGAATTGACAAAAGCAGCTACATCCCAGGATTCTTCATCGCTTAGTTGCGGATTTTGATACGTGGCGCCGAAGGGCATATTGGCTTTAACATACCCTGCAAAGCGCGACATTCGGAACAAGCCCGCCGCCTCGTTATAACTCTTCTCGCCCCAAAGCGGTGGGTAATTTCGGGGACTATCGGGCATAGGCAATCCCTGTCCGTCCGCAGCATGGCAGGAGGCACATTTAGCGGCATAAATTTGTTGGCCTTTCACTGGATCAGCGGCCCGATTCAAGAAAGGAACTTCCATTAAACCAGTCCCTTTGGGTTTTTCCCCTTTAGGAACACCCGTGCCCAACCAATGAATATAGGCTACAATAGCCCGCATTTCGCGGCTGGTGGAATCAATGGCCTGTCCATTGAGGCTGCGTTGGAAGCAGTCATTTACCCGTTTTGGAATTGTTTCGAGGGCGCCAGACCTAGCCCGAATTTGTGGGTACGTGCTTGCTACGGCGCAGTAATTGTTGCCAAAAGGTTTGCTCCCAGCCTCCAGGTGGCAATTCTGACAGTTCATGCTGTTGATACTCCCTGCACGCACCAGTCCGCTTTCGCCGAAATAGTCCTGAGTGCGGGCCACGAGGTCGCGGCCATAAGCGATGAGGCTCGCTGTATGCTCCGTTTGAGCAAGATATGGATCCGGAGCCTCCCATATTTTGTTTTTGTCATAAACAGGCATGAGTCGCTTACGTGCTTCAACCGCAACATTGCTTTGCGTCTGCATCTCCCAGTACCAGGCAGCCAAGCCGCTTCCAGCCATGGACAGGGCAAGAACCCACATTATCCCTTGTATTCGTCGTAAAAATACGAGCTGCCGATGCGCCTGACCTCGAAGTATCGGGTCACTTACAATTTTTCTTCGGTAGAACGATACCGCGGTAATGACGGCAAAAATGCCGACCACCAACGCGGCGATAACCAACCAGAGGATAGGGAAATAAATGTTGTTGCCCATAACTTTAGTAATCGCATTTAAATGGGGCTTTTCAGGAACGCCCCTTGATTGGAAACCAATTTGCGATACAAAAGTGAGGAATAGGTAGATAGTGCAACGTGATATTTGTCACGAGGCAGGCCTGAAAACTCAGGGTTGAAATTAAGGCTAAAGCAGTCTTGGCAGGAAGTTCTTTTTCCTGACTAATTTTGGCGTCTACAAATACCTTCCCTTATGCATACCACTTCCGGTACAGAAGAAGCTTTGTTCTACTTGTTCTTGGCTGCAGCTTTTGGCTCCTTCCTTGGAAACATAAAATTTCGGGGCAATAGCCTGGGTGTTGCAACGGTATTATTTGTCGGACTTGCCATCGGCGCAAGCCACCCGGAAGTGAAAATACCTGATGTGATCAAACTGCTGGGTCTGGCTATTTTTGTGTATAGTATAGGGTTGAGTTCCGGGCAGGCTTTTTTTCGGTCATTAAAAAGTCGCGGTGCTACCAACCTAGTTCTCGCCGTGCTTGCACTTAGCACCCTCAGCGTATTTGTAGGTTTTTCGGCGGTCTTTTTTAGCTTTGATTCCTCCGGAGCAGCGGGATTGCTGGCTGGCATCACGACCAATACCCCTGCGCTGGCTGGTTTGTTGGATGCTATTCAGACCCGCGGGGGCACCAATGTGGAGGCCATGTCGAATAGCGCAGTAGTGGGCTATTCTATTTCATATCCCATGGGAATCATCGGACTGATGATCGCTGTGGTGCTGATGCGCCGACTCTTGCGGGTTGATTATGCGGCCGAAACCCGGGCGCTTGGCAACGAGTTTCCCAGTGGACAGCCTATTATAAACCACACGGTGCAGATAAATCAGTCGGAAATACTTGGCATAACGGTACGGGATTTCAAAAAGAAATACGAGACCAATGTGATTTTCGGGCGATTGCGTCGGGGCAAGGAAAATAGTTTATGCTATCTGGATATGGTTTTTCACGCTGAGGATCTGGTATCCATCACCGGTGAGGTACCTGAAGTAGAACGTATCAGTGCCTTGCTCGGGCAAACCATCGAACAGGATCTAGCCGACGATCGTTCGGCTTTTGCGATGCGCCGTATCGTAGTGTCTAACCCCAAGGTGGCGGGTAAAACGATTGCTTCACTCAATCTTTCCGAGGCTTATCCCGTGGTACTTACGCGGCTGCGCCATGGGGATGTTGATACGCTCATACACTCCGACACTATTCTGGAATTAGGAGACCGCATTCGGGTACTGGCGCGTGAAGAAGACCTGAAGGCCCTCGAAAAAGTATTTGGCGACTCCTACGAACAACTTAGCAACATTGATCTCTTGTCATTTGGTCTGGGGATGGGGCTCGGGATTTTACTGGGTTCTATGGAAATGGCTTTGCCAGGTGGAATCCTCTTCAGCTTGGGTTTTGCCGGAGGCCCCTTGGTTGCCGGACTATTGCTTTCTTTCCTCCGCCGTACGGGGCCTATTGTGTGGACCCTGCCTTACTCGGCCAATCTCACCCTGCGCCAGATTGGGCTGATGCTGATGCTGGCTGCTATCGGGATTAATTCAGGTGCTACTTTTTTAGCTACCATGCTCAGCCCAATAGGTCCACTCATGCTCTTATCTGGTGCCCTGATCAGTATTCTTGGGGGCATTGCCATGTTGTTGATCGGGTACAAAATACTAAAAATCCCCTTTGTATTACTCTCCGGCATGATCAGTCATCATCCGGCCAATCTTGATTTTGCCAACAACCTGGCGGATAATAAAATACCGACTTACGGCTATGCGCTGGTGTATCCCCTGCTTTTGATCGGTAAAATTGTTTTTGTGCAATTATTGTGGCAATTTTTACCTGTGTTTTTGGGCTGATGGTCAGAGCCTTACCCCAAAAGTTCCGCCAACAACCCATGAAAATGATGTGTACCTTGTTCCCGGTCAGGCGCATATCGACCATGCTCGTAAAAGCGGGAGCGAATGCCCCGTTGCACATTTTCCACAATTTCTTCGTCTTCATGTTCTACTTGCTCCAGCCCGGATCCGGCGCCTGTATTGAGCTTTGATTCGTCAAATACATAGACCTGAAATCGAACTTTACAGGCGCTGACGCCTTGTGGTTCGACGATATTTAGCGAAAGTCCCCAAGGGTAAAAGTTGAACATCATGTTGGGAAATACCCAGAAGTAATAGGCCGCTACCTCCTTGCCGTAGTCGGGCGAATCGATCGGCAAATCAAAACAGATGTCGCCTTTTTTGGCAATACCGAGTTGGAGATTGGCGTATGTAAATAGCTCGGTGGAATAATTACTCCAATCCAACACAGCACTCAGGCTTTCATGTACAAAGGGGATGTGAAACCCTTCGAGATAGTTTTCACAGTAAAGTGCCCAGTTGGCGTTCACGGTATAATCTTTGGATAGATCGGGGCGAAATTTTAGTTCATCCATTGGTAGCCAGCCCACCCGCTGCATCATTTCTCCTAAAAATTTTTCTGCCGGGAATAGGGGGTTCAAGGTGGTAAAAAGTAATTTTCCCCATTGAAAAAGAGGCAATTGTTTCAAATTATCTGCTTCAGTTGGGAAGTTTTCTACCTCCGAAAACTCCGGCATAAACTGAAATTTACCATCCAGACCAAATACCCGTCCATGATACCGACAACGCAACTGGCTCGATTTGCAAGGCTCATAAGCCAGCAAATTGCCCCGGTGGGTACATACATTGGACATACAATGTAGTGCCCCGTTTTTGTCACGCGAGAGCAAGAGCGGTTCGCTTAAATACTGATTCAGGAGCATAAAAGGCCACACACTGCCCGGCTCAGCCACCCGATCGGTGTCTCCGACAAATTGCCAGGAAGGCGCGAAGATCTTCTCTTTGGCTTCTTCGAAAATAGCCGAACTGGTATACACCTCAGTATTTATAGTGCGAGCGCGGGCGATGTTTGGATCGATGAAAAAACGGGACATGTGGGTGGGTGGTTGATTTATTGGTAAACTGGTTTATTTGGATCTAATAGAATGGCAAAGGTGGAAAAACATTTAAAAATCGGACTTTTGCGGCGGCTGAAATCTCATTGCAAAACTAATTTCATTTCAGGCATTCCTAAAAACTAAAACCATGCACAAAATAACCGCCGATTGGGTATGCCCAGTGTCTTCCGAGCCCATCGAATATGCCGTTGTAATCACCGACGATGCAGGTAAAATCCTGGCGATCGAATCCCGTGACCAGCACGATCCTGCTGGGCTTGAAATGCATCGCGGAATACTGGTGCCGGGTTTTGTAAATACTCACTGCCACCTGGAACTCTCGCACATGAAGGGCAAGGTAGATACGGGAACAGGCCTTATTCCCTTTATTACAGGTGTAGTGACCCAGCGCAACGCAAGCGCAGAAGTTATCGCTGAAGCCATCGAAAAGGCTGAACAGGACATGCTGGATGCTGGAATCGTAGCTCTGGGAGATATTTCCAATGCGCCCGACACCTTTGCCGCCAAAGCCAAAGGCCGGATGCGCTACCACACATTTGTAGAACTCTTTGATTTCCTGCAAGATGCAGGGGCTGAAAAGACCTTTGCAGACGGGTTGGCAGTATACGAACAGCTGGAGCTTGCCGCCGGGAGCGGGCGTTCATTTGTGCCGCATGCGCCGTATTCGGTGAGTAAAACTTTGTTTGATAAAATCAACAGGTTCAATCCAAAATTGAATAGTACGGTCTGTATTCACAATCAGGAAACTCCAGCGGAGGAAGCGTTGTTTTTGAAAAAGGAAGGTGGGTTCTTGGATTTTTATGGCAAATTTGGCATTTCGCTCAATCAATTTGAGGCCACGGGCAAATCCTCTATTTACTATGCCCTGAGCCAAATGAATCCCGCCAATCGAAACATTTTTGTACACAATACGCTTACTTCTAAGGCTGATATTGAGGCTGCCCAGGCCTGGAGTCCGCACACCTATTGGGCTACCTGCCCTAATGCCAACCTGTATATTGAAAATCGTTTGCCCGATTATACTGCGTTCCTGAGCACACAGGCCAGCGTCACTATTGGCACGGATTCGCTCACATCAAATTGGCAACTTTCTATCCTGGAGGAGATGAAAACCATTGCACGCTACCAGAGTTATGTGCCCTTCGATACGTTGCTGCGCTGGGCCACGCTCAATGGTGCGCAAGCGCTTGGTTTTGAGGATACTTTGGGTAGCTTGGAGGTCGGGAAGACGCCTGGTATTGTATTGGTACAAGGGATTTCGCCGGATTGGAAACTGCGGGACGAGGCTGTGGCTCGACGGGTTTTGTAGGTTTTTGACAGGGTTTTTTTGACAGGATTTACAAGATAAATAGGATTTAATAGGGGTTTGATTTCTGCTGACTTTCAGCCGTACACTTTTTTATTTTGAAAATTTGCGCGTTCAAATTGTTTGTCATTCTG
>Ga0136636_10000498_pt1 | contig 20003 bp, 9 predicted proteins | sample AntDrymUQ8522106_2_FD_104653 | JGI IMG/M metagenome (GOLD analysis project Ga0136636, IMG submission 104653) | Polar desert sand microbial communities from Dry Valleys, Antarctica - metaG UQ852 (21.06) | ecosystem: Environmental > Terrestrial > Soil > Desert | place: Antarctica: Dry Valley... | reverse complement strand
CTGCCAGTCTCAAGCTATATAATTTCCAGCCCGTTGTTTGTACAAAATAGTCACTCGAATTCAGGTCGCCTCCCCATTTTACACTTGACTGGTTTGTTTCAAGTTGGAAGAATCCTTTTTTTCCATTGGTGTTAATCCAGAAGTTTACATATGCATTGGCCACCGCAGTAAGATCGATAGGGCCTGATTTATTAATATCACCTGTCCAGTTCCAGTTGGCAGCATTTGTTAGTCCTACAGTCAGGTATTTATCACCGCTCTTTGTAGCGATGCCACTTTGATTGAGTCCATTAATGGCTGAGCCCGAATAAGGGTTCACGTTATCTTCAAAATCAAATGCTTTTAAAACAGGTTTCTGTGGACCGTCGGTTATCATCACCTGGTCTACATTAACTTCCATATTTCCCGATCCGTTGCCCAATTTAAAGCCAAGTACTACCTGGTCGATAACGCCTTTGGGGTCAAAGGAAGTACCAGAACCGCCCCATTTCTCCAGGTTATCTGTTTTTAATTCTACACTCACCCAGGTCCAGCCGGTTGTTTTTAAATTGTAATCAAATGAAGAGTTACCACCTTTGAAATGCAAACCCCATTTGGTTCCCCCTTGGGTAAACTCTGCTTGCATGTAACCATCCTTTCCCCTGGTATTAACCAGGAAGGTAAAATAAGGTTTATGAAAAGCAGCTAAGTTGGTACTTGTAGTATAGGGTGCAGTACCTAAATCTTGCCAATTGGTGGCGGAGGTTTTGGTGACGGTTAAATACTTTGCATCTCTTGCCTTGGGCGCACCGCTGCCGTTTAATGCTGCAGTAGTAGGTTGATTGCTTGCATCGGGCACAAAAGGATTCACACCATTTTCAAAATCAAACAGCACAACAGCGGCTTCAGGAATGAAAAAATTTGAAGGGTTCTCTACCGTCAACAAAGGGGAAGTACCGTTAATAATGCTCGCTTTTGCTTTGGTTACTTTTACAATTACTTTGTCGGGCAGTGTAAGCCCTTGCGTTGAGATGCTTACCTGGTCTGCAGTTGAGCCACTCGCAATTGCAATCTTGTTACCATCTACTTCCACTTCTGTAATCATATCCATATTTACACCCTTTATAATAAAAGCCTGCCCACGGGTGATGCGAAGCGGCCAGTTGTTGACTTTTGCATCCAGATAAACCGGCGTAAAAATATCCTCACTCACGCCCTTCTGTTTATAGTTGGTATATACGGTAACCGGTCCGGCAGCAACAGTACGTGGAATGGTTACCTTAATACTTGTAGCCGAGCTGGAAATAACGGTCGCCTGCGTTTCAGGATTACCAATAGTTACCCGGGTTACCTTGTCAAAACTTTCGCCTGAAATAGTAATGGTTTTGCCGATCGTGTCTTTTAACGGTGTGATACTTGTAATTTTAGGAACAGGCCATTTGATATCGTAGTCTTCAGAATAGGCTGGCACTTTTGTGCAACCCCATAATAACAACAGGACAGAAGAACAAACGATGGTAGCTTGAAAGGCTAATTTTTTATTGTATAATTTCATAACGTTCATTTTTTAGATTAATAACCTGGATTTTGTTGAAGCCCCCATGACTGCACTTCTGTTTGTGGAATTGGCAATACCGGTATTGGGTTTACACCACCTGTAATAGCATGCGACATGGCCTTTGAGCGAACACTGGCAGATAAAGAATTCATATAAGTACCCCACCTCACCTGGTCCCAATAATGAAGCGCTTCTTCAGCAAGTTCTACCCTGCGTTCGTGCATGATAGCTGTTTTAAGCGCAGGCCCTGAAACAGAATTGGCAATGGGCGGTAGCGTATTGGCTGGTACCCCGGTTGGCTCGTAGGTAAGAGATCCTTCAATAGAGCCCTTTGGCTTCGAACTGTTGCGTGCCCTGGTGCGGATTAAATTCAGGATATCTCTTGCTTCCTGGTCTTTATTAAGATTTTGGGCGGCTTCGGCTTTCATTAATAAAACATCAGCATAGCGCATTTTACGCATATTCTGTCCACTTGCCTTTGCTTCCAAGGGTTTTAAAATAGCCGCTTTACGATTTAAATATCCGGTAGCATTTTCATTTGGAAAATCGATCACTTGCTTTATACCCAGCACAATGCTTCCGTCGGCATACATTGTTGCAGCTTTACGGGGATCATTTGCTTCAAACTCATTGGCTAAATTTGTGGTAGGATTATTAAATCCCCATCCCCATAATTTCCTGCTATTCTGAATGATGTTGTTGGTAGTACCGGCTTTGATAGACCCCCAACCTTCTGCGGTAGCTTTACATTGAATTTCAAAAATTGATTCGCTGCTGTTTTCTCCTTCATCTTCAAAAATTTGTGCATAGTTAGCCAACAAACTATATTGCCCGGAGGCTACCACTTCATTGGTTAAATCATATACTTCCTGCCAGGTATGGTTGTTTTTATTCTCTGTTCCTAACTGAAATATAATTACCCTGGCAAGATATGAAGCGGCAGCACCACTGGTAGCTCGACCTATATCAGCAGTTGCATAAGCCGATTTAATCGGAAGTAATTCTTTTGCTTTTTTAAAATCTGCTTCAATAAATTTATAAGTGGCTGCCAAATCCGCTCTTGGAGTTGTACCAAATTGAGATGGAATAACCGGAGCATTAAACAATGGCATTCCACCAAACAAGCGTGCCATGTAAAAATAAAAGTATCCACGAAGAAAATAGGCTTCCCCCATAATACGGTTTTTCAATGCCGGGTTCCAGGTAGCGATATCCAGGTTTTTTATAACTGTATTCGCCCTGAATATCCCCTTCCACTGATTGAAGTAGGTACTTCCTGAAGGTGAGTTGGCAGGATCAACGGTCCAGTTTTTAAAATCGGTTATGGTAGGAAAATCACTGGGTGTACTTCCTTTTTCTGCATCTTCACTCATTACATCTCCATACATCCATTCGTAATTATGACCTGAACCCGGACCTTCATCCCAGGAGGTAACATCATATACGCCATTTATACCCAAGACTGCCTGGGTAGGATCCAGGAAAAAGTTTTCTTCCGTTTGGATGCCGATTGGTTTCTTATCTAATACCTTTTCGCAACCTGCGGATACAAGGATGAACGCAGAGAGAAAAAAGAATTTATTAATATTTTTCATTGCTAATATTTTTAATGATTGTTTTGATCTTAAAAGTTTAAACTAACACCAGCTCTAAAAGTGCGGGATTGGGGATAGGTACCTACATCCACTCCGTAGGAATATGGGTTGCCATAGTAACTACCGATTTCAGGGTCAAAGCCTTCATAATTAGTAATGGTTAACAGGTTATCAGCAGCTACATATATACGCAAACTGGTAATTTTTAAACCGGCCAGCAAGCTGGTTGGTAACGAATAACCAAGCTGCACATTTTTGAGTCTTAAATAACTGCCATCCATCAGGTAGCGGTCGCTAAAACGTACATTGTTGTTGGGATCTTTTGCAGTCATCCTGGGTTCATTATTGGTAGGCTTCGCTGCTGTCCAGCTCTGTAGCCGAATGGTTTCAAAATTATTCCAACCACCACCTGCATTGCTTCCGTTGCGGGTGTTCCAGGTCATACCATTTACTATATTATTGCCTTGTACTCCCTGAACGAAAACCCTTAGATCAAAACCTTTATAGGAAACATCCGCATTAAAACCATATTGAAAATCGGGGTAGGGATTTCCAAGATTTACCCTGTCCAGGTCATCAATTTTACCATCGCCATTTGCATCGATAAACTTAACATCACCTGGTTTAGCGTTGGGCTGAAGGGCAAACCCATCTTTATTTTTATAGGCATCCAATTCTTCCTGTGAGTTAAAAATTCCATCGGTTTTTCTTCCAAAGAAGTAGGGGAAAGTTTGTCCAACTTCTGTACGGGTAGTATTACCGATTTTGCCAACACCTCCACCATCTTGTGGAGCACCACCACCAAGGCTGGTAACCTGGTTTTTAATGAAACTGATATTAGCCCCAATATTGTATTTTATTACATTTCCACCCGAATAATTTCCGGTAAATTCAAACCCCTTATTTTGCATTGAACCTGCATTTACCCTTGGTGCTCCTGCTCCTACATAACCCGGAATCGGAACACTTACAATCATATCTTTTGTTTGACGATCAAAATAATCTGCTGTGAAGGTTAACCGGTTTCGTAAAAAATTTAAATCAATACCCACGTTTGATTGCTGGTTAACTTCCCATTTCAATTCGGGATTGCTTAAAGTACCCGGTGCGAAACCCTGTATAATCTGATCATTAAAAACATAAATATTATTTCCACTAACCGATGTTACATATCCGTAAGCACCAGCAGATTGTTCATTACCTACACGGCCCCATCCTGCCCTTAATTTTAATAAACTTATAGGCTTTATGTTTTGCATAAATGATTCCTCACTTACTACCCAGGCTCCCGCAAATGAAGGAAAAACTCCCCAGCGATTGGTTCCCAGAAATTTTGAAGAACCATCATACCTGACAGTAGCAGTTAACAAATATCTGCTGCTGAATGAATAATTAAGCCTTCCAAAATAAGATTGCAGGGCGGTTTCGCTCTGGCTGCTGTTTACCTGAAAATCGGTACTTTGACTGGAGGAAAGATACATCAGGTCTTTATCTGCAGGTACGTTGTAAGCAGTGGCATAAAAATCTCTGTATCTCCCTTGTTGCAATTCTGCACCTGCCATTGCTGCAATTGAATGTTTACCCAGTGTTTTATTGAAGTTTAAATAATTGGTCCATTGGTAACTATTGAATTCACTTCTTCTTTCCCATAAAGAACTTTGGTCACGTGCCTCATCTACAGCAACAAAAAACTGGGGTGCGTAACTTTTATTGTGGCCTGCATTGATGGTAGTTCCAACTTGTGAACGGAAGGACAAACCCTTAATAATCTTAGCTTCAGCCCATGCATTGGCTACAAGATAGTTGCCATACCCTTTATTATTTTTCAATTCATCAACACCTCTCGCAGGATTATTGGTATATGAAATATCTGCCCGCCCCCAGTTGTTGGTAATTTTATTCCAGGCCGGTGTAATTGGATCTGCAGCCAACGCAGTGGTAAGAACTCCACTGTATAAATCTGAATTATAATAATTTTTTTCAAAATGAGTAAAGGCCCCGCTAATACCGGCAGTCAACCATTTGCTGATGGTAAGGTCATTACTGAAATTTATAAAATATTTTTTCATGGAAGAATTTCTTACGATACCATCCTGCGTAAAATAAGTACCACTCAGGCGAAACCTGTTTTGATCATTACCACCCGCTAAGGTGAGTGAATGATTTTGCATAAAACCGCTTTGCATCACTTCATCCTGCCAGTTAGTTCCCTTATAATTATTTTGACGAATAAAATCCAGCCTCGTGTATAATTCACTGTTAACTGGCAAGGGGGCTCCATCATTTTCGTACGCCTGCAAAACAAGGTTAGAAAAATCAGTACCATTCACCATGGGTATAGTGCGCCAGGCCTTTTGATTGGCAACATAGGAATCAAAACTAAATTTCACCGGCCCTCTTTTTCCTTTTTTTGTTGTTACCAATATTACGCCATTGGCACCCCTGGAACCATAGATGGCGGTGGCTGACGCATCCTTTAATACATCGATTGCTTCAATATCGGCAGGCGCTAAAAAACTAATATCGCCGGTTTGATATCCATCAACCACATAAATAGGATCACTACCATTTATAGAACCAATGCCGCGGATCCGCACCTGTACGCCGCCACCAGGTTCGCCGCTATTGGCTATAACCTGTACACCTGCCACCCTGCCTTGCATAGCCTGTACTACATCTGGCGTAGCTATCTGGGTTATCTCATTACTTTTTATTGAGCCAACAGAACCAGTAAGATCTTTCTTACGTACCGTTCCGTACCCAACTACTACTACATCGTTTAGCAAGTTTGATACACTGGTCATTTGTACATTGGTAAAATCTCCGGTGCCAACTGAAACGGTTTTGTTTTCCATACCGACGTATGAAATTTCGAGCGATGCCGTTTTTGATGTGACGAGAATAGAATAGCTACCAGCCGCATCCGTCGTAGCGGTTGTTGAAGCGTTTTTAACTTTAACGGTTGCCCCTATCAGAGCATTGCCTTTTTCATCCGTTATGGTTCCTTTTACAAACTTGTCCTGTGCAAATAATGTAGTACTGCAACAGAAAATGATAAAAGAAAAGAGGAAACAAATTTTTTGAAATTTTAACATAGCAACTAAATTTTTTGTTTTGTAAAATTACGCGTAAATAGAGAGTAAATTATTATACTATTTTATCACTTAATAAGCAATTTGAAACTTTGCACATGGGGAAATTTGTAAAATAGTATTCATTATCCCTATTTACACTGAATTGCTACCAAAGTAAATACCGAACATACAAGTAATACTATATTGTCTTATTATTAATAAGTATTTTTCACAGAAAAAATTTTAAAACGCTGGCTGTTGGTTTATTTTACACTTAACAAGCTGGAAAATAATTTTTAAAATGACGGGTTAAGACCATAATTTCTGAGTCAATATTTCAATAAAAGCTATTCTATTTTTATAACGGTATGTGCAGATGTCGGCCTTGCATTGCCGCTCTATGAAAATCAAATCTTCATTTTTTTCCTAAACCAGATTTGAAAGGTTTAATTTTTTCATAAAAATTTTCAACTACTTTTTGGATAACAACTCTTCTACCCTATCAATAATTTCCAAACACGCCCTTCCGCTGTGATAGGGACATTTCCAAAACCCTGCTTTCTCTTTCTCCATAATATTGTTATTTTTTGTAACACCCCAATACCATTCCCCATTGTCTTTGTTAATAATCGTTTGTTTTATAAAATGCCAACTTTTTAACGACAGTGAAAGCCATCGAGCTTCACCAGAAACCTGGTACGCATTTAAAAATCCGATCATCGCTTCTGCCTGCGGCCAGGAATGTTTTTCATAAATCATTTCGTTACTTGCTGCCTCAAACTCATACCACATTCCTCCATCCTTGTCAATCATCGAAATGGTTGCTTCCGTAACCGGCAAGGCAAGTTTACGGAAGGTTTGAATGGCATTCTCCTCCCCGATTATTTCTGCACATTGCTGCAGGAGCCAGGCAGCCTCAATATCATGACCGTAGGATTGTAAAGTTGATTTCAGGTTCCAGTCATTATCAAAAAATAAGTTGTAATGATGATTATTTTTATTAATGAAATAAGTGTCAAACAAGTTTAGCAAATTAATGATCTGCTTCTTTAGTTTTTCATCATTCCACACACTGTAAAGATTTGCATAAGCCTCTACGATGTGCAAATGAGTATTCATCGTTTTTGCTTCATTGCTATCCTTATCGCTCAGCCTCAAATCATCAATTGGTTGCCAGTTGCGGGTATAAGCTTCCCGGTAACCATTTTTTATTTCATCGAAACTGTAGTTTTCAATTACCTCGTAAAACCGTATCGCTATTTCCAGCGCTTTTTTCTCGTTGGTGATTTTATAATATGCTGCAAGGCCGTAGATGCAAAAAGCTATTCCATAAATTTGTTTGCGGCCATCGTACACACGACCATCTGAATTTAACGACCAGTATGCCCCACCAAATTCTTCATCTACAAAATATTTTACAATGTAGTTGTAAGCTTCTTTTGCAAAATTTAAATGTGGTTGCTCTTTAGTGCGGGAATAAGCAGCAGAAAATGCCCAAAGTATGCGGCTGTTGAGTACCAACCCTTTCACGGCGTTGATATCAGGAATATTATCATTGTTTACCGAACCATAAAATCCACCCTGCTTTTCATCGGGCATATATTTCATCCACCAGGAGAGAATGGAATCTAATTCGTGGCTTACCTCAGTTTTATATTGAAGCAACGTTGACTGTAATGAAGATGCTGCTGCGGACATTAAAGTTCTATTTGTTGAGTTTGAGGTTTGCCTTTTAGTTTGGCAGTTTCCTCTTTGTTTTTTTCAATCAATCTGGTAATTGTATTAGCTGTTTCGAAAGACGACAATCCGTCTTCGGGCGTGTTGGTTACGTAATCCAGCAACTGGTCGATAGTGGTTGTAGCCACGTGCAATCTTGTATCGGATGATGCATAGTAAATGTAAACACTGCCATTAGCATCTGCTATCCAGCCATTGCTGAATACAACATTTGATACATCGCCAATTCTTTCTTCCTCTTCAGGAGCTAAAAAATACCCACCCGGTGCATGAATCACTTTGGTAATGTCTTTTAGATCTGTCATAAACATATATAGAACATAGCGTAACCCAGAGGCTGTATTGCGTACACCATGTGCCAGGTGCAGCCAGCCAATGCTGGTTTTAATCGGTGCCGGCCCCTGACCATTTTTTAATTCATAAACGGTGTGGTACTGCCTGGCATGAATGATTACTTCTTTGTCAATAACTGCGTTCTCAATATTGTCACACAAGCCAAAACCAATGCCGCCGCCGCCGCCTGCTCCAATAAAACTATCTTGTGGCCGGGTATAAAATCCGTATTGACCGTTTACAAATTCCGGATGTAAAACTACATTGCGCTGTTGGGCTGATTTTGTTTTTAAATCGTTCAATCTTTCCCAGGTGATTAAATCTTTTGTGCGGGCTATACCACATTGTGCGACAGCCGCAGACTGATCGCCTGCAGGTGATGACGGGTCTCTTCTCTCGGTACAAAACAAACCGTATATCCATCCATCTTCATGCTCCACTAAACGCATATCGTAGATGTTGGTATCAGGCACTTTTGTTTCAGGCATGTGTACCGGATATTCCCAAAATTTAAAATTGTCAACACCTGATTCACTTTCAGCCACTGCAAAAAATGATTTCCTGTCGGCAGCTTCCACTCTTGCTACCACCACATACTTATCATTGAACTTTATCGCTCCCGCATTTAAAGTTGCATTAATAGCAAGCCTTTCCATTAAATAAGGATTTGTGGAAGGATTCAGATCGAAACGCCATTCGAGTGGAATATGCTGGCAGGTAAGTACCGGAAATTCAAACCGGTTGTAAATCCCATTTACTGATATCTTTTCAATATTTTCTCTATGTACAAGTTCTTTGTGCGTTGATAACAGGAATTGCAGTCTTTTTTGAAAACATTGTTTCATGCAATAAAATTTAGTGTTCAAATGATTAATTGGTTGATTTATTTAAAATGAAATGACTAATGATTTCTACAGTATGTATTTTAAATTATTGATCATCAGTATTTCTAAAAAAGAGTTTATTTTAATTGTTTTTTAACGAGATAATATTACTGTTCAGCAACATTCCCATCTCCCTCTCGCCGCCTTCTTTCTTCTAATTCATTACTCACTTTCAACATAAACGAATCACTGAGCTGATAAAAAATAATAAAGAGTGCAGACAGAAATGCGCCTGCGGCCGGAATGAAACTCAGCATCATTTTAATGCCGGTACGTGCTTCTTCCGTTTGAACCATGTTAGCCTCGAAGCCCCATAGCGCAAGCATCCAGCCGGTGATGGAACCGCCTAAAGTCCAGCCTAATTTTTGAGACATAGAAGACGATGAGAAAATTAACCCGGTTGCCCTTCGCCCGGTTTTCCATTCTGAATAATCGGCAATGTCTGCGTACATAGACCACAACAAAGGAAAAACACTTCCGGCGCAAACGCTGATTAAGAATTGAAACAAAAATATCAACCAGATATTGTTCTCATTAAAGAAAAAGAAAATGCAGCTCAATACGCAGGCAATAACCATTGCATAAAGGAAAGTATTTTTCTTTCCTATTTTATCGGATACAGGCTTTGCCAGTATTACTCCAACAATATTTGCAGCCTGGCCTAGTACAAGGTAAAGAGTACTGTAGTTTATGGCAACATCAATCAGCGGTAGTTGAAATGCTTGCTGGTTCTGAAAATAATATTTAAAGTAATAAATGGTAGAGCCGTCACGCAACGAGTTAAATATTAGTGTTGCTACACCGGCTCCTAAAAGGATGAACCATGGTTTATTCTGTGCCAGGTTAGCGAGGTCGGCTTTTAAAGATGTTTTCTGCTCTTTAGGCGGCTTTATTCTTTCACGGGTCCATGCAAAAGTTAAAAAGAATAATATAGCTGCAATAACCCCATAAATAATAATAGACATTTGCCAGCCCTTTCCGGTATCTATTCCTGTAGCCGTTTTGCTAAGCGCTGCTACCAATGGCTCTGCCGTAGCCAACACAAGAATGCTACCTGCAAATGCAAATACAAAACGGAAAGTTGCCAAAGTGGTCCGTTCTTTTATATTCGAAGTCATCACGCCCATCAAGGATGCATAGGGCACATTGATGAACGAGTAAACCATCATCATTAACGTGTACGTCAGGTAAGCATAAATTAATTTTCCGGATATGCTAAAATCGGGAGATGAAAAAGTAAGTACACCTGCAATAGCAAAAGGTATTGCCATCCATAAGATGTATGGCCGAAACTTTCCCCATTTGGTGGTTGTTCGGTCGGAAACGATTCCAATAACCGGATCTAAAAACGTATCCCATATCCTGGTTATTAAAAACATGGTGCCGGCGGCAGCAGCGGCCAGTCCAAAAACGTCTGTATAAAAATATAAAAGATAAACGGAAAATAATTTCCAAAACATCGACGATGCAAAATCACCAAAGCCATAACCAACTTTTTCTTTAAATTTCAGCGAATGATTCATTTGCATGTAGCGTTTATTTTGAGTTTGTTGATGTAATGGTTTCCGTTTTATATTTTTATCATCTCTACCTCTGGCTGTTGTTTGCATTCCCCAGATAAGGTTGTGCCCTGGATTACGACTTTCCCAGGTTATCATTTTCACTTCTACTCATACAACATTTTATATTGCACATCTTTTTGCAATAAAATGCGAGACTCTTTGGCAAACTTTTTAAAATCTTTTTCGGTGGAATGTCCTTTGTATGGCACGTAATATTCCATTTCACCCGTTTCTTTTAAGCCTGCATTACGCCAGCCGAGTACATAAGAAATTTTATGATTGCCCAGCGCTTTTAAAAATGTACCTGTCCACCAATCCGCTTCGCTTAGCTTGCCACCAAACTCTGTTAATGCTGGTATTTTGTTTCTCTCTTTGGCTACTTGTTCCAAGGTAGTGAGCATGTATTCCATTTTACGTAAGTATTCGTCCTTCGGTTTTTCTCGTTGATAAAAATCAAAACCAACCACATCTACCCACTCATCTCCAGGGAAGCGTTCCAGGTATTCTTCTTTACTGGAAAATCCATCTGTGCTATAAGCGTACAAAAAGTTGTGTACGTTTTTTTTATCCTTCAGGTAAGCAACCGTGAATTTCCAAAGCTGTGTAAATTGTTCAGGTGTACAATGGTTCTTGCCCCACCAAAACCAACTGCCGTTCAACTCATGATATGGCCTAAAGATAACCGGCACCGCTTCTCCTTTTGGTCCTTTTAAATCGTGGGCAAATGCTGCTAATTTATCTAACCAGGTTAAAAACAATGCGTGTTTTGGGCCGCCCGGCAAAATAGATGCTACGGCTCCGTCTGCAAGAGACCATGCGTTCTTGCCTGTAAGCGGATTGTTTACGTGCCAGCTTAGGCTGATTATACTTCCTTTTTTATAGGCCCATTCGATATAAGTTTTCATTTTATCAAAAGGCACACTGTCAAGGTTTGCAAGCCTATCAATTTCTAAATTACCAAGTTCATACCCAAACATACCAGGATAGTCGCCGGTTACATCTTTTATGTCGCTTCGGTCTTTTTTATATTTCCAGCTTACTCCATAGGCAAGGTCATCCTGGTGACCAAACATGATACCCTTATTTAAAAGTATTTTTAAATTCACCAGTAGATTTCGGGTTTCCTTTGTGGCCAATTGATCTGTAGTTTGTGCGTTCGACGGAGTGATAATTAGTAAACAGGCAATAACAGAAAGGCAAGCGATATTTTTTTTCAAATGGCTAATTTTAATCTATATGAAGCACGTTTAAATTCTTCAACAAAATTAATGCGATACCCTATCTATTTACTAATACTATCTTATCTTATCATTGATTTTTTTGAATAGGGATGTGATTAAAAATTGATGAAAACAACACTTTTTGCAAGTGGTCATCAGTATATTAAGATGACTAAAGAAGAATTAAATCGTCACTAACAACTAGTCTTTTTTGGACTTACTTAATTTATTTGCAATTTTACGAGTTAAGCCATTACATTTTTTTTAAAACTCCCATTTATAAAAAATTCACTGACAATAGATAAAATAGTATTATTTAACAATACATTTTAAATTTAATTTTGAGATTCAAAATTAATGATGCTGCCTAAAAACAATTACTTGAAAATATTTTCTAGAAAAGTCAATATCCTTTCTAAAAGTATTTTGGTTTTTTATAAAATGTTCCGTTGCCTTTTTGGCCATTTTCATATAGCCCCATCATCCCTTCAATTCAATGGTTTTACAAAAAACTTACCCACCGGTAATCAAAACAGGCTGTATTTCATTTCAATCTTAACCAAAACTAAATACATGCTAAAAAAATAACCATTACAACCTGTCCTCACAATCAATCTGCTTTAAACAAGTACAATTTCAAACCAATTAATGATGATTATATATGAAAAAAATGAAAGTAACCATTAACTCTAAAACTCTTTTTTTATGGACCATTTTTTCATGCCTGTTGGCATGGAATGGTGTATATGCCCAAACAGATGGAAGGAAAATAACTGGCAAGGTTTCTTCAAGCGGCAAGCCCCTTGCTGCTGCCTCCGTAATTAACAAAAGAACTAATATTGGGGCCTCTGCGGATAATGAGGGCAACTTTTCTATTCAGGCTAAAACAGGTGACATTCTTGTTATTAGTGATGTGGGGTATATAAAAAAGGAAATAAAAGTTGGCACAGCCGATTTTATAGATATATCCCTTACACAGGAACAGGCTAAACTGGATGATGTGGTTGTGATTGGATATGGTAAAGCCCGAAAGGTTAACTTAACCAGTGCTCAAACATCCGTAACTGCGAAAGACATGGAGAAAACGGTGAACACCACCATTGAGCAAGCTTTCCAGGGAAGAGCAGCGGGTGTATATGTTACGCAAAATTCAGGTCAGCCTGGCGGCGGGATATCGGTTGCCATTCGTGGTATCAGCTCTATCAATGGAAATACCGAGCCATTATATGTAATTGATGGCGTGCAGGTGCAGGGTGGTGGAACAACCAATTCTTCAAATCCATTGGCTGGTTTAAACCCTGCTGATATTGAAGACATACAGGTTTTGCAAGGTCCATCCGCAACGGCAATTTATGGTTCCCGTGCTACCAATGGCGTTTTGATGATTACAACAAAACGTGGTAAGGCAGGTGAAACAAAATTCAACTATGGCTATCAATACAATATCCAGACTCCTCCAAAAAAACTGCAGGTGATGGACTTGCCACAATATGCGCAAATGGTAAAAGAATTCCATGCAATTGCAGGTGGCGTAACCCCCATTGAATTTTTGGATCCTTCACTTTTAGGAAAAGGTACAGACTGGCAAGGTGAGCTATTCAATAACGCAGCCATGCAAAAGCACCAGCTCAGTTTGAGTGGTGGAAGCAATACTACCACCTACTACATGTCTGGTGAGTATTTGAAACAGGAAGGTGTGGCAATTGGTTCAGGTTTCGACCGGTATGGCTTTCGTATCAACCTTGATAATAAACCAAAAGATTGGATAACAATTGGTGCAAACCTTAGTTTCAATCAGACAAATGAACAGCTAACCACCAGTTCAGAAGGAGTGATTACAAACGCATTGGAATTGACACCGCAAGTACCGGTGAAAAATTTGAATGGTTCATGGGGTGGATCAAACGATATTAATGGCGCTACTCAATATGCTCCGGTTAATCCAATTGCAATTGCGAGTGTACGAACTAATACCAATCGTAGAAGACAGTTCTTAGGCGGACTGAATGTGGGTATTACACTTGCAAAAGGCCTTACCTTAAGAACATCCTTTAATACCGATATCAATTATTCCAATTCATTGTATTTTAATCCCACGTTTGATTGGGGATCCAATGCAAGAAATGTGAATGCAACTTTAAGTAACAATATTAGGATGAATACTTATTGGAACTGGAATCAGTTGTTGGAATACAACAAGCAGTTTAAGAAACATAATGTGAGCGTGATGGTGAGTCACGAATCGCAGGAATCAAAATGGCAAAATATTAGCGCGGGAAGATCAGGCTATCTCACTAACAATGTGTTGGATCTGCAGGCCGGAGCTGCACTCGGAGCCATCAATGGCGGGGGATCCGGGCCGTGGGCAATGGAGTCCTATCTGGGTAGGTTAAACTACAATTTCGATAACAGGTACATCGTAACAGGTACCATTCGTAAAGATGGATCTTCTAATTTTGGTCCCGAAAACAGGTGGGGTACTTTCCCATCTGTATCTGCAGCCTGGAGAATATCTCAGGAAAATTTCTTTAAAGACGTTTCATTTATAAGTGACCTCAAACTGCGGTTTGAAACCGGCTTAACTGGCAACCAGGGAAACGGCGGTATTTTTTCCCCATTAAATTCAAACCCGTCTGATTTGGGTACTGGTTTTTTACCGGGCAGATATGGCAATCCTGCACTACAATGGGAAGAAACCAATACCAATAATATTGGATTAAATATTGGCTTTCTGAAAAACAGGATTACAATAGAAGGTGATTACTATGTGAAAAATAGTAACAACCTGATTATGGACAATCCATTGCCCTGGTACATGGGCACCAGTGGAATCGGTGCTGTGGGTAATCCTGCCGTAAATATAGGAACGCTGCAAACGAAAGGATGGGGCATCACGATTAATACAACGAATATTATTAACCAGAGTTTTAAATGGGAATCAAATCTTAATATTTCAAGTTTTGAAACAAATATTAAAAAGTTTTATTCCGATGCAGCATTTGTTGAACGTACGTCCTGGTGGCTAGATAACTGGACACAGCGTTCGTCCGTAGGCCAGGCACCGTGGCTATTCCGAGGATATGTTGAAGAGGGTTTGTTTCAATCGGTGGAAGAAATCAATAAAAGTGCCGTACGGGTGGATAATAATGGAAACAGACTGCCAACAAACGAAGCGACGGGCGTATGGATTGGTGATGTAAGGTATAGGGATATCAGCGGTCCAAATGGTGTACCCGATGGAATAATCAATTTTTATGACGAAACCAATATTGGAAACCCTTGGCCAAAACTATTTGGAGGATTCACCAATAGCTTCTCTTACAAAGGCTTTGATTTAAGTATTTTAATCACGGGTACTTTTGGTAACGATATTTACAACCACATCGCTAAAGTAAATAACAAAACAAATACCATTTACACCAGTCGGAATTTGCTGGTAACTGCAATGGATTATGCAAAATTAGGTCTTGACAAAAATGGCATGCCGGCGATTATGAATCCCGGAACCAATGTTCCAAGGTTAACTGGTTCGCAGATAGCAAATGACAACAATTATGGAACTACCAGTAGCAGATGGGTAGAGGATGGATCCTTTTTAAGGCTTAAAAATGTATCCTTATCCTATAATCTGCCTGCATCTATTATGTCGAGACAAAAATTAGTGAGAGGGATAAGAGCTACGATTGGTGCTCAGAATGCGGCTACCATTACCGGCTATTCCGGCTTTGATCCTGAAGTTGGATCTTATGTTGGTGGAAATGCAAGTTTAACCAACCAGGCTATCGGGCTTGACAATGGCCGTTACCCGTTAACACCTATTTACACATTTAGCTTAAATGTAAATTTTTAAAATTTAAACGATGAAGAAGATAAATATAAATGGTAAAATTCTTTTGTCTGGCATCCTGTTTTCAGTGATCATTTTGACCGGGTGCAAAAAAGATTTCCTGGAAAAACCTCCAACAGATTCGATCGTAGATGCAAATTTTTATCAATCGGATGAACAGGTATTAGCTGCTACAAGTTTACTCTACAGCAGGGTTTGGTTTGATTACAACGACAAGGCCTCCTTTAACCTGGGTGATTTCAGATCAGGAACCGCATTTTCAGCCTACAATGACAGAGGAAATGTGCTGTTCAATACAACCGATATCAACGGCGAAAATGGCGCAGCCTGGCGTTCATTCTTTATTGTAGTGGGTCAGTCAAATCTCACGATGTTTAATATAAATAAATTTGCTGGTCCTGCGGTTTCACCTGGTGTGAAAAAAACTGCCATTGCAGAAGCAAGATTTATGCGGGCACTTGCGTACCGTTATTTAACGATGAATTGGGGCGATGTGCCGATCATCGAAAATAATATTGAATTGTTGGATGATACTACTATCAATAAAAATACTTCCAAGAGTGTATGGAGGTTTATCACCAGGGAAATGCGGGCTGTTGCCGCTGACTTACCTGAAACACCTTTGGCAACAGGAAGAATTTCCAAATGGAGTGCGGAAGGTATGCTGGCTCGTTTTTATTTAACCAGGGCTGGAGTGGAAGCAACTGGCGGGGTAAGAAACCAGGTGTTTTTAGACAGTGCTAAATATTATGCACAAAGAGTGATTACCAATAGTGGCCGTGCATTGTTGGACAACTATGCTAATTTATTCAAATTCCCTTATGATAACGGCGCTGAATCTTTGTTTGAATTACAATGGGTGGCTCTTTCTGGTGGTCCCGGATATGGAGTAGGAAATAGCACACCCTCGTATTTAAATTACAGTCCGGATATCAGTGTAGAAGGATGGGGCGGTGATAAAGGTGCCACCTGGTGGATGTTGAGCCAGTATGATGGCATGGAGTCATTTGGAGATACAATGATCAAGGGCCGCACGTTGGACCAGCGTTTAAAAGCGTCGTATATGTTACCGGGTGCCAGTTATCCTGAGATAACACAAAAACTAAATGGTGTCAATCAAAAATTAGTTTTTCCATATATTACTGGTGATGTAAATTTTGCGAGTGTAAAAAAATATGTTATAGGTAAATCGGAAGATTTGGGCTTCAATGTTGAACCACAACGCTATCCAAATAACACCTACATGTTAAGGCTGGCAGAAATGTACCTTATTTATGCAGAAGCCACACTTGGTAATAATACCTCTACAAGCGACGCAACTGCTGTAGCCTATTTTAATAAAGTACATACGAGATCTGGTTTGCCCGCATTTAGCATTACCGATCCAATTACCGGATTACCTAATCCCCTTACTTTGGATGCTATTTTTCGGGAACGGTTTATTGAATTTGCAATGGAAGGAATGGGCTGGTACGATTTGGTAAGTCTTCATTATTACAATCCGCAAAAAGCATATTCTATTTTAAATTCTCAGGACAGGGGTTTATATAATATTGCCCCGGATGCATTTCCCAATCCTACATCCTGGACCATTAAGAAAACCCGATGGGCCACCAACGATAGAAAAATAAATGCCAGTTTAGGAAACTTTTTATTGCCGATACCTGCACAGGAAAAAAGCCAGGCTCCTAACCTTTCTAAACCTGCTGTAGACTATCCATAAGCCAAACTATATTTCTTAAAAATTATTTTAAAGTAAAATGAAAGCAAACTATATAAATGGATTATTACTCATCATGGCGATAGCGATGATAAGTATGTGCGCATCATGCAAAAAGGAAAATCTTCCCAACAACGGTGTTCCACGAGTTAAATATATAAGGATTACCAGTCCTGAGTCGTCCGATTCATTATTGGTATCTGCCAGCCAGGGACAATTGATAGCGATTGTTGGCGAAAATCTGCAAAATGCAGTCGACGTCTGGTTCAACGACCAGCGGGCCAGTTTAACCACAACTTACATTTCAAACAGCTCCATACTGGTCAGAGTTCCTGCCCCTATTCCTTTAGTAATCACCAATAAAATGAAAATATACTTTTCAAGTGGCGATTCTTTGCTGTATGATTTTAAGGTAGATATCAGTGAACCTGTTGTAAGCGGAATGGCAAGTGAATATGTGCTTACAGGAGATGTAGCAACAATTAGAGGAGACTTCTTTTATTTACCGCTGACGGTAACTTTTGCAGGTGGAATAACCGGGGAGCTGGTATCTGTAAAAGATAAAATTATCGAAGTGAGAGTTCCGGCAGGTGTGCAGCCGGGACAGATTACTGTTAAAACAAATTTTGGTGAAACAAAATCAAATTTCTGGTTTAGAGATAGCCGCAATATTTTCCTTAGCAGCGATCCTTTTACCGGATGGTGGAATCAGTCTTATGTGGTGACCAATCCCGGAGCTGGCGATCCCCCTTCAATTAATGGAAATTATATTCGGGTAAAAAGGGCAATTGGCGGTTGGCAGTGGACAGAAGTTGCGGGCGGACCAGCAAGTGCGATGGGCGCTATCAGCAAGAACGTTCCGGATGAAGCAATCCTGAAACCGTCAGATTACAATCTTAAGTTTGAATTGAATACCATGAAACCATACAACTTTAATGTGTTGAAAATTAATGTTGGAATACTGGCTCAAAATAATAATGGCTATCAGTGGAAACCTCCCTACGATACAAAGGGAAAGTGGCAAACAGTAATTATTCCATTTGAAGAAGTTGCTGCAAGCTACGGTTCCCCACTTGTGGTAAGCACTACTGGATATTGGACAAGGTTGTTGTTTCACGGAGATGGAGCACTCGATTGTGACATGTCTTTTGACAACTTCAGAGTGGTTCCAAAAATCCTCAAAAAGTAATCTGTGCCAGATAATAGTTATTACACACAAAATTTAAACCAATGACAAAAATAATATTCAACAAACAGTTACTTGCGATGATTTGCCTTTTTATGGCCATCGGAATAATTAGTTCCTGTAAAAAAGATTTGGCGGATAATTCCGGCAAAGTGCAGTTACTAAGCTTTGGCCCAACCGGAGCTAAACATGGCGACACACTTCGCTTTTTTGGAAGTAACCTGGATAAGGTTACTGAAATACAATTGACCGGTGCAACGGTACCTTCCCCCGGATTTATTTCTAAAACGGCAGAATTGATTTTAATAATTGTACCAGCATCTACCAAAGAAGGATTTGTTACACTCAAAACGCCTGACGGAGACATTGTTTCAAAAACCAGGATCAATTTTCTGGTGCCTGTTACCATTGCTTCTATGACTGCAAAGGCACGCCCTGGAGAGAATATTACCATAAAAGGTCAATTTATGAATTGGGTAAGAGAAGTAAGATTTGCTAAAAATTTAGCAGAAACAACTTTTGTAAGCCAGTCCTTAACTGAATTGGTAGTGAAGGTACCGGCCACCGCACAAACAGGAACATTATTTCTATCATCCGGGGGAACAGAGCCGTTGGAAATTGAAACGCTAACAGCATTGCAAGTAGCCCTTCCATTGATTACCAATATTGCCCCGGTTCCGGTTCTACACGCAGCTAACCTAACTATTACCGGAACAGACCTTGATCTGACAACCGGCCTTTTATTCACCGGACAATCGACACCTATAACCACTTTTGTTAGCAAGTCTGCAACCCAGATTGTTGTAAAAGTACCGGCACAGGCAAGCAAAGGAAAAATAACCCTGACGGCACCATCCGGCCTGCAGACGGTATCTTCTGTGGATGTGGATGTAGTACTTCCAACTATTGCAACAATGTCGCCTAACCCAATCGACCCCGGAGCAAATATTACAATTACAGGAATGAACCTGGACCTTGTTACTTCCGTTACTTTCCCGAATGCCCCTGCTGTTAGTTCATTTGTAAGCAATACCGCCACTTCAATTGTAGTGAAGGTTCCTATAGGTGTTTTAAGAGGTAAAGTGATTTTAAACGTATTGAATTCTACATTGACGGTTCTTTCGTCAGATATTTTAGAGATAAATGGTAGTGTTCCTCCGCCAACTATTTCATTTCCAATCTACAAAGATGCGATTACAGCTAACTGGAATGGATGGATTGGTGGAGGATGGGGCGGCACATCTAATAGAAGTAATACAACTCCTGTGAGGGAGGGTTCAAATTCCATAAAGATTGATTATGTGGGTG
>Ga0136636_10000497_pt1 | contig 20013 bp, 13 predicted proteins | sample AntDrymUQ8522106_2_FD_104653 | JGI IMG/M metagenome (GOLD analysis project Ga0136636, IMG submission 104653) | Polar desert sand microbial communities from Dry Valleys, Antarctica - metaG UQ852 (21.06) | ecosystem: Environmental > Terrestrial > Soil > Desert | place: Antarctica: Dry Valley... | reverse complement strand
TGCAAGTAATAAGCAATATCTTTCCACGAACCACCGCGAATTACTTTTCGCTTCATGGCCGGCTGATCGTCAGGTCGGGCATTGTACTGAAAATCAGGGCTAAAGTCGCTGATTATCTGATATGCCGATTCGTCGTATGCATTTGAAGTCCATTCTGCGACATTTCCGGCCATATCATACAATCCATATGAATTGGGTATAAAATTAGCAACAGTTTCGGCGGCTATATTATTTCGGCTATCGGCCACATAGTTTCCCCGCATGGGTTTAAAGTTTGCCATCAGGCTTCCTTCCTGATTTCGGGTGTAATAACTTCCCCACGGGTAAAGTGTCATCTGGTGGCCACCACGTGCCGCGTATTCCCACTCAACTTCAGAGGGTAAACGGTAATCCATCACTCCGGGATTTTTGATCATTTCCTGAAAATCATTCAATTGCTTTGTTCTCCACTGGCAGAAAGCTTTGGCCTGAGCCCAGGTTACACCTACAACAGGATATTCATCATAGGCCACATGCGAGAAGTATTTTTTAGTCAGCGGCTCATTGTACGAAAATGTATAATCACGCATCCACACAAGTGTGTCAGGATAAACCGGGGTTGTTTCGCGCACCACAAATGATGAACGGTTTTGAATAGGGCTTTCAACTCCTGCCTGATCAACGACAGTTCCGGTATAACTTTGAGTTTGATAGTTGTAGCTATTCGCGCGCTTGGCGGCTTGTTTATAGTCGATCCAATAATACTCGAAGTTGAGTTTTCGGGTGTCTATTTCTTTTTTTCTGAAAAATTGTTCCGCTTCAGGAACATAAAGTCCTTCAAGTGCCGATTGGTAATCTGGATTTTTCCATTCAATAGGTTCCTCCCAGTTTAATCTTGGATTTTCGAAAACTTGACCTCTTTTTCCTTCAGTAACAATGAATTCAGGAATTGTTTCGGAAAGAAGCTGTCGTGCAATGGAATCTCTGACCCAATAGACAAACTGGCGGTATTCATTGTTGGTAATTTCGGTATCGTCCATCCAAAAGGATGGCACTGAAACCGTCATAACCGGAGTATTTGCCTTATCGACTTCCTCTTCGGAAGAACCTATGTTTATACTGCCTTGTTTAATGAATTTCATTCCGTACGGAATGGGTTCATAATATGGTTTTCTGTTCTGCTTGCTTGTGAGCTGAGAAGTCCAATCACGGTTGCACGAACCGAGGATGATTGAGGCAAACAAACCTATAAGCAGAATTCTATACATAATTGATCTTTCAAAAAAAAAGCCTTATCAGGAAAATTCCCATAAGGCTTTCTCATCTATTTTCAGAAATTAATATTCCCAAAGGTTTTGCTCGTAATCGAAGATCGCGCTTTCGATTTTTTTACTTTCGAGCATAGCATCCTTGCTACTTAAATACTGACTGATATCGCGGTTGTTATAAACGTTTTCCTCTTTCACGATGTACGAGTTAAATTTCCGTTTTAAAAGAATATCATCGAATGACGAATTCTTAGCGGTATTCTGAGGATTAAATACTTCGTTGGCAGCAAGCAAATCGCGAGCTTCCGGGTAATAAATCCAGAACACCTGACGGCGTTGAACAGCTTCCTGATTGACATCATCATCACGGAAAAATTCCTGAATCGGACATATTCCAATCACCCTGACATTCAGAGTGGAAGACTGTTTGTCGAAATACCATTCTTCCTTCACCATAAATTGTTTAATTTCTTCGGAACGGATTTCACCGGTAAGTTCCTTCGCTTTCATTTCGCCAGTATCGATGTCTCTAACCATTTGAGTGCGGGTTGTAGCTCCAAAGGCTTCTTTAACTTGTTCGAAAGTCATAGGGACTTTGAATTCGTCATCGTTTTTAGCATCGTAAGCAATCAATTTATTGTCTTTGATCCCTGAAATTAAAAGGTTGACCAAATTGTATCTTCCATCTACTTCTTTTGTAGGGTAATAGAGTGGTTGATTTATTTTTTCACGAAGGTCGATAATGCGCCAGACTTTCTTTCTCCACATCACATCTGCTTCCCTTAAATAAGGGAGCGGAGTGGGTTTACGATCTTTGAGGTCGGTTCGGCTATATGCTCCGTCAACTATCTGTGCTTTTGCTTCGTGTTTGGTTGCTACAACCAAAAGAGCCAACACTCCAATAAATAAAAATACCTTTTTCATGACTATCTTATTTTAAAACCAATTGGTGATAGCGGGCGAGTAGTTCCATCATCCCCTTTTGCTATAATATTATCGATATATATTGTACTACCTTGATTTAACTTGCTTAAGAATGACCGTTGCTCATCAGTAAACTTGTTCGATTTTGAAGAAGCGGTTTTTACGTATGTGCCGGCGAAGGTAATATCAAATTGTGTGATCTTAAATTTCAAATCGAAGTCAAAATCTTTCAGTTCGGCAAATACTCCGTCTTCAGCCATCAATTCTTCTTTTTTTAGTGTTCCACCGTTTAACCCGCCAATGGTCGCAACGGGTGGCGGAACTTCTTTTACCCTGAATACCATAGCTCCCATCGGTCTTTTTACTCCATTCATATTGGCAATAACCGAAATGGAAGTGTTTTTACCCAATGCATCCAATTTAGTAGGATAAGCTAAAAAGTCATCGCCCGATTTTTCGATGCGGCCATTATTCAGCGAGACCTCCAGATTCTGGGAGGCGACACCTGGTACCGAAATCTTAATTGGATTTGGAATACCCATGTACATCACGTTCATTTTGGTAGGCGAAATGGTTACACTTGGCCGCCCAACCTGATATTCACCCTCGAATTTATAATCTTTAGTGTTTCCGTCAGGAGCTTTAAATCTAATTAAACCGCCCCATTTGAATGTTCCAACCTGTGATGCCGATGCATGGTAAATTCCTTTTCCATTCTTCATCGTAAGTTTGCTGCCACCTACGAGGATTTCAGGTTGTTGGGTCGTATCTTCTGCCGTAAGAAAAACTTCAGCTTCGAATTGATCTCCTTCCAATACATAGGTCGATTTTGCGATAATTGCAGCACCAAGTTTATTAAACTTAAACGAAGCAGCATCGATTTCGCTATAAAGGTTCGAGATTATGCTTGTTTCAGCATTTTGAATGTCGATTTGCATTTTCGAGAGCATGGTGATCACTGCAATCAAAGGTTTACTTTCGAAGTGCAAAACTTCCCATGATTTCTTTTCACCGCCTTCTTTCAGATTCATTTTAGGATCCGTAGTGTCCAATTGCTTAATGATATTATCGCGCAAAGTTGAACCTTCATCTAAAAAGGATGCTAAAAATTCACGGTATTGTACAATGTCGTTTTTAAGATCTAATGCTTTTTTCTTGTTAATCATGATCTCTGAAGGCGTATTCAGATCATCTTCTTTTTTAATCAAAATGGTGTCGCCTTTGCTGTTCACAATAATAGGTTCCTCTGATGAAAGTTGAAAGCCAGGTTCCTCGCTTTTAACTGTATTTAATGGAATACCACCAGAAGCCAGCACCAATTGTTCTTTCAGATCTTTAATTTTGATGATTAAAACAGATGTCTTTTGCTTTACGTCGTCGGATTTATCCTTCCATTCCTTAACCTTAGTCGGATTTTGCATGTATGCAGCATCAAATGCTCCATAGATCTGGTCATTTTTTTTATTGACGTTATTCAGTGTCTGAACTAAACTGGCATCAACAATCCGAAATGATTCAAGCACTTCAGATGCCACGTTTAGCGCTAACATTGCTGTCAGCACCAGATACATCATATTGATCATTTTTTGCCTCGTTGATTCCGGGCAATTTTTACTCGACATAGTCTTCGCTCTATTAAATTACTTCTTCTTATAATTCATGGCACCAAGCATATTCCCATAAACCGAATTCAGAGATTCAAGGTGATCGTTCAACTTTTCAGCGTTTTCCTTGTATTTCTTCATTTCTTGTGCTGATGAGGCAATAATCTGGTTCATTTGATTGAGGTCTTCGAAGAACTTAGTAGAGGCTTGAATTTGCTCACTCGTACCTTTTATTTGTTTTTCGTAAGAACCATTCAGTGATTCAATATTTTTATTGAGTTTGTGAAGGTTTTCTCCATAATTGGATGAATTCATATCCAGATCTTTGAAGCCTTTTTCAATTGAACCTGAAAGTTTTTGATAGGAATCAACCAGTTTTGCTCCCGATTCGTCTAATTGTTTGGTGAATTTTACACTGGAATCATTAAGCTTTAATAGCATTCCTTCACCGGTTTCTGAAATTCTTTGAGCGGTAGTACTATATGTTTCAGTTAATTCTCCGACAGACTTGTTAAGGATAGTATTTGCCTGAACATTGGTTTCTGAAAACGCATACATTGATTCGGATGCCGAGTTCAGATTGCGTACATAAACATCAGTAGCTAACGTTGCAGACGAAATTTCACTAATCCCTGAAGCTGTATTCGAAAGGTCGATAAGGCTCTTTCCAAGTTTTGAGAGTAGTTCCGGTGTAATACCGGTATTGTTCAGAATAGAATCAAAATTGCCTTTCACATTGGATTTAACCTCGTCAACTTGCTCCATCAGTTCATAATCCTCATTCAATTCAGGATATACTTTCGCCCAATCGGGCTGTTCGAGCGGTGGCTCAAAAGCCGACAGAAAGAAGATAAATGCTTCTGTCAACAGCCCGATGGTGAGCATGATTCCGGAGTGATTCCAATGCTGGAGTTTAAACAATGCACCGATAAGTACTAATGCAGCACCCCATCCATAAACATAACCCATCAGAACCTTCCACCTCTTTGACTTAAGTATTTCGCCAATATTCATCAGAAAATAAATTAGTTGATTAATTAAAATTCATTGCCAAACGAAGAACGAACACAACGGAAGCCGACATATGATTTTGTTGTATCCTGATATTCATAACTTCGTGTAGAAACCTGAAGAAATGCAGAAATATCTTTCCATGAGCCTCCACGGATAACTTTGCGTTTCATCGCGGGAGCATCACCTGGTTTTGCATTATATTCAAAGTTCGGATTAAAATCGTTGATGTACATATAGGCAGACTCGTCATATGCAGTACTTGTCCATTCTGCCACGTTACCCGACATGTCGTAGAGTCCAAAATCATTCGGATCATAACTTCCGACTTTCATGGTGGCCATTCCGCCATCTTCTACATAGTTACCTCGAAGTGGCTTGAAATTGGCCATAAAAACACCGTCTTGTTCACGGGTGTAATAACCTCCCCACGGATACATGGATAGTTGGCGGTCGCCACGTGCTGCATATTCCCATTCAACCTCAGTAGGTAGGCGGTAATCATGTAATGTTGCTTCATTTTTGCTTGTCAGGAAATCATTATGAAGTTTGGTTCGCCAGTGGCAAAATGCTTTTGCCTGTTCCCATCTTAATCCAACAACCGGATAATCATCAAATCCGGGATGCCAGAAATAACGGGTTGCCCAAGGTTCGTTGTATGAGAAAGTAAAATCTCTGATCCAACATAAGGTATCAGGATAAATATCAACTTGATTACTGAATATGAATGAAGAACGGTTTTCAGTCGCTTTTTCTTCCCCTTTTGGGTCAATCACTGTACCACTGTAGCTTTGAGTTGCATAGTTATACATATTTACCCGCTTGGCAGCCTGTTTCAGGTCAATCCACTGGTAATCGTAGAAAAGTTTACGTGCGTCAATTTCCTTTTTCTTGAAAAACCGTTCGTTCTCAGGAACATACATTACCTCCAGAGCTTCGGTATAATCCGGGTTATCCCATTCAAGCTTTTCATCCCAGTTGATACGAGGTGGATCGATCGGATTACCTTTACGGTCTTCTGATTCCATGAATTCAGGAAATTGCTCCGACAATAATGTCCGGGCAATTGAATCTCTGACCCAACTAATAAACTGCCGGTATTCGTTGTTTGTGATCTCGGTATCGTCCATCCAAAAGGCATCGACCGAAACGGTTTTTGATGGGGTGCTGGATGCAATAACATCCTGATCGTTAGGTCCTAGATTGAAAGATCCCCGGTGGACAAATTGCATTCCATAAGGAGTTGGTTCAAACCATTTTCCTCTTCCCTTTACTCCTGTTAGTTCTCCATTGCCCGATTTGTTGCAACTTGTGAGGGTAACAACGGCCAAAATAACTAACCCAATAGAAAAATGTTTTTTCATAGTACAGCTATATGTTGCTTCTGAATAATTCTTTATAAGTACCTGATACTTTTATATTTTTTATTTCTGTTCTTGCCCAGATCGATACTGTAACTGAGGAAAAGCTCGTGAGAGCCACCGCTGTAACCAGCTAATGCTGATGTTATAATATCGTAGGCATATCCCATTCTCAATCCATTATTCATTTCAAAACCAACCAGAATACTTACTGCATCGTTGATTCGGTAGTTTAAACCTCCTGAAAACCGCTTATTATATACCAGATCAATATTGAAATCAGCCTGATAGCCAGCCATGTCAGTTTTTATGTAAATGGCAGGCTGCAATTCAAATAACGGATCAGAAAGCGTAATATTGTAACCTCCTGACAGATAATAGTGCCGTGCCAAATATGTACGTGCCGTTTCTCCCAATAAAATCGAAGCCTGGTTGATATGTGTCGCCGAAACTCCGAAAAAATAATCTTTCGATCTCAAATAAACTCCTAAACCTAAATCAAAAGCCAGCTGACTCGATTCTGAAGGAGGAATGTCCTGGTCATCAGTTACTGCATCGTGATAGTCACTCTCTGGAATAAACCATTCTGCTTTGATTGCCATATTGTAAAATCCCAGACTTGTTCCTATTCCCAAATCCCCAAATCTGGTTTTTTTCCGGTAGGCATAATCAAATGTAACGGCAATATTTTGTTGGAAACCTAATTCGTCACTAACAATATTAATACCTACACCACTATTTACCCCAAACAATTCAGTTGCCGCTCCGGCACTAAATACCAATGTTTTAGGTGCTCCATGTACTCCATCCCACTGGTAACGATTTAACATCGTACCAGTTATCTGTCCGTCATTCCCTGCATACCCCGGGTTGACTGTCAACAAGGTTAATTTGTTAAAAGTGAACTGCGGATCTTGTTGGGCAATTGCGGCTAAGTTAATTATTATATATAAAAATAAAAAACAAATTATTTTTTTCATAAAAACGCTGTTGCGACTAGATTTCGCCTAATTAACGAGCAGTAAAATAATGAAAAAATGTTTACTGTACCAAACAAGCGTGAAACTCTGAAATCAATGAACGTTGGTTTTTCTTATTTATTTTGCCTTTTGTGCATTTTACGTATGTTTTTCCACCACCGGTCGGGAATATCTCCATTCGAAGCTTTCTTGTAATCCTCTTCATCGCAGGGTACAATATAGATTCCTCCTTTACGATTTTCAAAATCTGAGATCTCCATCCACCAGCGACCAGATGTCCTGCTTTGAAAAAAAACCAGTGTCATACTGATATTTGACATATCAACCATATACTGGTTATAATCTTCTGAGTCATCTGTTGGATCTTCAGGCTTGCGGTAAAAATGACCTTCCATAAAATGCCACACGATTTGTGCCATCAGGTTGGTCGAATTCGATGTTTTATCTTTATCCGGAATCAGGTTGAAGAAGCCGGCAATATTCAAATGATCACTTGTCCCGGCATATCGGGCTATCTGACAGGCTTCTTCGGAGTATAATCCATTGGGCGAAGCCATCGACTGACCTGGTGCATCGATAAATCTAACTGCATTCATGTCAAAACTGAAGATGTTGGCATCGCGCAAAATAGGTTCCACCGAAGTTAAATCATACCGAACCTGACCTAATCGTTTGACATCCCAATGGTAGTTGTTAAACTGGTCAATATCTGTTGCGTCAATAAAATAGTTTTGGTAAGCGAGTGCAGTATATGAATAGAGGTTCTTCTGCTTTTCAATAATCAGGTTCAGGTAATTTTCAGAATTAAAGCTTTTTATTCCTTTCCTGAAATCCAATTTCGGATCGACAGTAACCATGTTAAATAATCGTCCGTCGAATGCTTTGGTTAAGCCAAACGTTAGATCCTGACTTCCACCAAGAACAATTAAAGTTTGATTATTTTCGAGGATATATTCACAAATGTCGCGTAGCGCAAAGTATGAGTCATTGGCAGTATGACCAATTTTCAGGTTGCCCAGATCTAAAACTTTATAGCGCGGGCCAATCCGGTTGAGGTTATATAAATGTTTACGGATCTCATCGGGGGCTTTCCCGGCGCCCGGAACTACTGAATTTCGATCTTCACCTACTCCGATAATAATCAAATCTGCCTTCTCAGGCTTTAGTTTTTCCTGATTTTTTTGCAGGAGTGTTCCTAAAACATGTTTTTTATTAGCCCATTCAAAATATTCAATCTTTTCAAAATCAACAGGATCGAAGTAATGTAGCAAGTCCATCAGTGGTTTTTTATCAGGAGATGAAAATACGTTTTTAATTAAAATGGGCAACCATTTATTTGGATTGCCCTTAAATATTATTTTTTTCTCGATTTCTTTGGTGCGGGTTGTTTTTCAATCAGCTTCATACAATCCTCAAATGTAAGTGCAGCTGCATCGGTACTCTTCGGAATCTTGTAATTATTTTTCTTAAATGAGATATACGGACCCCATCGTCCGTTCAGCAACCTAACTTCCGGGTCTTGCTCAAAAACCTTGATGACCGCATTCAAATCTTTTTCCCTTTTTGCTTCAATCAGGATAATTGCCCGATCTAATTCAACAGAATATGGATCATCGACATCTTTTTCGAGCGAAATAAACTTACTATCGTGCCTTACATACGGACCAAACCTTCCGATGGCTACAGTAATTGTTTTCCCTTCAAATTCGCCCAGATTACGGGGCAATTTGAAAAGCTCCAGCGCTTCTTCAATCGTAATGGTTTCCAGATGCTGACCTTGTCTCAGACTTGCGAACTGAGGTTTTTCACCTTCTTCGGTAACTTCGCCCAATTGCGCCACTGGTCCAAATCGTCCGATCTTTACCGATATTTCTTTGCCCGAAACCGGATCTGTACCAATTATCCGAACGCCGTTGGTACGTTCTGCATCACTAAGGGCACTTTCAACTTTGGCATGAAATGGAACATAAAAACTCCGGATCATGTCGTTCCAAACGAGCTCGCCATCAGCAATTTCGTCAAATTCTTTTTCAACTTTAGCGGTGAAATTATAGTCCATGATCATGTCGAAATACCTCATCAGGAAATCGTTCACAACCATGCCGATGTCGGTTGGAAAAAGTTTCGATTTTTCGGCGCCGGTTTGTTCTTTCTTTATTTTTTCTGAGATTTTCTGACCGGAAAGAATCAAATCGGTGTATTCACGTTCTATTCCTGCCCGATCTTCTTTTACAACATAACCCCTGTTCTGCACCGTTGTAATAATTGGTGCGTAGGTTGATGGTCGTCCGATTCCCTGTTCTTCCAACTTTTTAACCAGACTGGCTTCAGTGTAGCGGGGCGGTTTCTGAGTAAAACGTTCAGTTGCCTGAATTTTATCCCAACGCAACATTTGTTTTACAGTCAATGGAGGCAGCAATCCTTTTTGTCCCCCGTTTGTATCTTCGTCATCGTCCGATTCCATGTAAACACGGAGGAACCCATCAAAAATCAGCACTTCGCCGGTCGCGATAAATTTTTCAGGGCCCTTTGAGAAATCGATGGTTACCGTAGTTTTTTCAAGTTCAGCATCGCTCATTTGAGAAGCGATGGTGCGCTTCCAGATCAGGTCGTACAATTTTTTCTCCTGATTGCTTCCTGAAATTTCTTCCTGATCGAGATAAGTCGGACGAATAGCTTCGTGAGCTTCCTGAGCACCTTTTGACTTGGTTTTATATTGACGAACCTGGTGATATTTTTCGCCAAGGGTACTGATTATTTTTTGTTTGGCTGCGTTAATCGCTAATCCTGAAAGGCTTACCGAGTCGGTACGCATATAGGTAATTTTACCCGATTCGTAAAGCTTTTGAGCCACGCTCATGGTCTGACTTACCGAAAATCCCAGTTTCCGACTTGCTTCCTGCTGAAGTGTTGACGTAATAAATGGTGGGGCCGGCGATCTTTTCCCCGGTTTTTTCACCACATCGCTAATCTGGAATTCTGCATTTTTACATTTCTCCAGAAACGCATAAGCTTCGTCGCGGGTATCAAACCGACGGTTCAGTTCGGCTTTCAGTTCCACAATTTTGCCGTCTTTATCAGCCACAAGGAAACTTGCCGCGACACGGAAGGCTGCCGTCGAATTAAAATTAATGATTTCACGTTCGCGTTCAACAATCATACGAACAGCAACTGATTGCACACGTCCGGCAGAAAGTGATGGCTTAACTTTCTTCCACAATACCGGCGAAACTTCGAATCCAACAATACGATCGAGAACTCGCCTGGCCTGCTGTGCATTCACCAGGTTATAGTCGAGCGGACGTGGATTTTGAACTGCATTTAAGATTGCATCTTTGGTAATCTCGTGGAATACAATTCGTTTGGTTTTCTTTGGATCCAATTCGAGTGTTTCCATCAGGTGCCACGAAATAGCTTCTCCCTCGCGGTCCTCGTCGGATGCGAGCCAGATGGTCTTCGAATCTTTTGCAACTTTCTTCAGTTCAGCAACTAATTTTTTCTTATCGGCCGAAATTTCGTATTTCGGAGTAAAATTATTCTGAATGTCAATTCCAAAATCCTTTTTTTCGAGATCCCTGATGTGCCCCATACTGGAGGTGACATAAAAGTCTTTACCTAAAAATTTTTCAATCGTTTTTGCTTTGGCAGGTGACTCAACAATGACAAGATTTTCGTGCATAGAATGGATTATTTACTTCTAAATTCAAAATTTTGTGCAAATTAAAGAAAAGGAATCGCTAAGTTCAAAATATAATTCAATAAATTTTTAAAGCATATTTATTTGATAATGATTAATTTATTCATTCTATGCCTTCCGGACCATCGATTTTAGATCGGTTTTTCAGTGATTTTACTTGAATCAAATCAGGTTTTTCCCCTTCAGGCGAATGAATTCACAGTGTGTTGATTAAGTGAATTTATGCAGCTCAGAATCCCTGAATGGAAAGTATCAGTTTTAATAGGATTAAAATGCGAGAATTCCACTTAATTTTTAGGCAAATGAAATTCGCTTGGGTTTCATTATCTTCGTCCCCTCAAAACACAATTATTTCTGAATGGAACGGGATATTTCAGTTTTTAAAAAATACATCCGGATATTCTGGTATGTTTTTGCTTCGGTTATCGTTGCCACATTTCTGATGTTTTTTATGATTTCGCAAGGTTGGCTTGGATTTATGCCTTCGTTCGAGGAACTCGAAAATCCTGAGAGCCTGCTTGCTTCCGAAGTCGTTTCAGCGGATGGGGTCGTGATGGGAAAGTATTTTAAGGAAAACCGCACTTTTGTCAGTTACGAAGAAATAAGTCCGAATTTGTTGCATGCATTGGTGGCCACCGAAGATGTCCGTTTTTTTAGTCATTCAGGAATCGACCTGAGAGGTTTGGTTCGGGTGGTGAAAGGAATTGTGACTGTTGACTCCAACTCCGGAGGGGGAAGTACAATCAGCCAGCAGCTGGCCAAAATGCTATTCCCGCGCGAAAATCTCGACAGCAAACTGGAATTGATTTTCAGGAAATTTAAAGAATGGGTGATTGCCGTGAAGCTTGAAAAAAGCTACACCAAAGAGGAAATCCTCACCATGTACCTTAATAAATATGATTTTCTGAACCTTGCCGTGGGGATAAAATCGGCATCTGCCATTTATTTTAATACAACTCCAGATTTATTAAGTATCGAACAGGCAGCCATGCTGGTTGGAATGGCCAAAAATTCTTCGCTGTTTAATCCGGTGAGACGTCCGGAGCTCACACTGAAACGACGCAATGTGGTTTTATCACAAATGGAAAAAAACGGATACATTACCAATGTAGATTCCAAAACTTATATGGCACTTCCTTTGGCTCTCGACTACCATAAAGTTGATTTTAAAACCGGTCCAGCACCTTATTTTCGGGAATACCTGCGTCAGGCAATGAATGCTAAAAAACCTGTTCGTTCTGAATACAGAGCCTGGCAAATTCAAAAATATAAAGAAGATTCAGTGGATTGGGTAAACAATCCACTTTACGGATGGTGTAATAAAAATAAGAAGGCCGACGGATCATCGTATAATTTATACCGTGACGGTATCCGCATTATTACTACGATCGATTCGCGAATGCAGCGGTATGCTGAAGAAGCAGTGAATACGCACCTCAGGAAGAACTTGCAGCCAGGCTTTAACAAGCATTTAAGAGCATTAAAGAACCGGCCATTCTCGAACGATTTGTCGAATGAAGATGTTGAAGGGGTACTTGATCAGTCCATCAAGCAAACTGAACGTTACCGGGTTGCCAAATTGGGTGGAAAATCGTGGGATGAAATCAAACGGGATTTTAATCATCCGGTTGAAATGTCGGTGTTTTCATACAAAGGCGACCGGGATACATTGCTATCTCCGCTCGACTCTATTAAATATTACCTGAGTATTTTCAGGTCCTCATTCATGTCGATGGAAGTAAAGACCGGACAGGTAAAAGCTTATGTCGGAGGTCCTGATTACCGGCATTTCATGTACGATATGGTCAAGGCTGGCAAACGCCAGGTGGGTTCTACGGTGAAGCCATTTCTGTATACACTTGCTATGCAAAACGGGATGTCGCCATGTAGTAAAGTTCCCAACGTAAAGCAGCAGTTTATTTTACCCGATGGAACCATTTGGGAAACAAAGAACTCCGGAAAAACCAAATTTGATGATAAGATGGTCACCCTGAAATGGGGTCTGGCGCATTCGGTGAATCAGGTTTCGGCTTGGGTAATGAAGCAGTACAATCCGCAATCGGTTGCCGACATCATGAAAAAAATGGGAATATATAGTCCGATTGATCCGGTACCTTCCATGTTCCTGGGAACATCGGATGTTACACTTTACGAAATGGTCGGGGCTTACGGTGCTTTTGCAAATCAAGGTGTTTACACTCAACCGTATTTTGTAACACGCATCGAAGATAAGCACGGAAATCTCATCTCAAGCTTTAGTCCTGAAAAACACGATGCCATTGATGACCAGACTGCCTATCTGATGATTGATTTGATGCGTGGAGTTGTCGATGCAGGATCAGGAGGAAGGTTGCGATGGAAGCCAGAGTACGGAGGATTTAAAGGTCAGATTGCAGCTAAAACCGGAACAACTCAAAATCACTCCGATGGTTGGTTTATTGGTCTTACAGCCCAGTTAGTTAACGGTTCCTGGACTGGTGCTGAGTTGCGAAGTATCCACTTTGAGGATTTGCAATCTGGACAGGGAGCTAGTATGGCTTTGCCAATTTGGGGGTATTACATGCGAAAAGTTTATGCCGACAAGAGTTTGCCTTACCGCGACCAGATTGAATTTGAACGCCCTGTGAATTTCTCGGTAAACATCAATTGCGATGATCCGGAAAGTATTGAGCAAAGTCAGGATAATTCGGAAGATTTTTTCTAGCGTGAGCGTATGGACAGCCTAAAATGCGGAATGCCTAAAGTTTGATAGACAATTGACCATTAGACAATTTACTATTTACTAATTCTGAAAATCAGCAAAAATAAATAGTAAATCGTAAATAAGAAAATAGTAAATCTTTCAACTTTAGGCACTCCGGACTAATCTGCTTTTTGTATTATTTTTCGATTTTATCGGCTTCTTTTTTAGGCTCGTCCTCTTCAGGTTTCGAAGCATTCTTGAATTCCTTAATTCCCTTCCCTAAGCCCTTCATTAATTCAGGAATTTTTGTTCCGCCAAACATCAAAACAACAACAACCAATACAACTATAAGTTCCTGAGGTCCGATCATACCAGCGATAATTGATAAGTTCATATTATAAAAGTTTAAATGGTTTCTGCAAAAGTAACAAAAATTAGATATCGGTATTTATTTGATTGTTTAAAAATAGTCTTTCAATAGTTTAAATACATCGTTCCCATTGGCATAGAGAACTAAGGAAAGTAACAATACCATTCCGACGATCTGAGCATATTCCAGAAATTTGTCGCCCGGCTTGCGTCCGGTAACCATTTCGAAAAGCAGAAACATAACATGTCCGCCATCGAGGGCCGGTATTGGCAGAAGGTTCATGACCCCGAGAATAATTGAAAGGAAGGCAGTCATACTCCAAAATGAATGCCAGTTCCACATCCCAGGGAAGTAATTACCAATTGCAATAAAACCTCCCAAACTTTCGTAGGCTTTGGTTTTCGGAGAGAATATCAGTTTAAACTGTTTCAGGTAATCACTAATCGTGTCAAATCCCTTTCTGAAACCTGCCGGAATCGATTCGATCAAGCCATATTTGATGGTCTTGAATTCGAAAATTTTCTGCAGATCCTGTTCGAGTTGAATTCCCAGCAAACCTGTTGGAGGAATTGTCAATGCGATGTTCATTTTTGTAGTATCGCGTAAAATATTTAAAGTAACCTGTTTCCCAATGTTTTCTTTCAAAGCCAGCTTAAATTGGTCATCGTACTCGTACATCACACTGTCCATTCCTATAATACGGTCGCCAGCTTTTATTCCGGCTTCTTTGGCAGGAGAGTTTTTTCCAAAATCCGATACCTTATAATTAAACGGATAACGGAAGCTTATCACATTTTTGCTACTTTTTATTAAAATTGTCTGTTCTTCTTCCGTAATTTCAACATCAACTTTTTGTCCGGCACGCTCTACCTGAATGGTCGATGCGTTGTCGAGAATAACTGTTGGGATAATTTTATGGAAGTTTTCGACTGGAATATTTGCAACCGAAAGAATTTTGTCGCCGTTCTGAAGTCCGATTTTTTGACCCACCGAATCAACTACAATTCCATATTTTACATTGGCTGTGGGCAGATACTGTTCGCCCCAGGCATACAAAATGCCGATGTAAATAACGAAAGCCAGAATAAAATTCATAACGACCCCACCAACCATGATGAGCAGGCGTTGCCACGATTTTTTTGAACGGAATTCATGGGGCTGTGGAGGCAATTTCATGGCCTCTTTATCCATCGATTCGTCGATCATTCCCGAAATTTTCACATAACCACCAAGCGGCAACCAGCCAATACCATATTCAGTATCACCTTTTTTTACCTTGAATAGTGAGAACCACGGATCAAAAAATAAATAAAATTTTTCGACACGGGTTTTAAAAATACGAGCTAGAATATAATGTCCAAATTCGTGAATAATTACCAGGAGCGATAAACTCAAAAGAAGCTGGGCCGTTTTTATCAATACTATTTCCATCTATTGTTTTTCTGTTTTAATATTTATTGTGTTGCCAGCTTTTTAATCAGCGCTGATGTCATGATCCGAACTTCTTTATCCGAAAGGATATAATCATCCAAATCAGGATTTTTAACAAAACTGGCCTTTTCCATCGTTTTCTCAATTATTTCAGGCATCCGGAGAAAACTGATTCTATCGGTCAGAAACGCATGAACAACCACTTCGTTTGCAGCATTCAGAATACAAGGCATATTTCCACCTCGATTTAAAGCCTCAAAAGCGAGTGCAAGATTACGAAAATTTTTTGTATTTGGCTGTTCGAATGTCAACTGGGGGTAATCGATAAAATTGAAGCGTTTGAAAGTGGAAGGCAGCCGGTCAGGAAAATTCATGGCATACTGTATCGGCAATTTCATATCGGGCAGACCCATTTGAGCTTTCATCGAGCCGTCGCGGAATTGAACAATGGAATGAATAATACTCTGAGGATGCACAATCACGTCAATCTGTTCAGGTTTCAATCCGAACAACCATTTTGCTTCAATCACCTCAAACCCTTTGTTCATTAACGATGCCGAGTCGATGGTGATTTTGGCGCCCATGTCCCAGTTCGGGTGTTTCAGCGCATCGGCTTTGGTCACATTGGCCAACTGCTCCATCGAAAAACCCCGGAATGGCCCTCCGGAAGCGGTCAGGTAAATTTTCTCAATTTCGTTGTTGAACTCACCCACCAGGCACTGAAAAATAGCCGAATGTTCCGAATCAACCGGATAAATATTGATCCTGTTTTCGATGGCCAACCGATTGATAATCTCTCCGGCAACCACCATCGTTTCTTTATTGGCCAATGCAATATTCTTTCCTGCTTTAATTGCGTTGCAGGTCGGAATCAGACCCGAATAGCCCACCATTGCGGTCACCACCACATCAATGGTATCCATTTCCACCACCTGATTCAGAGCTTCCCGTCCGGCATACACTTTTACAGGTTCGTCTTTGAGTGCGTCTTTCAATTCATCGTAATGGCACGAATTAGAAATAACAACCACATTCGGGTGAAAAAATTTGGCTTGCTCAATCAGTAATTTAAGGTTGTTATTAGCCGTCAGGACTTCAACTTCGAAACGATCAGGATTTTGAGAAATAACTTCGAGGGTTTGGGTTCCGATCGATCCGGTTGACCCCAGTATAGCAATGCGTTTCTTCATAGTCAGGCTTAAAAATCGATGTAGGTTTCCGGATCAAGAGCAGTCCCATTGTGCCAAAGTTCAAAATGAAGGTGCGGCCCGGTGGTCAGCTCCCCGCTATTCCCCATAATGGCAATAACATCGCCAGCTTTGACTTTGTTGCCCACCTCCTTTAAAAGTTCAGCATTGTGCTTGTAGGCCGAAACAATATTGCTTTCGTGCTGAATAAATATGGAGTATCCGGTATCCATTGTCCAACCCGAGAAAATGACTGTGCCATCGAGTACATTTGAGATTCGTGCATTTTGTTTACCTACAATATCAACGGCCAGATGATCAATCTTGGGATTGAATCTATTGGTAATCATGCCACGCAACGGCGTAAAAAAATGAATGTTTGCGATACTGGGCAGGCGTTTTTTGTTTTGCTGAATGGACAGATTCGATTTCTCGTCCAATAATTTATCCTTGAAAACCGAATCAGCATTAAATTTATCGAACGTTGCTTCTGTTACTTTCAACTCAGGGTCGGTGCTGGCTGATTCTTCGGCAGGAGTCTCGCCCTGAAACAAAGTTTTGATTTTATCAAAATACGAATCCCTGACTTTGATTTCATTTTCCAACGAATCGACTAAAACGTAATTGTGAATAATTTGTTGGCGGACTTTGGCACTCGGATAACCCGGAATATTCTCGCGTAGAGGCGTATATGCAATAATCGTTGTGGTTAAAAGAATCAGCAGGATAGCTCCCAGACTGCCAAGCGTGAGTACCTTGATGGGTGTGAGTTTGATGCTCCAGACCGTTTGAATCGTTGAATCGTTGTAAATGATCAAACGATAATGGTCTTTCAGCATCTGAAATATCTTTTTTCGAAGCTCTTTTCTATCCATTGTCCGATTTTTCGAACAGCAAAATTAGAAGAATTTGGAGAAAACAAACCCGATGCCCAGTTTATTAATACTTTTTAACGAAGCAATTGCAAACAGAATTTAAATATTTTCACAGTGGATTAGGAAAATAAGGATGTATAGTATATATTTGCACCCGCTAAGCAGAAAAGAAGTTGCTGGGCGAAGTTCTAAAAGACGATACATTATCCAAAAATACATTGCGGGATGGAGCAGTTGGTAGCTCGTTGGGCTCATAACCCAAAGGCCGTCGGTTCGAGTCCGGCTCCCGCTACTCAAAAAGCTCTGGTGAAAACCAGAGCTTTTTTTTATGTCATCTTTTGGGTGATGCGAATTCCGATTCGCATTTTTAATATCGGAAATTAGCGGGTGATGCGGTTTTTAACCACATTTTTTAATCGAAGTTTTCCCCTCCATTGTCCTTTTCTTATCCATTGATGTCCAATCTCTGTCTTTCCTGAACGATCTTCGACAATATTTTTCAACCCTGGATTTACAATAATCACATTTCTTTTCTAACACCAAAAATATAATTCTGATATTTACATTTTAAAACGAAAAATCATATGAGAACAATCTTTTTAACCATCTTCCTGTTTATTGTCATCATTGCCCAGGCGCAGCACAGCGATTTTCTGCTCGAAAAGAACTGGAAATTCAGCAAAGGAGATTTTCCGGATGCACCTCTTTCCGGCTTTGACGATAAAGCATGGCAAACGGTTCAGATTCCTCACGACTGGGCAATCTATGGTCCTTTCGATCGGAGTAACGATCTTCAGCAGGTTGCGGTAACCCAAAATCTGGAAACAAAATCTTCGGTTAAAACCGGCAGAACCGGAGGACTTCCGTATGTGGGAATTGGCTGGTACCGCACTTCATTCGATGTTCCAGTCGGTAAACAGATTAGCTTGCTTTTCGATGGTGCCATGAGCGAAGCACGGGTGTATGTGAATGGGACGGAAGCATGTTTCTGGCCTTTTGGCTATAATTCATTTCATTTCGAGGTGACCAGTTTGCTCAACAAAGATGGAAAAAATAATATACTGGCAGTCCGTCTCGAGAACAAATCACAATCATCGCGGTGGTATTCAGGCGCCGGACTTTACCGGAATGTTCACGTAATTACCACAGACCCGATCCATATACCGGTTTGGGGCACACAACTTACGACACCGTATGTTTCTGATTCACTGGCATCTGTTTGCCTGAAAACAAAAATTTCAGGTTCAGGAAATAAGGCAGTTCGTTTGGTTACTGAAATATTTTCTCCGGAAGGAAAGGTTGTTGTTCGAAAAGATAATACAGGCAAAATAAACCATGGACTCCCATTTGAGCAAAATTTCAATATTGAATCTCCTAAACTATGGTCGCCTGAAAGTCCTGTACTTTACAAAGCTGTTTCTAAAATTTTTGTTGATGGCGCTCAGGTTGATGAACAGACAACCCGTTTTGGCATTCGGAGCATGGTGATCATTGCCGACAAAGGTTTCTTCCTGAATGGGAAGCTCCGTAAGTTTCAGGGCGTTTGTAACCATCACGATCTGGGTCCATTGGGCGCTGCCATTAATGTTGCTGCCCTGAGACACCAATTGGTTTTGCTGAAAGATATGGGCTGTGACGCCATTCGGACCTCGCACAATATGCCTGCTCCCGAATTAGTTGAACTATGCGATGAAATGGGATTTATGATGATGATTGAACCTTTCGATGAATGGGATATTGCCAAATGTGAAAACGGCTATCATCGATTTTTCATGGAATGGGCCGAAAAGGATATGGTGAACATGTTGCATCATTACCGCAACAATCCCAGCGTGGTGATGTGGAGTATCGGGAATGAAGTTCCGACCCAATGCAGTCCCGAAGGATACAAAGTTGCAGCATTTCTGCAGGATATTTGTCACCGTGAAGATCCCACCCGGCCAGTTACCTGCGGGATGGACCAGGTGAGTTGTGTCCTAGATAATGGATTTGCTTCCATGATCGACATTCCGGGTTTAAATTACAGAGTGAATCGTTACGAAGAAGCGTATAACCTGCTGCCACAGAACATTGTTCTGGGTTCTGAAACGGCATCAACCGTCAGTTCCCGTGGAGTGTACAAACTTCCGGCGCAGATAAAGACCGATGCCAAATACGACGATCACCAGTCTTCATCGTATGATTTGGAGTATTGTTCCTGGTCGAACCTTCCGGATTTAGATTTTGCAATGGCCGACGACAAGTCATGGACCATCGGGCAGTTTGTCTGGACCGGATTTGATTACCTGGGTGAGCCTTCTCCATATGATACTGATGCATGGCCGAGCCACAGTTCTCTTTTCGGAATCATCGATCTGGCCAGTATTCCGAAAGACCGTTTTTATCTGTACCGAAGCATCTGGAATAAAAATGATGCGACGTTGCATGTTTTGCCGCATTGGAACTGGGAAGGTCATGAAGGCCTAAATGTTCCGGTATTTGTGTACACAAGCTACAACAGCGCCGAATTGTTTGTGAACGGCAAAAGCTACGGCAGAAAATCCCGAAGCAATGAAACACTTCAACATCGTTACCGCTTGATGTGGAATGATGCGATTTACCAGCCAGGCGAACTGAAAGTAGTTGCCTATGATAAAGCCGGTA
>Ga0136636_10000495_pt1 | contig 20024 bp, 18 predicted proteins | sample AntDrymUQ8522106_2_FD_104653 | JGI IMG/M metagenome (GOLD analysis project Ga0136636, IMG submission 104653) | Polar desert sand microbial communities from Dry Valleys, Antarctica - metaG UQ852 (21.06) | ecosystem: Environmental > Terrestrial > Soil > Desert | place: Antarctica: Dry Valley... | reverse complement strand
ATTGAGGCATAACGATAGTAACTTTGAGCATATCTCAAATAAGAGTTCTTAAAGTATAATCTATCAAACGAAAAACCAGCTAAAATTTGATGATTACCAATACTTAAAGATAGATTATCCGTTACATTTAGAGTATTGTTAGTCACTTCGTTATTAGTCGAAAACAATTCATATCCAAAACTCATGTACTGCTTGGTGCCTTCATAAATATCTACAAAAGGGAATGGACTACTATTGCTTCCTCGAGTATCCTGAATATGCGTATAACTAACCAACAATTTATTATTTAATGCCGAAGAAAACGAACTGTTTAATTCGCCAGTAATTGACCTAACATAATTGGTGAAATTGTAATTCGAATTGGAAAATGAAATGGCATCCACGCTGTTTCGTCCCGAACTTCTTGCCCCAGAAACTGTGCTGTTAAAATTTACTTCCTGATCATTGGTTGATTTCACATCATTATAGCGAAGCGTAAACTTATTATTGGTATCAATATTCCAATCGATACGCGCCATAATTTTATGATTCTTGCTCTCAAAATTTCCAAAATCTTTATATGATCCAGCATCATACCCATAAGTAGTTTTAAGAAACTGCTGAATGGTAGTTAAATCTGCTTCAGTAGTTCTGGCTATTTTGTTGGTCGCATCGCTTACGCCATCAATACTTGGTTTCCACTCAATGCCGGGATATTCTTGTTTTTCAAGTTCTCCATTCACAAAGAAAAACAGTTTATTTTTAATGATTGGCCCTCCTATTGATAGGCCATATGTATTTGCCTTTTTTTCACGAGCATTTGGAACGGTTAAATCGCCTACTTTTTCACCAGTAAAAGACTTTGGACGCATAAAAGTATAAGCGGTACCTGACAATTCATTATTTCCACTTTTAGTGACAGCATTAATACTTGCACCAGTAAAATTGGATTGACGAATATCGTAAGGAGTAACATTCACGGAAATTTCTTCAATAGCATCTAAAGATATTGGCTGAGCATCTCCGCCAGGAAGATTTTTAGAACTTGATCCAAAGTTATTATTAAATGCAGCTCCATCGATGGTAATATTATTAAAACGACCATCGCGACCAGCAAAACTATTTCCACTACCAGCATAAGGAGAAATCCTTGTAAAGTCATTGATGCTTCGAGAAATGGTTGGCATGGTTTGAATTTGACGAGATGAGATATTTGTTGATGTACCCGATTTCTCGACAGTTTTAACAGCATAAACAACAACATCATTAATTGACACGCTTTTATCAACCAGCTTAACATCTAGCTGATAAACATCTCCTAATGCAAGAACCAGATCAGAATAGGATGCAGTTTGATACCCCATAAATGAAACATCGACCTTATACGGCCCCCCTGTGCGCATTCCTTGCAAAACAAAACGACCTTGATCGTTCGAAATAGTTGCATATTGTGTTCCTGATGGAACGTGAACAGCAACAACTGTTGCTCCTGGCAAGGATTCTCCATTAGCGGAACTAATTGTGCCACTGACACCTGAAGTAGTTACCTGTGCTTGGATAGATGCAACACATATCCACGCAAAAACCACAAATAATAAAGCTTGAATAGTTCTTTTGTACATAATTCGATTTCTTAGTTTTAGTTTAAGCAAAACTAAGATATGCCATTTAAAAACTCTTTTCCACTATATTATGTCATTATTAAGAATTTGTTATCAACATTTTTATAAACAAAAAGCACTCGCGATAATTGCGAATGCCCTTAAAACACTTACCAGCAATCAATTAGCTATTTATCAATTTCTTTCCAGACCAAAGCACTGGCACCTATAATTGGGGCATCACCGGCATTAAGTTTCGATGGCAACACTTTAATTTTATTCTTAAAAATTGGAAGTAGATGTTCTTCCATACTTTTAATGGTAGGTTTAAAAATATAATCCCCTGCGGCAGTTGGCCCACCAAATAAAAATATGGCTTCTGGACTTAAATGATGAACTGTGTCTGCTATTCCTTGCCCCAAGTATTGTCCAGTCATTTCAAACACTTCGAGTGCAATTTTATCACCTTTTTCAGCTGCATCGAAAATCATCTTCGAGTTTAACTCAACGAACGATTTATCTGCTAATAAGCTATCGACTGCATTGTATTTAACCATTAATTCGAATGCAGTGCGTTTTATCCCAGGAGCAGAACAATAAGCCTCTAAATGACCGAGAGAACCACATCCGCACAATCGACCATTGGGAATAAGCGTTGTGTGACCACATTCGCCAGCAAAACCATCGTGACCATACACTAAATCACCATTTACCACAATACCACTTCCAACACCTGTACCCAGTGTGTACATCACAAAGTTTTTCATCTCTTTGGCACCACCATAAATCATTTCACCAATTGCAGCCGCATTGGCATCATTGGTTAATGCAACGGCAGAAAATTCGGGAAATTGTTTTTTCAATAACTCAACCAAAGGTACAATGCCTTTAAACGACAAATTTGGAGCATACTCAATTGTACCATTGTAATAATTCCCATTAGGTGCACCTAGGCCAATTCCAAGTATTTCGAGATCAGCATTCACCAATTTCACTGACTTTATTAGCTTGCGAATGGCATCTGATAAATCACTCACATATTTGTTAACATCGCCGTGCGAAGGAGTCAAAATATTATCCTTAACCAAAACATTTCCCGCCTGATCAACAATACCTATAGCACTATTTGTACCACCAATATCAATTCCAATAGCTACCTTTTTCATTTTTATGTATTTTATGTTTCAATCAATTTACTTTATATATTCAAATCAAAATTTGCATATACAATTATACTTTTTTTATAGGTTTTAACAAAATAAAAGCATGATCGATACTCGTAGCTCTTTTTACAAAATAGAATGGAGGATGCCAAATCTGCCACCCTCCATTTTATTAAAATATTCTCAAATTTATTTTTTCCAAAGAGATTCCATTTCTTCAAGTGTTTTTCCTTTGGTTTCTGGCACGTATTTGTACATAAACCAAGCGGCTAACAATCCCATTACACCATATATCCAGTATGAAAAACCTCCATGAAACAATGCTTGTAAAAAGCTTGATTTATCCATCATAGGGAAAGTCCATGAAACAATATAGTTACTTATCCATTGTGCAGCTACAGCTAAGGCCATGGCACGTCCACGAATACGATTGGGGAAAATTTCAGAGAGAAGAACCCATACAACCGGTCCCCATGACAAGGCAAAAAAGGCAACAAACATTAACATAAATAGTAAAGCTCCCATTCCAATACTCTGAAAATAAAATGTGAACCCTAAACCAAACATGGCTATCGCCATTCCTAAAGCACCAATAATCTGCAATGGTTTACGACCAAATCTATCTACAGTCAGAATAGCAACCACTGTAAAAATCAAATTAATTGATCCAACAATAATCGTATTAAGCAAAGAGGCATCGGTTGATGAACCCATGCTTGCAAAAATGTCAGGAGCATAATATAACACCACATTTATACCTACAAATTGCTGAAACATAGATAAAAATAATCCAATAACCACAACCGCAATTCCATAGGATAACATACTGCCAGAAACATGATGATTTAATGAATTTTTAATTTCAATTAGAATATTATCAGCTTTAGATTGACCATTAATTTTTTCTAATATCTTTAATGCTTTGTCCTCTTGTTGTTTAATAACCAACCATCGAGGACTTTCGGGAACAATAAATAACAAACCAAATAACAAAACAGCAGGGATTGTTTCAGAAACAAACATCCAACGCCAGCCTATTTGATTCAACCATTGATCATCGCCTTGTCGAGAAATATAATAATTAACAAAATAAACAACCAACATACCAAAAATAATGGCAAATTGATTTAACGATACTAAACTACCCCGTCGTTCAGCGGGGGCAATTTCGGAAATATACATCGGTGAAAGCATGGAGGCTAATCCAACACCCACACCGCCAATGATTCGATATATTACAAAATGAACTAAATAGGTATGATCGCCCATTCCTGCTGGTAAAAACCCAAGTTCAGGAAAACCAGATCCTATTGCAGAAATTGTAAACAAAATAGCAGCAATCATTAAGGATTTTCGACGTCCAAAAGTCAATGCCATTATTCCTCCAATCATTCCACCCAAAATACAACCAATTAATGCACTTGAAACAGCAAATCCCAACATAGAATTGGCAGCCAACTCATCAAGTCCACGAGGATCGATAAAGAATTTTTTTAAAGAGCCCACAGTACCTGAAATAACAGCTGTGTCGTAACCAAATAACAAACCCCCTAGTGTAGCTACTAGAGTTATCATTAATAAGTAGTTATTGTTTTGTAGTTTTTTCATTCAGTATGATTTTTATATGTTGCAAACAAATGAAATCACGAACTTAAAATTAGGCTCGTGATTTCATTTAAATTTTGTATGTAAATGTATATTAAATATACATATTAATTAATTGCTCATACATTTCTTGTTTGCCACTCAATTGTTTTGGCTCACCCACTTCTTTAGCAATTTTGTATAAATCTTCAAGCGACAATTTGCCTTTTTCAAAATCTAACCCTTTACCACTATCAAAAGAAGCATAACGATCTGCTCTTAATTTAAGATAGTTTGACTCTTTCAATATTTTATCAGCAATAACCAAAGCTCTAGCAAAGGTATCCATACCTGAAATATGTCCAATAAAAATATCTTCAAGATCGCTTGAGTTGCGACGGGTTTTTGCATCAAAATTGATACCTCCATCGGTAAATCCACCAGCTTGCAAAATCTCTAACATAGCCAATGTAGTTTCAGTTATTGAGGTTGGAAACTCATCTGTATCCCATCCATTCTGAACATCACCTTTATTGGCATCAATTGATCCAAGCATTCCTGCATCAGCAGAAACACGAAGTTCGTGCTCCATAGTATGCTGAGCTAATGTTGCGTGGTTGACCTCAATATTCAATTTAAAATCTTTCTCTAAGCCATATTGTTTTAAAAAGCCAATAACAGTCTGAGCATCTACATCGTACTGATGCTTAGAAGGTTCCATTGGTTTTGGTTCAATCAAGAAAGTCCCTTTAAAGCCTTTCGCACGACCATAATCACGAGCTATGGTTAAGAATTGACCCATGTGCTCAAGCTCTTTTTTCATGTTGGTATTGAGCAAACTCATATAACCTTCACGTCCTCCCCAGAAAACATACCCAGTGCCACCCAAGGCAATGGTTGCGTCAATGGCATTTTTTACTTGAACGCCTGCATTGGCAATTACATTAAAATCAGGATTTGTAGATGCTCCATTCATGTAACGAGCATTTGAAAACACGTTGGCAGTTCCCCAAAGCAACTTAACGCCTGAAGCATCTTGCTTTTTCTTAGCTAAATCGACAATAGTAGCTAAGCGATTTTCAATTTCGAAAACAGAGCCATCACCAACTAAATCGGTGTCATGAAAACAATAATAAGGAACACCAAGCTTAGTGATAAATTCAAAGGCAGCATCAAGCTTGTCTTTAGCCTGCTGAATTGGATCAACGCCTTTGTTCCATGCATAATTTATGGTTCCTGGGCCAAATGGATCTCCACCTTCGCCACAGAAAGTATGCCAGTATGCAACAGCAAAACGCAAATGATCTTTCATGGTTTTTCCACCAACAATACGATTTTCATCGTACCATTTAAAAGCCAAAGGATTAGTTGATTTTGCACCTTCGAAGGCAATTTTTCCTATCCCTTTAAAATACTCTTGATTCCCAATTAATACGCTCATAATATAAATTTTTATTGTTTTTTAATCTAGTATTATTTCCATTAAATAAAAAGTGAATTCCTAGCCCATCAACTTATCTAAAACAGGTAATTTATCTAGCTAGTTCTGTTTTTTTTAAAGGGGTTTTCATGAAAAAAACTATCTCCGCTGCTGTCTGATTCAAAAAACTAGATAGAAATACAAGCTTAGAATTTCATTTATTTGGCATTTAGCATGTTAGTTAATCCAGTTTTCCAAGCATCATAAACATCTTCTAATTGGGTTTTCAACTGTTCAATAGGTTCGGTTACATTAGATCTATCGAAACCAACAAAGGCTTCTTCGAAATTTTTATAAAATCCAACACCAACTCCAGCTCCCCTAGCAGCTCCAATTGCTCCATCCGTATTATACAATTCAATGGTTGCTCCAGTTATTGATGCCAATGTTTTCCGAAACAAAGGACTTAAAAAAAGATTTGCAGATCCTGCCCGAATTAATTTGGTATCGATTCCCATTTCGTTCATTACTTCCATTCCATATTTAAATGAAAAAGCTATTCCCTCTTGAGCTGCTCGAAATAGATGACCTTCGTGGTGAATGTTAAAATTAATACCGGTAATGTTTGATCCAGGATTTTTATTGCCTAAGACGCGTTCTGCTCCATTCCCAAAAGGATAAACCAATAATCCATCAGATCCTGGGGCAACCATGGCAGCTTTTTCGTTCAGCTCGGCATAACCCAATTGATTTTTTCCTATCTCACGCTTCATCCATGAGTATTGAATTCCTGTGCCGTTTATACATAATAACACACCCAATCGCGGTTGATCTATTTGATGATTTACATGTGCAAATGAATTAACTCTTGATAACGAATCGGTGGTAACCTTATTCGATATGGCATATACAACTCCGGAAGTTCCAGCTGTTGCAGCCACTTCACCAGGATTTAACACATTTAAAGAAAATGCATTATTGGGTTGGTCTCCAGCACGATATGTAACTGGAATTCCTTGTGCCAATCCAAGTTCACTGGCAGCTTGCGCTGTTAGCTTACCTTGGTCTCCAAATGTTGGAACTATTTCAGCAACTTTTGAACTGCTTAGTTGATAATAGTTTAGTAACTCATCCGATAGTTTATTGTCTTTAAAATCCCACAAAATACCTTCAGATAACCCCGAAACAGTTGTAGTAATTTCTCCGGTTAGTTTCATGGCAATGTAATCACCAGGAAGCATAAACTTAACCGTTTTCGCATACACCTCAGGCTCATTTTGTTTTACCCATGCTAATTTCGATGCTGTGAAATTTCCTGGTGAGTTTAATAAATGGCTTAAACACCAATCCGATCCTAAATCTGTTTGAGCTTTAGAGCCTAGTTGGGTAGCACGACTATCGCACCAAATAATCGATGGTCGAAGAGGATTATTGTTCTCATCAACAACAACCAAACCATGCATTTGATACGATATACCAATAGCGCCAATTTTTTTAGCAGAGATTTTATCTGAAGCTAAAACTAATTTCATCGCTTCTTTTAAATGTTCATACCATTTTATAGGTTGCTGTTCAGCCCATCCCGCCAAAGGAGCTTCTATTTCCATTTCAACTAATGGATGCTGAGCACTCGCTATACATTGCCCTGTTTCGCCTTCGATAACCGCTACTTTTACCGAAGAACTTCCGATATCTATACCTAATAATTGCATAACTTAACTGTTCTGATCTGTTCTGTTTGTAATGCAAATATAAGATAAATTTTAAATAAAATTCAAAAAAAACTAAAAATCATCAATCCTATAAACTATTAATTACCAACTAAAACCATAACAAGGAAAAATATGCATTTGATAGGATAGATTACTTTAAACCTCTTGTGATATATGTTTTTTTTACAAAAAAAATGTCTGAGAAAAACCCAGACATCTTTTTTTAAATTTTAATTCTCACTTGGAGGAGCATATTCAAATATGATCTCTTTGATAATCCCATCATAGGTTTTATACTTCATTTTTATTTTGTGCGGTGGAGTACCTTCAAAACTAAAATTAGATAAATCAAAGCTAATTAATCCACGATATTGAGTAAAATAGGAGTCATCATTACTATCGTGCAATAGTTTTAGAACAACAAAACCCTCTTCGGTTTGATCTAGGATATCGTAAACTAAATTAACGAAATGGACTTTAGATTGTCCGTAAAATACAAAATCAACATTTAAATAATTATCCGACAACCAAGTACTTGATAACGAAAGACCGTTATTTACTAATGTATCCCGACTAACATCATTAACTATTTGAACGAATTTTGTTTTTATATTATTAATGTCATTAATAGCAATTAAATAATTGTAACTAACGGCTAATGGATCCTCTTGGACTAAACTATAATAAACAATCACACGAGTTCCAACAACTAGATCATAACTTGCAGGAACATAGTTCGAATACAGGATTTTATTGTTATCCGTTTTTATTTTAACTCCAGATACCGAGCTAACTATTGTTCCGATGTCGCTATACTGAGTTGGCGTATTATCCTCCTTTAAGCAACCTGTAAACACCAATGCTAGGGCAATAGCCCCTATAAATACTAAATTTCGCATACCACAATTTATTTTAATTTCTAATAAAACAATTATAAACCTTAGACGATCTAAAATTAAAATGGTTGCTTAGAGAATTTAATATTTGCCAATATATACCAATTCTAAATCGAAAATGTAAGTTTGATAGATATTAGTGGATCCAAGTGTAGAAGGAACAATAACTTTCGATTTTCCATTCATTCTCATGTACCGAACTGCTTGATCAAATCCAGTAAATACTGATTTATCGCCAATTGTAAAAATTAATGGATTAGCCTCAAGATAATTGTTTTCGACAACATCACTAATCGCTACATTTCCTAATGAATCACGATATAAAACTTGACGGGTATAGTATACACCTACTTTTTTGCCATATAAAACCGAATCCCCATCACCTTTTTGTTTTGAAAAATACATTAATCCAGTACTATTTCGTTTATCGATGGTGTCGGGATAAGCATTTAAAGTATCCATAAATAAATTAGTTGAATAATAATCTGCTAACAACTCTTTTTCATCTGCCGCCAACTTAGCATAATCAATGTAAGTATATTTTTCACAACCTACAGAAAACAAAACAATGGTAACAATAGTAACAACACTATAAAAAATAGATCGCATATATTTATAATTTAATTTGATGTACAAAGAAATAGAAATTAAATGAAACGGCCAATCACTTGTGTGAATCAACAATTTCGAGTGAGAAAATCAAATCTGCATTTGCAGGAATAGAGCCATTTGCACTACTTCCATATCCCAAATAAGATGGAATAATGGCGGTAGCTTTTTCTCCAACTTTCATTAACGAGATAGCCTCTTCCCATCCAGGAATCACAGAGTTGGTACCTAATTGAAATTCGAAAGCTTCATTTCTTTTTAAAGATGAATCAAAAACCGTACTATCTATTAAATAACCTGTATAATGAACTTTAACCCAATCCCCGGCAACCAAAGGCTCGTTACTAGTACATTGTTCCTTAATTAAATACATACCACTTTGTGTGGGCTCAGTATCTGGAAAATTTTTATTAATATACTGCTCAATTGTTTGATAGGGAACTATGTTTGATTTAGAGTTATGACATGCCGTGTTGAATATACCGATGAATATTAGGATCAAAACCAGAATAAAAAGCTGTTTCATTTATAAATAGTTATTATTAATAAATTATTCTAAAAAGACCTATCTCGTGTGTTTTCGTCATCAAAATTAATGTTCATCATTGACACGAACCACCTCAATATCATACAACAATATGGCTCTACCCGGAATATTATCCTGATCGCCAGTTAAACCATGAGCCAAATGGGGTGGTAAAATAAACGATGCCATAGCTCCTTTTCGTAATAAAAGCACTCCTTCCTCCAATCCCGACTCAACGCCACCTTGCCCAACTTTAAAACGTTTCAACCCTAAACTATCGGAATTATAACACGCTTCACCATTTAATAATTTTAGGTTATACTTTAACTCAACTACATCATTTTTGCGAATTAAATCGCCTTTCCCTACATCTTTAACATAAACCCATAACCCGCGTCCTGATATTTTAAAGTCAAGTTTTGATTCTTTCACATACTTACTAATATCAACTGAATCTTCTAACACTAAACTTCGATTCATCTCAATGAGCTGATCATAAGTAGGATGAGACTTTTTTTCCTGACTCGATTGGCATTGTGCAACCATCAACCCAATAACGATAAGACTCAGTATTTTATTCATGTATTTATTTTTTAAATTTCATTATTTTATTTCAGTAACTGTTTAAAATTCAAACAGCTTCGCCGAATTATAATGATATCTCATCAATCATTTCTTTAGCAGCTGTTTCAAATTTCACTATCGTTTCAGCCAATGACAGTTTGCTTTCACCTCCTGCTGCATTTAAATGGCCGCCTCCGCCAAAATATTTTTCCGAAAGTTTATTTACCGCCAAATTTCCCTTCGATCGTAAAGATAACTTAACTAAATCATCTTTTTCGATGAACAACGCAGATACTGAAATTCCTTCGATGCAAAGCGGATAATTCACAACTCCTTCGGTATCTCCTTGTTGATAATCAAATTGGATTAAATCGTTTGCTGATAGCGAAATATAAGCAACCGGATACCCCTCTAGCTTTATTAATCGTTGACTCAAACAAAAGCCCAACAATTGGATTTGACTTAACCTGTTCTTTTGAAATATTTGCTCTAACACCCAATCTTTATTAAAACCTACTTGCAATAATTTTGCCACAAGCAAATAAGTTTCTGGACGCGATGAATTATGACTCAGCGATCCTGTATCAGTAATAATGCCTGTGTACAAACACATGGCAATTTGAGGAGTCACGCTAGAGAATTGATCTCCCTTGTCAATTATATCAGATATCAGTTCGCAACTCGACGAAACCTGAGTCTCGCTAAAAACAAGATCAACACCGGTTTCATTTGGAAATGGATGATGATCAATCATAATCTTAAAAGCCTTAGCGTCAACAATCAATTTCTCCATCTTTTTAACTCTGGATGGCGTATTAAAATCGACCATTATCAACACCTGAGCTTTCAAAATAATCTCACTTGACAAAACAGGATTTACTTCAAAATCAATCACGTTCTCAACTCCAGGCAACCAATTTAATGTGATGGGATAAGCATTTGGCACAACAACTTTTGCTTTTTCGCCTAATAAATTGGCCAACCCTAAAGCCCCTCCCATTGCATCTCCATCGGGATTATGATGAACTACAATTGCTACCGAATCAGACTGGTTGAGTTTATCCCAAAACTCTTTATACTTATTTTTTAAACTCACTACAAAATTTGTTTATTTCATTTCAAAATAACGTTCAACTTCTTCTATTTCATTTTCATCAAAAATACTTAAATAAAAAGAGCGGGTCATCCATGTTTGAAAAAAAAAACTTATCTTGAAAAAAAAACTTATGGTTCAACACACTTTAGCAATTATCAAACCCGATTCTGTTAGGAAAAACTTTTCGGGTAAAATTTTATCGAACATTGTAGACCATGGTTTTATGATTAAAGCCATTAAAGGAATACATCTTGACACTCGGGATGCTCAGCGTTTTTATGGCATTCATGAAGGGAAACCTTTTTTCGAAAAATTGGTGAATTTTATTACTTCAGGCCCTTGTATTGCAATGATTTTAGAACGCGATGAAGCCATTGACGAGTTTCGCAAATTAATTGGAGCAACCAATCCTGAAGATGCTGCGGAAGGTACTATTCGCAAGCTATTTGCTGAAAGTAAAACATCGAATGCGATTCATGGATCTGATTGCGAAGAAAATGCGAAAAATGAGAGCGATTTCTTTTTTAGTATTCAAGAGAGATTCTAAAATAACCTCTCACACCTTATATTAAAACTCAATTGATTTAAATGCAATTCATTTATTCAATTGAGTTTTTTTCATTTAAAAATCACATCGGTTACAATAGATGTTCCAACCGACTTATTTAGCGACTCAATAATTTTATCTTTTAGCATAAGCAATTCGCTTTTTACCACACTCGATGTTAACTCAACAAACAAAATGCCTTTGTAGAAATAAACATTCCTAGAATATCGTGCAACTGCTGGCCCCATTACCACCGGCCAATTTTGAACAATTTTTGATTCCAAAAGTCCTCGATTCAAATGATGATTTTGGCCTATGATTTCACCTATTATTTCTTGTATGTTTTGAACATTTTTACGTCTCATGCTAAGTCTTGATATCGAATTTCAGAATGGTGTTCTATTTTTGGATGTACTTAATGTTATTTAGATATTAAGAGAATGTGCTAATCACACCATTTTCAACATTAAAAAGCAAATAACTCTTTCCTATAGTATTTAAAGATGATATCAATTGCTCCGAGTTAGTATGTGATATGAAAATCTGATTAAAATAGTTTTCTCCAACTAATTCCACTAATCGCTTACTTCGGGCAGTATCGAGCTTATCAAAGATATCGTCGAGTACTAAAATTGGTTTTTCACCACGATGCTTACTCAAAAAATCATACTGCGCTAATTTTAAAGCCACTGCAAAACTTTTCTTTTGTCCTTGAGATCCTTCGCGACGAAGCAAATGTCCATTTAAATAGAGCTCTAAATCATCGCGATGAACACCAAATGACGTATAACCTAAAGCCATGTCTTTTTGACGTAAAGCCTTTAAGCGCTCGCTTGCATTGGCATCTTCAAGGCCTGATTGGTATTTTATTGTCACACTTTCATTTTCTCCAGCAATATCAATAAAATGCTTGATGAAAATAGGGAGCATCTCATTTACGAACGAAAGACGCATATTATAGATGTACTCACCTAAATGGCTCAATTGAATATCTAAAGCATCTAATAACCAATGAAACGATTCATCTTTAGCGTGCGATTCTTTAAGCAATTTATTTCGTTGCAAAACAACACGCGTATATCGAATGAGTTTCTCGAGATAAGGCTTATGATACTGCGAAATAACACTATCCATAAACCTCCGGCGCACCTCGCCTCCATCCATAATTAATTGTTCATCGGCCGGCGAAATAAAAACCATTGGAACTAATCCTATATGATCCGAAAGCTTTGGGTAATCCTTTTTATTACGCTTAAACTGCTTTTTTTGTCCAACTTTAAATCCACAATAAATCTCTTCAATACTCTCACCTATAACATACTCGCCTTGAATAACAAAAAAATCTTCGCCATGCGTGATATTTAAACTATCAACCGAGTTTAAAAAACTTTTACAAAATGAGAGGTAATAAATAGCGTCCAACAAATTTGTTTTCCCAGCACCGTTGCTTCCAATAAAACAGTTTATTCCATCCGAAAGCTTTAAATTTGCTTGCCTCAGATTCCTATAATTAACAATATCAAGACTTTTTATAATCATTCTAATAATTCGTTGGAACAAAAGTAATTCATATTAACAAGTTGAAAAGACAGAAATCGAAAAACTTGTAAACAAATTTCTTATTCGTTTACAACAAGGGACTAATTATTTATATATTTATCGACAATATTGCAATAAAAACAAAATGTGATATTTTGAATATTGTTGAAAAGAGTTACATTTGCCAGTCGAATAAAAAAACACGATAAAAATGTCAAAAACAAAAAGTCATAAAGAAGATAGCTTTGAAAATGTTGAAAGTGTTCTTAGTAGGTCAGAACAATTTATTGAGAACAACCAAAAACTATTAACCATTATTGCTGGTTCAATTATTATTATTGCTGCTGGTATTTGGTCGATTAAAGAGCTTTATTTGAAACCCCGAAACATTAAAGCACAAGAAAGCATGTTTTCTGCTCAAAATTATTTTGAGAAAGATAGTTTTCAATTGGCATTAGATGGTGATGGTAATACCTTAGGGTTTTTGAAAATTATTGACAATTTTGGTTCAACCAAAGCTGGGAACTTAGCAAATTGCTATACAGGCCTTTGCTATTTACACATGGGGAAATTCAACGAAGCTATTAAGTATTTAAAAGAATTTTCAGGTGATGATAAGTTGCTTTCATTTGTTGCAACTGGCGCCATTGGAGATGCGTACTTAGAATTAGGCCAGAAAGATAAAGCCATAAGCTATTATAAAGATGCCACTAAGGGCGAAGATGAACTAACAACACCAGTTTATTTAATGAAACTGGGTCTTATTTATGAAGAATCGGGCAAACAAGAGGATGCAGTTGAGGCATATAAACTAATAAAAGACAAATATAAAAATAGTACTGAAGCTAGGCAGATTGATAAATATATCACTCGAGCAGAGTTCGGATTAAAAAAATAATTTATCGAAATAGACTGACTAAAGTTGTCTGATAATTTCAGGCAACTTTTTTTTTAACTTCTAATTAATAAAACCCATGGCAACATCATTAAAAAATCTTTCTGATTATGATTTAAATTCTGTTCCGGATGCCAGCCAAATGAAATTTGGAATAGTAATATCTGAATGGAATTTTGATATTACCGGAGCCCTTGGCGAAGGTGCTATTAACACATTAACAAAGCATGGAGTTAACCCTGATAATATTATAAAAAAATTTGTTCCTGGTAGTTTTGAGCTTACCGCAGGCGGTAAGTTATTAGCTGAACTAACCGATGTTGATGCTGTTATATGTTTAGGCTGTGTAATTAAAGGAGATACTCCCCATTTCGATTATGTTTGTCAGGGTGTAACACAAGGTATTACATCATTAAACCTAAATTATTCCATTCCGTTTATCTATGGCGTAATCACAACAAACACGCATCAACAAGCATTAGATCGTGCTGGAGGAATACATGGCAACAAAGGAGACGAAGGAGCTATTACAGCAATTAAAATGATTGCCATGAGAAAAGGCCTTTCTTTGAACAAATAGCTTCCCAAAAAAATGCATTAAGAACTTTCGAAGCTGTTTAAATTTTATAGGTGTCTAGATTATAGAAAGATAAAAAGAAGAAAAAAAAAGAAAGTAGAATGTTCTTCACCCGGAATTATCTAAAATAGCTTATCTATCTGTCTAATATCTATTATTCTTCCTATCTCTGTATTCATTTAAATTAAATTTAAACAGTTACTAAACTGTTATAGTTCTTAATGCAAATAAGTTTAACAGGGACGATTTCCTTTATTTCTTTACGTACTTAGTTAAAATAACGATTTGCTGACCATTAATTTTCCCTTCAATATGTTCAGGATTATCGTGAACCAACGAAATATTTCGAACAGCAGTTCCACGTTTAGCAGTAAAAGTTGCTCCTTTAACATTCAAGTCTTTAATTAACGTAACAGTATCTCCTGCTTGAAGAACAACACCATTACTATCAACATGAATTACTGCATCATCATCCAACTCGCCTTCTCCGGTTGCTTTTGCCCAAGTCAAGGTTTCATCATCTAAATAAAGCATATTTAACAAATCGGCAGGCCATATTTCTGCACGTAATCGGTTCAGCATTCGCCAAGCCACCACTTGAACTGCTGGAATTTGACTCCACATACTATCACTCAAACAACGCCAATGATTAGCAATTACCAATTGCGGATTCTCGAGTTGCTCCAAACACACTTCACAAGCAAGGATGCTATTGCTCTCATTTTGAGCTGCCGATGGAGGCACCATATATACTTTTAAATCATTTTCGGCACCACACAATTCACATTTATTCCCGCTTCGCGATTGCAACTCTTTTTCAATATTCATTTTACAATTTCTAGATTATAATATTTCAAGATATACATTTCAATATTAAAAGTGTCTAAAGTTAAGCCATTCGAACAAAACAGTTATGATGCAATTGCAAATAATAAAAAAAAACTAATGAAGTATTACGACAATAATCAAAACACAACAAAATTTAAACGCGGTATTTATAAATAATATGGCTCTATGTTGATTTAAAGTGGGTGGTTCGTTTTGCAAAGGCCATTTGATTATTTATAATGTATGTTAAGTGGTATATATTTAAGCAATTAATCCTGCGCTGACACATTGAAAAATAGTTAGAATAAAGATTGAAAAATAGCCATGAATCGAAGATCGACGGAGTCAATGCACGAATAAAATTATACGTTACCTGACTGCTTGTGGTCAGATTCGATGATATTAAACTATCCTTTTATAAATTGCTAACTATTCTTTTGTGCACATCCATACAAAATCCAAAAAAATGGTAGTTATCTTCGATGTAAATTTTTATTCGTGAATTGACTCCGCCGATCTTCGATTCGTGGCCTTTATTTATCAATGAATTCTCCCCAGTATAAACGTTATAGAGCCAATAATATAATCAGACATCGTTACAGGTAAAATAGAATTAGAATCAAATTTATTTTTTTTCTATATTTACTAAACATTTTTAATCAAATCGAATCAAATAATTAATTACTTTAATTTATGAAAAGCATTAACCAAGTATTAAATTGGTTCACACGTAGTGAAAACCCTATTGAATTGGTCGATGCCTTTTTTATTAAGGTAGTCCTATTTGGAATTATTATTTCATTATTTGGAGTCATTAACAATATTATAATAGATTTACCTCTTGAAAGTGTACTTATAAATCTTTCCAGTACTATAGTATTAATTGGCATCTACATTTTAGCTCGTTTTAAAAATAAATTTACTTTAGCTAAACACTTATTCAATCTAACTATTTTTGTTAGTCTTAATTTTCTTTGGTTTTATAATGGAGGGGTTGATGGCCCAACGTTATTAGTGTTTGTCGCATTTTTTATCGTTCTAATTTTCTTTACCGAAGGGAAAATGCAAACATACACCATCATTACATTTGGGATTAATATTTTAGTCTTATTTTATTTTCAATATTACTATCCCAATTATATTATTGACTACACCTCCAAATTCCAGCAAATCACCGATCACTTTTTGCTGATGATCGTTTTTTTAACCATGATGGTTCCAATGCTTCTGTATGTTCAACAAAACTATAATCAACAAAAAAAGAAAGCTGAAGAATCGGAAGAGCTTAAATCTTCCTTTTTGGCAAATATGAGTCACGAAATAAGAACACCAATGAATTCAATACTTGGTTTTTCTGAATTATTGCGTGATCCTGATTTAAATGATTCGGAAAAAGGCTATTACTTAGATATTATAAGATCCAACGGCCAAGTATTGCTGCACTTGCTTAATAACATTATGGAATTGTCGAAACTTGATTCCAATCTTATTTCGATAAATGAAGGTCCAGTGCATGTGCGTAAACTAATGGAACAAATACAACTCTCCTTTAAAAACGATTTTGATTCAAAACCATCATTAAAATTGGAACTAAATATACCTTATAACGAGGCAGAACTTACTATTATTTCGGATGAACTTTTTTTATATCAAATCCTATCCAATTTAGTAAGTAATGCTTTAAAATACTCAAATAAAGGAATCATTCAGATGGGCTATACCATTCCTTCGATACGAGATAACCTTGTTATTTTTGTGTCGGACACTGGAATGGGAATGGACGTAAAAACCAGATCAATCATTTTTGATCGTTTTCGTCAAGGTGATGAAAAATATTCGCGCAAACATGGAGGAATGGGATTGGGGTTAGCAATTTGCAAAGAGCTCACTCAGGTTTTAGGAGGTGAAATATGGGTGGAATCGGCAGAGGGAGTTGGAAGTACTTTTTATTTTTCAGTGCCAATGGTTTTTGCGCGTAACGAAAAAGTACAGTTCAATAAATACCAACTAAATTAAAGGCTTACGCTTTAATTACCATCCAATATTCGATAGGAATTGAGCATAATTAATTAGTGGTTTCCAATGATTTTACATGAAAATAGTTTCTTCTTTGCAACCTAAGAAAATACTGCTGCGCAAACATTAGAATTGATTATTACGTTTTCTGTAATGATTATCTATATCAAACTTATAGAAAAAAAACTTCCATCACATAAAGGAAACTCAGCCGTTAATTACCGTTTCGAGATACCTTTAAATACAAGAAAAAAATGGGAATGTGAAGTAAGCAATGGCACAAAACTTTACTGCTGTTGAATTCCCAACAAAACTTTACTTGAAAAACATTTTTATAATTTGAGTTTTACAAAAAACGAGCGTTTATGAAAAGGAGTAAGTTTATTTGGACAATGCTTGCATTTTACCCTTTGACTCTCGTTGCAAAAATGATACCCACAGTTATGACAAGGACAGGCAATGGATTTAAAGTAAAATCTGGTGATGCTAGATTTGGTATTCATTTTAAAATGAAAGGTGTTACTCTAAATACGCTTGACATTAAAATATCAGGTAAAGACACTGAAAATGATTTAGCAGTTTTTGAGCAAACAGGTTTAACTCCTAAAGGCGGACCACCGTTGCACATTCATCCGAATCAAGATGAATGGTTCTATATAATTGATGGAGAATATTTGTTTCAGGTTGGTGAGGATAAATATCATATGAAATCTGGCGACACGATTTTTCTTCCACGAAAAGTACAGCATGCTTTTATTCAACTTACCGAAATAGGCAAAATGATTGTTTCATATTTGCCCGCAGGTAGAATGGAAGAGTTTTTTGCTGTCACTGACAAGTGGATCTCTCCACCATCGAAAGAAGAAATTTTAAAAGTATTTGCTGAACATGACATGCAAGTTGTAGGACCAACCTTAAAAACAGAATAATAATTTCGTAAATAGAACGCACGAACACATAACAAACCTTTATAAATATTAGGAAAAGAGTTGTATTTACTCAAATACTATTCTTGCTTATTTTTGGAGCGATCAATAATTAAAGCAACTAAAGCATCTCCAGTCACATTTATTACCGTTCGCATCATATCTAAAATACGGTCAACAGGTAAAATAATGGCAATCCAAGCTGGATTTAATCCAACCGATGATAAAACCACCATTAAGGTAACTATTCCTGCGCTTGGAATGGCTGCAGCTCCTATACTTGCCAACGTAGCAGTTAATAAAATAACAAGTTGTTGAGATATTTCTAACTCAATACCATTAAACTGTGCTAAGAATACAACGGCAACGGCTTGATAAAGACTTGTTCCATCCATATTGATTGTAGCGCCTATTGGCAAAACAAAACTAGCTACATTTTTATCAACCTTAAGATTTTGCTCCACACACTCGATGGTAACAGGTAACGTTGCGGCACTCGAACTTGTTGAAAAAGCAAGCAATTGAGCAGGACTAATGCCTCTAATAAAATCGCGATAGCTTATTCCCTTTATGAAGAAATTAACAAACAAGGGATAAACAACAAATCCAACAAGCGCAAGCCCTAACACAACAGTGAGTGTATAACCTCCTAAGCCTTTAAAGATTTCAATTATTTGAAATGGATTATTACCTGCTTGTTCATTAATAACACCCGCCATTAAAGCAAACACAAAGAAAGGTGCTATTTTCATCACCATCTCAACCATTTTTATGAACACATCAGCTAACCCATTAACAAGCAATATTATATGTGCACTTTTCTCGGACGGAATATATAAAATGGCAATCCCAAATAATATAGCAAAAAAGATAATTTGCAGCATTCGGGAATTATCACTCAAGGCACCAAAAACATTAGATGGTACCATTTCTTCAATAAAGTCAAGCGGTTTATCGTTAGTTAATTTTGTTGGCTCAATATCAATAGAAATTGATGTTTTTAGATCTCCTTGCTCCTTTTTTGATAAATCCAACTCATTTCCATTGGAATTATCTTGAAGCCATGTTTTATAATTTGTATAGTTCGTCTCTCTTAATTGCTGATTAACATATGAACCCGGTTTAATTAAATTTACTAAACTCAACCCAATGGATACAGCTATGATTGTAGTTATTAAATAGATGGTCATGGTTTTCAAGCCTAATCGTCCTAACTGAGCCGGATTACCCAATCCAGCTATTCCACTAACAATTGAGAATAGCACAAGCGGAATTGCAATTAGTTTTAACAAACTAATAAAGATTCGCCCCCAAGGAGCTATCCACAGTTTAGTAAACTCACTCCACCCTAAAAACCCCGATAACAAAGCAAAAAGTACCCCTAAGAGTAGTCCAATAATTATTTGCCAATGCAGGGGAATTTTTCTCATTAAAACAGATTAACGATACATTTTATTTAAACAGATAGCATCAGCCAAAACCATAGCAGCCATTGCTTCAACAATGGGAACCGCTCGAGGTAAAACACATGGATCGTGACGACCTT
>Ga0136636_10000494_pt1 | contig 20026 bp, 21 predicted proteins | sample AntDrymUQ8522106_2_FD_104653 | JGI IMG/M metagenome (GOLD analysis project Ga0136636, IMG submission 104653) | Polar desert sand microbial communities from Dry Valleys, Antarctica - metaG UQ852 (21.06) | ecosystem: Environmental > Terrestrial > Soil > Desert | place: Antarctica: Dry Valley... | reverse complement strand
TGCCCATTGCCAATTGCCAATTGCCCATTGCCAATTGCCAATTGCTTATTGCCAATTGCTTATTGCCAATTGCCCATTGCTTATTGCCCATTGCCCATTGCTTATTGCCAATTTTGGAACTTGTCTGCCGATAGGCAGGTTTGGCTTTTCGTATTTTTACATACTATCATCATTCCAAATCCGCCAGCTTTCTTCGGCCTGAATGGCCAGCATATCGGCTCCATTTTTAATTACAGCCCTTTGTGCTTCGCCGGTTTGTAGAAATTTTGTAAGCGGGGGATTGTACACCAGATCAAATAAATAGTGATCGGAACTTATACCTGCTGGTAGTTCGGGCATAGCATCCGTGTTGGGGTAGGTGCCTAGTGGTGTACAATTAATGATGAGTTTGTATTCTTCTATTATTTCGGGTGTAAGATCAGTATAGGTAAAATCTGCTTTTTGAGCCGAGCGGCTTACCTGTTTGAAAGGGATACCCATTTTTTGCAATACATAACATACTGCAATGGCGGCTCCGCCGGTACCTAAGACTAGTGCCGGGGTATGTTTTGGCTCCCACAATACCCGCAGCGATTGCTCAAAGCCCACAATATCGGTGTTGAAACCCTTGAGTTTTCCGTTTGTTATTTTTATACAATTACATGCCGGCAAGGGCAAATGGCTGGTATCGTCGAGATAGGATATGACCGCCTCTTTGTGGGGGATGGTAACATTTAGCCCGCAAAGCGAAGGATGTTTAATCAATACCTCGGCAGGGAGGGAGGTAATGGAGGCGATCTCGAAAAGCTCATAGGCATTACCGGAAATGGCTTCTATTTCAAACTTTTGCGTAAAGTATTTCTTTGAAAAAGAATGGGTGAGCGGATATCCGATCAGGCCGTAGAGACGCATCAGGCTTTTTCTTTATCGAGATACAAATGAAAAGTGTCACCACGCAGTCCAATCCGCATAGCTTCCAGTGGAATAACTTCATTGGGAGCAATATTGCCCAGATTGACATTGCATCCAAGCAGTTCAAGAAAATAAAGTTGTTGTGCTTTTTGTGGTGCCTCCCAAATGATTTTTTCACTTGGTATTTGTGTCAGAATTTCCTGTACCAGTCCTTCGCGAACCTCGCCGGTGCCTCGGTAAATACCCACTGTACCTGCTTCCCGGGCTTCTGCAATTACATAAGTGCTGCCAGATTCTAATTCGGCACGCATCAGTTCAATCCATTTGTAGGGGGGAATAATATGTGCGGCGTCTTTGCTTCCCACCTCGCTGAGTATCAGCCCGTATTGGGTCATTTTTTCGATATAGCCACATTTTTCTGCATGTGGTATGTCAATGCTACCATCGGAAACTTCCATCCAGGTAATACCATAATCGCGGCAAACGGCCAGGTAGTCTTCAAACTGATTGCGAATAATGAAAGCTTCGAAAAGCGTACCACCAAAATACACCGGAATATCGTAGGATTGGTATAACTCAATTTTTTCCCGCAGATTGGGGGTTACGTAAGATGTACCGAACCCAAGTTTCACCACATCTACATGCGGATGATTGGCACTCATAAAAAAACGTGCTTCTTCTACACTCAGGCCTTTGTCCATTACCATAGTAAGGCCGTTTATACGTGGTTTAGCCAAACGGTCGGGCATTTGACTGAGTACTTGATTGATTCCTATATTCATAATTGGCCGCAAATATAAATGGTTTATTCCGATGGTAGCATGGTAATGTGTACCCGTTACAGGGGCACATTATCCACGGCTTTTTCTTCGGAGGTATTTGCTCAGGAGTTCCACCACCGCAGGTCTTTGCAATAGACCGGGTACCCAATCGCTGAGTTTTTTAAAAAGCCGCGGATTTTGTTTTAGAGCTTTCTCTAATTGCAGGGTAGCTTCTTTACTACGACCCTGCAAATAAAGAATTCCGCTTTTAAAATAGGTAAACAGCGGTGCCCCTCCGGTTTGTTCGGTGGCGTGCAAGCATTGCTGCAAAGCCTCCTCCAGTTCTTCGGCCTTTACCAGGCAGCGTATAAGTGCTTCATGCCCGGATACATTTTTGGGTCTTACCCGGATAACATGCAGAAAAAACTGGATGGCTTCTTTGAGTTTGCCCTGTTCCATTTTGCATTCGCCCATCAGCAGGTTAAACTCTGGTTGGGATTTATGGAGCCTCATGGCGGTTTCCAGTTGTTTTACAGCGGCTCCCCATTGTTCCTCTTTGCAATAGGTGATGGCAATTTTATAATAGATGCGGCTGTCGTTGGGATTGAGGTGGCTTGCTTTGCGGTAATGGAAGCGGGCTTGTGCAAAATTATTGAGTTTGTGGTAACTATGCCCAATGGCCTCGTGTACTACATCTTCGGGTCGTGACAGTTCCAACACTATTTGCAGGCAATCAATAGCTTCCTTGTATTTATGCAACCTGATGTATGCATCGCCCATATTGCGGTAAGCGATATCCATTTTTTCGTCAATTGCCAGTGCGTATTTATAGGCATCAATGGATTTTTCGTACAGCTTAAGTCCTTGGAAAGCAGTAGCAAGATTAAACCAGGCTAATTCGCTGAATGGATATTCGTCAATAATCCATTGATGTAACCGGATGCTTTCTTCCGAACGACCTGTAAAATCGGCCCAAAAACAGATTTTTATAAGGGCTTCTTCGTTGAGTGGTTCTTCTTTTAAAATGAGTACAAGGCAATCAAATACTTTTTCAAAATCTTCATAATCATCATATACTTCTGTTAATTCAAATAAAAGTTCTACCCGGTCCTCGCCCTCAAATCTTTCAAGAGCTTCTTCCAGTTGCTGTGCGGCTCCCTCGGCGCGATCCAAAGCGAGATAGGCATCTGTTCTTAAAATATACAGAGTGGCATCGCTGCTATCATATAGTGCTGCTATATCCAGAAGATCGAGGGCTTCCTGGTAATGGCGGCTGGCAATCATAAGATCTGCTTTCTTAAACATCAGATAGGCTGAATATGGGAACTGTTGATGGCCTAGTTCGGCAGCTTCGAGGGCTGCAACAAGATTTTCCCTGTCATCATAGAAATTGATTATCTTATCAAAATCGTCTTCTTCCAAAAAAACAGAGGTTATCCCTGTTTTAAGATTTTGATAAACTCTGAGCAATTCCTCCATTTCTTCCTTATCCTTTCTATTTGAAAAATTTTCCATTGCAAAGTGAAGTTTTATAAAATTACAATCTTTTAGGAATATTATGTCATTTGAATCTTTTATAATTATCCACGTTATTACAACAATATTGCTTAATAATCGTTAAATATTTTGGTAAATTGTTTATTTAATGTTTAATTTTGCTTGTAATGAAAAATAATATAATAGAAACAGGGACAGGGTGCAAGATGTTTCTTATGGTCTGTTTATTAGTTTTAGCCGTTTCATTTCATCTTAAGGCATCTAAAGGTGGCGGAGAAGAAAAATCTAAAAAAGGAGTTGTTCTGAAAGTGAAGGGCTTTGAAATGAAGAAAACCTATATGACCCCCCGTTCGCTAATGAATATTGGAGCCACTTATAAAGGAACCCTTACGCCGATGGCTTTTTCAAAAGATTCAAAAGTTTTGGCTTCTACCTCCCTTGTTACTTATGAGCGTGGTAACACTATTTTTATATACCCTCTGCAGCAAAAGCCTTTGCTTCAAAAGTTTAAGTTGCCTTCCAAATAAGCTAATTTTAATTATATTTCATTTTTGATTCCCCGTTTTGCGGGGATTTTTGTATTCTAAAAGTTTGAAACCAGATGTAGGTTCCTCAAACAGGGATGCTGCAACTGGAACGTTTTCCAAAGTTTTAAGGGTAAAAGTAACCTGATAGCCGTTTGTCATATAAATATATTGAACCGGCAGGCCGTTGATATTGGAAAAGATCGGATTGTAACCTTTGGTAAAAGGAATGTATTGACTAGTATAAAACAAGGTCATAGCAATTGTATCACGGCGTTGAATAAGTGCTTTTTTACAAATAAGTCCGCTAATATCCTGTACTTCATCTATCAATACAAAAGCTGAGGAATCAACAGCATCAAAATATTGGAGCCACTGTTCTGCATTGAGTGGGGTCAGATATTGTTCCTTACCAGATTTTTTCCATACAACTCCGGTTTTTTCGGCTCCGTTATAAAAAAGAGTTTGTTTGCGCAGGCTACTGTTAAAGTCAACCCGAACGGAATTACCCTTGATCCATACTGTTTGAGAGGCTCCTTTAAGTGCTGCCGGTTCCTTACCTTTTTCGGAACCTTCCAAAGCCAGTAATTCAATTGAATATACTATTTTCCCTTCCGATAGGATTCTCTGATTATTTATCTGTGCAATGCCTTTTACCGTTATAAAAAAGAGAAATCCTATCGTGAGTACTTTCTTCATTAAAGCGTGGACTATTTTTTACCACCCGTCTTTTTCTTCATTTGCTCTACTTTTTTCTGGGTTTCCTGCATGGCTTCTAATCTTTCCTGCCATTTGCTTTTGGTTTTTGGCTTGCTTTTATTGGTCTGGATTTTTGCAAGAACTTTATCGTGGTCAATTATATAGGTTTGTATTATAAATTGCAGAAGAAGAGTAATAACGTTTGATACGGTATAATACCAGGTAAGTGCCGAAGGCATTTTATTGAAAATGAACAGCATGAAAAATGGGAAAATATATGGCATGTACTTGAGAACCGGATTGCCGGTATCGGGAGTGGACGCCATGCTGTACCAACTGATAAAGAAGCTGGTAATACAAGCTGTGATGGTAAAGAGGCTTACGTGATTACCATAAAAAGGAATTTCAAAATTAAAATTTAGGATTGAATCGTAGCTGCTTAGATCGGTAGCCCAAAGAAAGGGAACTCCTCGCAAATCAATATTGCTGTTGAAAAAGCTAAATAAAGCAAAGAAAATAGGGATCTGCAAAACTGCCGGTATGCAACCTCCCAGCGGGTTAACCCCTGCTTCACGAAATAGCTTCATTTGTTCAACACTTTGTGCCTGCTGATCATCGCCAACTCTTTTCTTCATGGCTTCAATTTCAGGACGGAGTGCCTTCATTTTGGCTCCGCTCAGGTAACTTGTGTAGGTAAGCGGGGCAATGGCAAGCCGGATCAATATGGTTAAAATGAGGATGGCCCATCCAAGTTGTCCACCCATTATTTTGGTGAGAAATTCAAATACAGGTAATATCAGCCCGCGGTTGATCCATTTTACAAAAGCAAAAATACCACTGCCGAGATCCACGATATTTTGCATATCGTTGTTATATTTTTTAAGAATATAGTAATCATTAGGACCAGTGTACATGCGCATGGGGATAACTGCTTTGCTACCTGCGGCAATGGGCAATTGGGCATTAATGGTCATAGCTGCTACTTCTGTTATCACTGAGTCGTCGGGAACGGTGATAACGGCATTCACACTGGCGAAAGGTTTATCAGATAGTAGGGTAGCATTGAAAAATTGTTGCTTTAAGCCAATCCAATCGGTAGGCGTGGTAATGTTCTCTTCGGCACCTGAAATGGCGGTATTATAGTCGTATTCGCCTTCTGTACGGTACACAAGTTTAGTTTGTGAGCGTTCATATTTTACATCCATTTGCTGGCGGTGTCCCTGTATCTTCCAGCGCAGGTTCATCATCTGCTGCCCAATCATCTGGTCGGCTCCATTCAGGTCAATGGTGGCATCAATCATATAATCGTTTGGCCTTATGGCAAAGGCGTGGCTGATAGATTTACCACTGGCTGTAGCCACTTGAAAGCTGATGGTTTGGGTACCATCTGCTGATTTGGCCACTACGGCCGGATTGAAATATAATTTAGAAGTTTCGGTACTTTGGTTGGCACTGGTATTAATATTATAGCTGAAAGTGTTGGTATTTTCACCTCCCATTTTCACCATATTACTGTCGGGTCCTTTATAATCTTTCAGTTGTACAGTTCTAAGCCAGCCTCCTTTGTTGCTAAAAGTGAGTACCATCAGGTTGCTTTCTATGGTGGTAAAAGTTTCTACTCCAGAAGCTGCTGTTGAAAGGTCACCCGCGGCAGCCGAATCTATAGCTTTCACAATTCGTATGGAGTCAGCTTGCCATTGAGCTGTATCCACTCTGGGTTTCAGGGCATTTATGCTATCCTGTTCCCGCTGCTTAATGGCAGCAAATTCCCTTTGGTTGGAGGAGGTATACCAAAAATAACCCATCAACAAAAGTCCGAGAAGCACGAAGCCAATTATACTATTCCGATCAAAACCCATGGAAAACTTTAATTTTTAGAGCCGCAAAGGTAAGGGAATGGCGTGTTTAAAGGGCGAAATACCAATTGAGTGACCCACGAAATACAGCAATTGGCAATTATAAAACAGTAAATTAACCTACTAACAGCTATTTAGGTGCAAAATGGAAGGAACGATTCAATTTTTCCTTGGTCTTACCGGCATTTATTAAAATTGAAGGTAGCGGAATGTGTAAACAGATTTTTAAAAGCCGGGAATTGCATGAAGTAAAATATGGAAGCTAATCTACCTGCAGTTATTGACACAAAAAATGAGCGGGCTACATGCCCGCTTTTAGCCTTTTTTTGTAAAAAAGAACCTTTTACTGAAAAAAAGTACTTTTATGGGCTTTTCTTATTGTTCGTGTTGGCAGCCATAACTCAAGTAATCTATCGGCAGATTTCGCCATAATTCGGGATTTTCGATGTTTTAGTCCCCTGCAAATTTATTCTGAAACCTCCCGGCTATTATCAAGTGGTTCATTAGGGATACGGAAAGGCCTGAAATTTTGATCCAATATAGTGAGAATGTGAAAGGTGATTCGTAAAAAGTGAAAGAGGATTCTTGCCTACATGAGGGTCACCTGTTTCAATTGAATATAAAATATCCGTTTTTTGTCATCATTTTTAAAAATTAGTTCTCATGTTCTATGTGCTTAGTCAAGCAGAATCTACCAGCGAGCAGCCTGTCAAGTGCCATAAAATTGTATGCATCACATTATTGAAATAAGAGTAATAAGGAAAAATTTAAGCTAATATTAAAAATTTTGTGGTTCAATTTTCCGGATCTTATTTATTTTGACTGTTTTACGAGAAAAATATATTGATTTTGTTCTATTATATGGGTAAGTGTATGATATTATGGTAGGTTAATGCCATATCAATATATTGTTTTAGTTCCGTTTAATCAACTATGCGGTTCAATGGGAAAATAATGGCAAAGTATTTTTTAAATTCAATTCTTAGAGTACTACCCCGATTGTTACGATATCTTGGCTCTCCCCACTTCAAGATATATTGTATTTTCACAAAACCTATTTCTTTTGATGTTTCGAATACCAGATTTGAGAACTAATTAAATATGTACTAACTATGGGTAGTTGTTAAAAATATGTCACCCACCTATGGATACTTATAAATGATCTTTATCTTAATTTTCAAATTTTAGATTATTTTTTAGGTACGACCGAATCATTTTTCGAGTCTTTTTAGGGAACAATAAAATAAATGTTTAGTAAGAAATTTAAATTTTTATATAGAAAAAACCAGGTTAAGATATTATTACAGTAATATAGTTACACTTTTCTTTTTCAACTTAAGATTGCAGTCTGATTTTGGGAAGTGAAATACAAATACTGAAAGGAATACTAATGGTAGTAGCGGGTGCTATCTATAAGAATGGGGCAAAGTTTTTTTTACTGAATAAATTGGAAAGGAAAAGGATTACAAAGGATGCAAAGCAGAATATTTAAATGCGTACCAATAAAATGCATCACAAAGACCCGCTGGAATTTTTCATAAAAGGATATAGAAGAAATGCATGAGATAGGGCGCAGAAATGTATAAAATAATCTAACAGTAGTATTTTATCTCAAATAGTAGTGAAATACTTTCGATCATAGGTCAGACTGGTATTTTTTTTGGTAATGTAATCGGTTGAAGATATTCCAAATTAAAACTGTTGAATTTCAGTTGGGGTAATCTCAACTTTTTTATTTTTTAGTTTTGAAAATATTGAGCTGAAAATTTTTTGACCAATTGATTTTATTTTTTCTGAGTTGTTGGTGGTAATACCGGTTACCACTGTTTGCAAGGCGAGTCCGGCAATTATCTTAATAGGATTATAGGTTTTACGAAAAAAAATATTTCTCATTAAAAACTCAGAGGTTACTCCTAATAAAGTTTTGCCTATTCCGTTTCTTATATCGGGAGAAGTTGATACTGCGTTGAAAGTATCTTTAAGTATATTGATTGGTTTTAAACTTTCCTGTACTGCATGAAATTGTTCTTTCAGCTCGAAAAATTCTCTATCTCTTTTTGCTTCTAATAAAATAATGGCATTATTGAGTACTTCATTTGGAGATATTTTTTTCATCTTTCTTTTCATTTAACATTTGTAAAATTATGGAATCATTAACCGGTGCTTTTAATATAATACTTCGGTTGTAATATAATAGTAAAGTAACTAAAATATAAAAAGCACTGACTGCGAAAAATCCGTAATATGTTCTACCCAACATGTCACCAATCCATAAAGACAAGCCAATAGTCAACAAAATAAAAGTCATTAATACCATCGAAAAAATTGCCATTTTTGCTGCTATGGTAGAAACAATATCTGCTGACTTATCAATTGCATGAAGCTTGTATAACTCGAAATTAGTCTTAGCATACATTTCTGCTTTTTCAAAAAGAGATTCTATAAGCGTTTCTTTATCTTCCATAATTTTTTTGGTATTTCCATAAATCATTCAGGCAAATTTACCTGAATGATTTATGGTCAATATTTTAAATTTGTATTGAAAACCACTTTTCTAATTCACTGAATTCTTAATGTTATGCTTTAAGTCCTGTGCTTTTGACTTTCCGTTTTCAACCAGGTCATGAACACCTTCCTTGGCTGATTCAAGCTTTTCAGTAATAGTAGCCAAAAAATCATCAAACTTTCCTTTCAAATCTTTTACATAATCATCTCCTTTTTTAGAAATTTTATTACGTGTATTTGTTCCTTTATCAGGTGCCATCAACACTCCTGCTATTACACCAGCGGCTGCGCCTGCCAGTATGCCTAATAATACTTTTCCTGAATTCATGTTTTTTAATTTTAATTGTTTACATTATAGATTAGACTTTTTACCACTTTTCAATTTTTTCTTGTTGATAGGTTGAATTATGGTATTCTTTATAGTTTTCTTTTGCGTTATTTTTGGTATTCTCAACCAAATTTTTGGCATCGTTTGTTATTTCCTGTTGTAAATTTTCAATGTTATTAGTTACCATTTTAAGGTTCTCAATAATCTTTTCTTTGATACCATCGCTAAGATCATCTGCAAATTCCATTATTTTTTTACGTGTAACGGAACCTTTTTCTGGGGCAAATAGTATGGCGAATGCAGCACCGGCGACTGAACCTGCCAGTACACCTAATAGAAAATTTCCTGTACTCATTTCACGAGATTTTATTTTTTTGAAAAATATCTTATTTATTTAGAACTTTCTTGTTTAACCAATTTGTTATAAACACCCATGATTAGAATAGGCGCTACCCATTGTCCTACAAACATTGCGTCTTTAGCTCTGCCAGTCAATTTAAGTGATAGCGACAATGCTAATGCACCAAAAGCAGTTGCTAGAAATGCATCTGATGGGATTTTCTTTGTTTGTTTTTCAATGGCTTTTGTAGTAACATCTTCATATACAGATGAACTTTCCATTTTACCTGATAATTCATCTTCGTTTGCCGTTGTGTAATCCATGGTTTTACTTTTTAATGATGATTGATTTTTTTTGTTTTTTTATACTTATTCTTCCATAATATCCTTCTAAACCTACAGTGATTGCAATAATTGTTTCAACCTCACTAAAGAAAATGATTATTATATGTTCTGTTTTCTAATGTTATTTATCTGAACTCTTTTTTTATTTAAATAACGTTTTTTATTTTTTCACTATATTGTATGTATATCATTTAGCAAAGATCAGTTTCTTTAAAATTTTAGCGTTATATAATTATTGCTTTACGTTATTAAATTCACATATCTTTTAATGATGGATAAGGGTTTTTGGTGCGTTTGGGAAAAGACTAGACTTGTATAATTTTATTATCGCACCCTTTGCTTTGCATTTCCTTTGGGTCCTTTGCGGTATAATATTGTCTTTGCGCTTTTTATGATCCATTCTCGTTGCGTCCTTTGCAGTGTAATTTTATCTCCGCACCCTTTGCGATGCATTTCCTTTGAACCCTTTACGGTATAATTTTATCTCCGCACCCTTTGCGATCCATCACTATACATTCTTTGCGGTAAAATTCAAAGAGCGCGATAAGATCCATAATGGAGTTTATGGATAATTTTATGATTTTTGATATCATGGTGCCTGTCTTATTTATGATTTTGAGCTTCTCAATGTCATTTTAAATTTGCACAGCGTATGAAATGAACAAAATTTTGAGTGACTTCATTTATAAGTGTATAAAGGGAATTCGTCAACGAAAGAGTACTACACGTCTATTATCCCAGGAGCTTAGGGATTACATGCTAAAGTTGCAGACAGTGAACAAGATTTACAGAGAAATACGATAATTAGGTTAAATAAAATAAAAAAGAAATGAAAAATTACAGTTTCAGCAGCAGTAATTGCAATGATAATTTCCGTAACTCAAGTCACATTTATAGCTATTAGTGTTTCTGGGCATAGAAATGTAGTAAAAAGGAAAAATGTAAAAAGTAAAAATTGAAGCAAGTTTTTCAGTATTAATTCACATCATGATAATCTAATATTAGCATTTGTTTCACCTGAAGGAATACCTGCTACTGAAATCAGCAAACTCAACTCTGTAAAGAAGCATGAAATCGAATTTTCATACAAGCATCATGAAGAATTTTAAATAAAGGTAAGGTTACAAGAAAGGGCGAGTTTGCACAAATTGGTTCCTCATAAACTTGTAACCCGTTTTTTAGTATCAAACCATTTTATTTTTAATACCCGCAGTTCAAGTGAAGAGGTTTATTTTAGAAGAAGGATGCTTCTTAATATAGATTTTTTATTTATTATAAGAGCCATTGATATGATTATGTAATGGAAACGTAAAGTAGCATTAGCTGACATTGTGCATTATCATGGTAAGTGTGATTAAATATTGTTACCCGGATTGGTAAGCGCTGCGCATTGGATATGCAGGCTGCCATTTTGATATGTAACAACCTTTACCGGGATTTCTACCCGCAACGCTTTACTGCCTGAAGCGGTTGTCGTTGCGGGTAGAACCCTGAAACGTGAAACATATAATCAGGAAGGATGTCTCTGTAATTAATGGCAAATAGTTAATTGCCCGCCCCATCTGCTACCGCTCTTTTTACCGCAAAGCTACCCACTCTCATTCCGCAGGCCAATCCTTCATCGCAATCGCTGCGGTAGTGTATAGCGCCATATATGCGGCTTAGGCTTGCTTCGTTTGCCATTTGCATAAAATCATCTGTTTTATCGCTTACTATATGGCTTAATACAGTAGCTGCTGCACCGCTAAACGTACTATGCCCACTCGTGTATGATGGGAAATTGGGTACACCTACTACCGTTTTAATGCGCTTGTCCATTTGCCCTGGTCGGGGATTGAAATATAAATATTTAGTATCCCAGCATGCAATGGAAGCATCCATTAAAGCCATATTGAGTAAGGCAAGATTGCGTGCCCAGCGCACCTCGCTCATTTGCATGGGTACAAAAGCATCGGCGGCAATGGCGTTCCAATGACCGGGCGGTGTATAAGTACCTACACCATCGGCCCAAAACTGTGCAACTCTTATTTGTTCACGAGTTGGATTTTTTGAAAATTGATACACTTCTTCCAATTCCTTTTTGAACTTTTCGCTACTGGTTGAGGGTGGAGCGGGTGGGCGGATACTGATAAGGATAGCACTGTCGAATAGCCAGGGTTGCACTTTCCCAAACAGTGGCAGCATGGCGGGTCTTGCAGGGAATTCGAGACTTAACCAGGGTATTTCGCCCCGTGCAATAGTTGCTGATTCCATTTGTTTCCAAATAGCAGGAGTACCTGCAGATGCTCCTGCCCGGTCGGTTCGGGCACGGGTTGCAAACTTAATGGCAATGGAACGCCCCAAGGCATAGCCGGCCTCTAAATCGCTGCGAACATTGGCACCGCTGGCTATCCGGGCATCCATATGCTCCTGAATCAGGTTTTGCACATAAGCCTGTTCGCCTGGAAAAAGCAGCTTCATCATTTCCCACATTACACCAGCTACCGTGGCATCTTCGCTGGGGTAGCTTGGCAGGTCGGTTTTGGGCAGCAAGGCGTTCACCGTTGTGTTTGCCACATAGGGTGCTGCCCGGTTGTATAATTTTTTGTAGTGATAGCAGGCCACCAAAGCGTCGTAACAAGCGGCGCTTACATAAGCGTAGGCACGGGCAGCATAAGGCGGGTTTGCAAAAGGAAACAAGGGATAAGCTAAAGGATTATTTGCATCGGGAAATGGATAAGTGCCATCGGGGCTATTTACAGGAGGCAAATTATATTTAGCCACCAGTTCCCGGGTAATTTCATTCCATCGTAACACAGCACCTGCTCCCCAATAACTAATATTTTTTTTGCCCTCGTCATTAAGATTGGCCTGAAATGATTTTATTTCATTTATCTGTGTTGTGTAGTCTGGGCCTGCCGCCGCACCCGGTGCCGGCACCATTACCTGATCAGGTGCCGAAAGCATTATAGGTCTCCACATACCTGCATTGGCATCGTTTTTTTTAGGATTTAATACAGGATATCCCAGTGACCGGTCATTTATTGATTTTGAGCAACTATTCAACAAAAGAATGGTTGTAATAAGATATAGAAGATTTTTCATATTTAAATTATTTTATTTTTGAGGAGCCTGATGAAGATGATTTGGAGGAAACATGAAAGAGATACACAATACCGCCGTAAACCGTGGAGGCTTGCCCTATATTACGACCTGTAAGGGTAAAACTGCCTCCGGTTAATAAGCTTAACCCCTTTACCATGCCATCTTCCCATTTAAAGTTGGCTCCAAGGCGGGTAGCTTCCATTCTATTGCTTACGAAAGGCATATTGTTGCGGGTTATGTCGTGTCCACCTTGTGTGGTCCAGTTATCGGCAATGGCTTCTGCTATCCAGCCTTTATAGCGATAACCTGCTCTTAGCATCCATTGGGTAGCATGGGGCATTCTTATTTCGTTGGTATATTGCATTTGTGTTGTGTAGTAAGAATTTCGGTCTAGTTCAACATTGCTTCGCAACATATAGGTGGCTGAGCCTGTGGCAAACCATCGCCCTCTTTGGTAGTCAGCCATTATCCTTCCGCTTAGGTTGGTACTGCCCAGGCCAATGCTATAAGGAAGCATATCAATGCTATAGTTGGTAACGGGTGTAGAAATGCCCGCTAGTCCAAACAAACCAAAACGGCCTTTTTTACCTTTTTTGTCAACTATCCAATACTTTAGCCATGCTGAAATATCCTGCACACCCTGCTGCTCCTTCCATTCGCCAACATTTGATGAGATTTTTACATAAGGGAGTGTTACAAATGCGTTGAGCTTGTTCGTAATACCATACATGCCCATGTAGCTCACCATCTGCGTTTTAAGGGTTCCAATATTTTGGTTATCCCTTTTTACGGAACCTTCCCAATAATGGTCCCAACCAGACTGCTGATACATTAAGCCGGTACAGAATTCGTTATTTTTCATCATCAGCGCATCTTGATCCGACTGTCCATACAATTGGCCAAAACCACCAAGGAATATGAATAAAATAATTCTCCGGGAAAATGATTTTTCCATTAGTTGTATTATAAATTGATTCATTTTTTAAAAATTGTGAGTTAAACGGTAAAATTTTTTGCTATTAGGATGTTTGAATGGCTTGTGCTGATTATTGCAACAGGCTTTCATCCTGATAAAAGCTAATTGATTTCCATTCCCCAACCATTATATGAAGTAAGGCCAAAAGCTTTTAGCATTTTTTTTAAAAGCTTAGGTATAAAAATTACATACACAAAGCGCTTTTGACCTTGGGTTACGTAAATGGCCAATAGTGTGTAATGCCCCGCATTCAAGATACTGCACACTTGTCTATAAACATAGAGTTTACCTGCACAGCGTGTACAACATCATTGTTCCGGAATTACTATTATAATTATTCGGAAAATGAAAGAGGAGTCAATCATCAAACTATTGAAGGAGAAATTTAGCAGCGAACCCCATTGGGTGGAGGGGTAGGCACATTTTTATAATATGCAGGTAATTTTTGATCATAAGGGTTACATAGGTTCACTCTTATAATGGGGCTATTAGTATGGAAAGCCAAACCAATTTGTAAACAAATGGCTTCTATGGAGAGTGGGGTAATTTTTATTGTCAAAGGTTGATTTTTATTTGCAAGAGGATCCTGAAATTGATTTGATAATTTTTCAAAACGATCTCTTGCCGAAAAAACCATCTGCATATTATGGTTAGGTAAACACCTGTAAATCATTTCTCCATTTTTGAGGATACGTTCTACATACTGATAGGGTATTTCATCTACAATAATGATACCCTGTGTACTTTCCCATGTTTGCCAATCTGTAAGATATGGTAAATCAATGGGTACGCTCAACTCAATTACCGAATGATTGTTATAGTCATCGGCATTTATGAGTGACTGTAATTCCTGTTTTGTCTTTTCCTGAAGAAAAGAAACAAGCAGCTTATAGCCTCCGCTGTAAAACCCGATTAGTGACAGATATAATATGATTACCGTTTTTTTCAATGGCAGTTTTAAACAATTTATTGTGCAAATTAGGCATTTGGGAATAATTTACAAAAAATATGTTAAAGCAGATATTCTAAGTATTATGGAATTACATTTTCCAATCTTTCACAATCCAGATGTTGCCATCCTCTTTCATGGTGTTTTATATCATCAGAGGGCACCATTTTTCTTCCTAAAGATATTGTTGTGAAAGAGGTTGGTTTCTTTTTATAAGAAGTTGCTGGAAAGTATTGGATTCGCAAGCTCTCTTTCAGGAGAAGCCATTTTGAAGCACCCCTTATTTTTTAAGCAACTGCACAATCACTTCATTTTTGCGATTGAAAAATTCGTATGGAGCATTGTATCCTAAAAAGTAATACCGGTTGGTATAGGGAATGCCTTTGGCGTTAAGGGCTGCTGTTAATTGATTTTTATACTTTTCTATTTTTTCATCATCAGACCATCCCCCAAAGCTGATGGCAGCTACTCTTTTGGTGGGTTCTTCCTGAAATTCAATCTGGGACTCGTCTGGTTTGGGAAGATTTTTCTTATTGTATTTTTTATTTTTTTGTTTGGTTGCTCCCGCCCCATGCGAGATGGTTTATTTTAGTTTATAGTTTGGTTGCTCCCGCCAAATGCAGGATGATTATTTTTCTTTTTGTTACTCCCGTCATATATGGGATGGTAAGTTTTTTTGTTTGGTTACTCCCGCCCACTGCGGGATGGTTCTTTTATTTTATGGTTCGTAGAGATATTTATAAAGGATAAGTTATGAAATTGGGATAAAGCTTTATAGGGGGTTTTAGCCATGTCCTATAATGAAATCAAAAATTTTAACCAGTCTTTGTTTGCCCTGTATGCCCATTGTGGAAGCATACTGAATCATCACTTTTAAAAAAAACACAACCGAAAATTATAAATGGTGAAAAAATCAATTCATTATGTTTTTGCTTGTATAGCAATAGGTAAGACTAAAATCAATGATTTGAGTTTTCTGTAAAGGGGAACGTGTATAATTAATTGATATTTAAATTTCTCTAATCCTTTTGGCTGTTTTTACCACATATATTTTCTTACCCAAATTTGGATGGTATTGGATTGGATACAAACCTTTTTTCCATCTAAGAACTTTTTTAGAAGGATTATCCCTGATATGGATAAAAAGTTTTGCCAGCAGAAGAGATGAAAATTATGGTAACCTTTCAGATTTTTCCTTTTCTAAAAAAGGAATCAGGTCCTCTATTGTATGTACAACCTTTATTATTATTCCATTTTTATCTATCAGCATGTGGGTAGGATATGCTGTAATCTTCAATTGATCTTTCATGAAAAATTCCATTTCAGGTATCACAGCATACTTAAATTTTTCCTTCTTCAAGAACTTTATCAGATCACTCTTTTTGTCTAAAGCCAAACTAATAAATTGTACACCGGAGTCTGATTGGTATTGGTTTACCAAAGCATTCAATTCAGGGAATTCCTTTACGCAGGCTGCACAATGAATAAACCAACATTTGAGGACAGTTAATTTGCCAATAGATGAGATATTGTTATAAGATTGACCCGTTAAGTCTGTAAAGCCAAATTCAGGAAACCGCGTTCCTTCCATTTTTGAATTTCTGATTTCTGTATCAGCCATTTGTTTAATAGTTGCTTTAATGCTTTCGTCATCGGAATTGAGTTTGAATAATTTGTATACGGGCTGTCTATTAACAATACTCGTATTAAAGGCTATCAGGTCCCCTGAAGTGAGTTTGTCTAAAAATACAGATTTTTCTATTTCGGTAGAGTCAAGATCGAGCCCTATGAAGTTTTGGGATAGGTGAATATTATAATAAGTATAGTTGTACCATGTCATGTAATCTTTGGTTAATGAATACCAGTCCGTACTAAATATAGTATTACGAGCCCGTTGATTTTGTTGACTTGTTTGGCCAAAAGAAAGTGTTGTTATTCCGATGAATATCGCAGTTGTTAGAAAAATAGCCCTGATGCTCATAAAAAAACAAATGATAAGTTAAATTCTATTAATCCCCGCTTCCCGATTCAAGTTGTCTATTGTATTCCTCCTTCGAAAACTGGTTCAATGATTTTTGGATCAACCCCTTTTTACTCATCGTCCAACGTTCAAAGCCGCTGAATTTTACTTTATGGCCTTTGGCCTTTGGGTCAGTATCTGTTCCGGTAAGTGTCCAATGAAATTCGGTGCCACCTGGTTTTTCAGCAAGGCTGTCGAAAGACATTTTCATATCTGGAAATCGGGTCATAAAGTTTTGGACAACTTTTGATATCTCCTTCCTACCCGTAACGGGTTTTTCTTCATTTACCTGTAGTATGCCTTCATTGGCAAAATACATGGCTACAAATTCGGGTCTGTTGCTACCCCAAGCCTGTGCATAACTTCTGGCGAAAATGTTGCTGTCAAATTTCTTTTTTTCGTCAGGTACGGGAACAATAGTAAAGGAGATGCTCAGGAATTTCCAATTGTTTCCTTCTTTCATCAGGGTGAAGTAGTTTTTTTCATGGCTTTTTGCGATCCCAAACTGATGAACTACATTATCAGCAATTAAAGAGGCAAGATGTCCTTCGCTTACCTGTATAGAATAATCGTTTATTATCTCGCAATAGGGGATGAGTTCCCGGTTGTTTCTGCTGTTTATATACTCCTTAATGGTCATCACCGTATTTTGCCAGGTACTATCCTCTTTTCTGGTGATGCCAAGATTTGCATGTTTCAAAACCATACTGTCCAGCGCTGTAAAATCATGATTACCTTCCGCTACCAATAGCTTTTCTACAGTGGCTATTACTTGTTCCTCATCCTGATTACCTGGAAATTGGCGGTTGTCCAGGTTGTCCAATGCTGGCTTCTCAGTTAATTCTGTTTTTTCCTGTTTTGGCCTGCAAGTGGCAAAAAGCAGCGAGAATGCGATAAATATTAATACGAAAAATTTTTCTAAATGAATCATGAGCAACTTTTATTGACCTTTTTCAGGCTTGGAAGGGGAGACATTTGATGCTCCTTATTCAACCTTAGACTGTTCTTTACCTATCCGTTTTAATTTAAAAGGACAAGGTAATAATTAAAAGTTGATAAATCGCCGGAAACGTAGAAGGATGGCGCATGTGGATTTGTAGCCAATGGATTTAAGTCAGGATATAAACCATTGATCGAGGATTTGTATCCTTACCAGATGGTATTACTGTTCTTTTATTTTCGTTTATTACTGAATCCCCAACTGATCACAAAAAGCTTAGCCAAAATCAATAGCATGATGATGAGGCCTGCAAATAGCAAGTATGTGGTTCTTTCTTTATTTTGTGCGGTAAAGGATTTGATTAAAAAAATCCTATAATCGTTCATAGTATGAAAAGGCTAATTCAAAAATTCTCCGTCTACTATGAGTGGTTTTACTCCATTTTCAGAGATGCAACGATGCGCACCGATCGCCTGAAACAATATAATTCTGTCCTGCCGACAAATTAATTTTCTCCCCTGTTTGGGAGTTCTGTTATAAATACTCCCTCAAGACATTGTATAAAGTATCCTTTTTTACATCAATGGTTTGTAAGATAGTTTGAGGAGTAGTCTACCCTTTTTTTAGTCCACAAATTCCATTGTCTGCCAAAAAGCGACTCCGGTTTCTCCTGTAATATTCCTTTTTTTCGATAGAATCCCAGTCAATGCTTTAAAATTGTATAATGCTCATGCATAATATTTCATAAGTTTTTTTCAAAAAAATGGGGTCAAATCGAAAGCGAAAAGGCTATTTATCTTACTTGATGCTATTTTTTTCATTTTTCATTTTACTGTAAAAAGAAAAGTATATTGACACTTGCTTAGGTTGGTACTATCCAATAACTACATTTTATGGCTTTTCTTTTCAGAATGTTTTCAATACAGCACCTATTTACTAATGCGACTATTTTTCTTAGGTTTCCTCATTTCTTTTTTTATAAAAAACTACCAAATACTGGCAATGGCAATAATTACCAATGCGGTCAATAGCAACCATAAGCTTCCGGCTACAACCCCGGTAATGGCCCATCCCTCTCCCCGTAACCTGGAGTTTTTTCTAAAACGGCTTAAGGATATAATACCCATAATGCCTGCTGCCAATCCTGCTGCTAACCCAAGGGGAAAATATATTAATCCCAAGGTTATAGCACCTATTCCGGTAATACCCGAGGCAAGGGCAAGTCTATCCGTACGCCCATCTGATGCAGAGCCACCACGTTTCCAATTTTCATCCTTTGATGAATAAACGCTATCGCCATTGCTATCTTTTATACTGAAGACATCTGCTTTCGAAATAACCATTTCCGGATCATCAGGTTTATTGCAGCGCTTATATTTTATATCATCGGTGCCAATCTGAATTATTTTCACCTCCACTACGTCCCCGTTTTTCAGGTACATGCTAAAGCATTTGTCCTCCCAATGCTTTGTTTTTACAACAGGCTTTATAGATTTTATCTTCCATTGATGCCTTACTAAAAACAAACCTGCTTTTTCTTTGAAAGTCAGCTTTTTACCGGTCAGTTTTTCAATTTCTTTATTGCTCATAGCAGCCAATGCTTCATAAGCATCCTGCTGATTTTGAGGGTTTATGCTCTTTTCTGCAACAACTTGTTTTTTTGCAGGAACAAAAGCGGCATAAGAGGTTGTGGTTAAAAAGCTGAAGACCAATACAAAGCAAGGTATCAGTGCCAAACGAACAAAGGAGCGTAGTTGTAAAAATCGTATCATCTTAAATAAGTTAATGGATAGTAATGCAAATTGCATGATTTCGATTACATTTCCAAGTGAGTGATGCATTGTTCCACATAATTTTTCTCCGAAAAGCTTCTTAAGTAAACCTTGACCGTACGTGGATTCAGGATTTTACTTACTGTAAATGATGTTGTTATGCAATTTTTGTAACCATATATCTATGCAACTAAAAATTCCTCTATATAATTTAGGATACTTAATTGATTTTGGTTATTTTAGAATTAACGGAATTATTTGTAATTAAATTTTACTTCAAAGTGTTGCAGCGAAGCTTAAATTGGTTCATTATTAAAGCACAACTATAGTTTGGGTGCGTAGTTTGGGTTTGGGTTCAGGTCGGTGAGACCTACGCTATCGGCAGGTTTACCAACCAATAGGCATGACAGGCACCAACCTGTAGTGTGAGTGTGCAATTTGGGTGCGTAGTTTGGTTTGTGGTAGAGGTCAGTGAGACCTGCACTATCGGCAGGTTTACCTACCGATAGGCATGGCAGGCAAAACCTGTGGTGTGGGGTG
>Ga0136636_10000492_pt1 | contig 20054 bp, 13 predicted proteins | sample AntDrymUQ8522106_2_FD_104653 | JGI IMG/M metagenome (GOLD analysis project Ga0136636, IMG submission 104653) | Polar desert sand microbial communities from Dry Valleys, Antarctica - metaG UQ852 (21.06) | ecosystem: Environmental > Terrestrial > Soil > Desert | place: Antarctica: Dry Valley... | reverse complement strand
TAGGATTTGGATCAATTGGTTTTTTGAGTCATTATCGCTTTTAACGGCATAGTCTCAGGATGTTGGTTTTTTAGTTTTCTTTTAGGTTTTGGATCATTTGGTTTTTGAGTCATCATCGCTTTTTACAGCATAGTCTCAGGATGTTGGTTTTTGTAGTTTTCTTGTAGGTTTTGGATCAATTGTTTTTTTTGAGTCATCATCGCTTTTTACGGCATAGTCTCAGGACATTGGTTTTTGTAGTTTTCTCTTAGGGTTTGGATTGTTTTTTAGAATTTGACTGGTGATATCTTATCAGTCATTTTCTACCATAAAATTGCGTTAAAATTTATTACCCAACAAGAGCAATTACGCCCTTTTTTGTGTAACAGAGTAAATACCATTGCTGTAGTAATAGTTCTACTGATTGGAAGCGATTAGTACGTAATTGGTTAAACGTATAAATACGAAAGAGGGGTAGCTTATTTAAAAATGATATAGGTAAGCCAACTCATGGTGTAGGCTAAAAAAGTCATATAAGCCAATTGAATGAGGGGCCATTTCCAACTGCGGGTTTCTCTTTTTACAATGGCGAGGGTGCTCATGCATTGCATAGCCAGTACATAAAAAACCAATAAAGACATGCCTGTTGCAAGGTCATACACTTTGCTGCCATCGGCTCTTACAGCGGCAGACATCTTTTGACGGAGCGTATTGTTATTATCAGTATCATTATCACCCACACTATATAAGGTAGCCATTGTGCCAACAAAAACTTCTCTTGCGGCAAATGAAGTAATTAATGCAATGCCAATTTTCCAATCGTAGCCAAGTGGCCTGATGGCAGGCTCAATGGCAGTCCCTAAAGTGCCGGCGAAAGAATTTTGTAGTAATTCGGTTTTACGATGCTTATTCAGTTCATTTTGTTGTGCCGGATTCTGTTTGATGAGTTGTTCATACTTTAAAGTTACTGCAGCCATTTTTTTAGCGGGTCCAAAAGAACTTAACACCCACAACAACAAGCTAATTACCATGATTATTTTACCAGCCTCAAACACAAAGATTTTTGCTTTTTCGATCATGGTGGTGGCAGCATTTTTCCATCTTGGGCTACGGTAAACCGGTAGTTCCAGTATGAAAAAGCTCTTCTCCTTTATATTGATGAACCATCTCATTACAAAGGATACTACCATTGCCATCACAGTCCCCAGCAAATAAAGTCCCATCATCACAAGACCCTGCATGCTTAAAAAGCCAAAATATAATTTGGATGGAATAACCAGTGCAATCAAAATGGTGTAAACCGGCAATCTTGCACTGCAACTCATCAATGGGGTAACCATAATGGTTAACAAGCGTTCCTTTCTGTTTTCAATATTTCTCGCACTCATAATGGCAGGCACTGCGCAAGCGAGTCCACTGATCATTGGCATTACGCTTTTTCCATTTAAGCCAACTTTTCGCATCAGCTTATCCGTTAGAAAGCTGATTCTGGCCATATATCCCGTATCCTCCAGTAAAGTGATTAGGCCAAATAAGATCATTATTTGCGGAATAAATATCAATATGCCGCTTAAGCCAGCCACCACTCCGTTTATTAAAAGATCGCTCCACCAAACTTCCGGTAATAAACCCCCGAGCCAACCGCTCAATTTTCCAAAACTCCATTCAATGGCATCCATCGGGTACTGTGCTACCCAGAACACACTTTGAAATAGTAAAAACAATACCGCCAGTAAAATCAGGTATCCCCATTTTCTGTCCAATAAAATATTATCCAGTTTTTCGGTAAAGAGTGATTGATGCAGGGGATCTGTTTCTACAACCGTTGAATGCATGATCTGCTTAATTCTTCCATAACGCAACATGATTTCTTCTGCCTGCGTTTTGGTTGGGTTAAACTTGTTGGCTACTTCAATGGCTTCAATATCTTCTTGCATGGCAGGCGTTAATTTAAACTGCTCATGATTAATAAGGTAGTGCAGCGCAGTATAATCACTGATATGCGGTAGTAGTTGCTTTACCTGTTCAATTGGCTTTTCTGCCAGATCCTGGCTATGAATAAATTCACGGGGTGCGGTGAAATTGGCTATAAAAGTTTGCTCAATAATTTTTTTAAGTTGAGGTACGCCTTTGCTTTTTCTAGGATTGATTGTAACGACGGGCACTCCCAATTCTCTTTCCAATCCATTGATGTCAATATCAGTGCCTTTTTGTTTGGCAAGGTCAATCATTGATAAAGCTACCACCACTGGTATTTTCAAGTCAATGATTTGCGAACAAAACAATAAATTCCTTTTTAGATTACTGGCATCTGCAACCAGCAACACCATGTCTGGCTTGATGTCGTCATCATGTTGCAGCAATACTTTATAGGCAACCCATTCGTCGGCTCTTTTTGGATACAAACTATAGGTGCCGGGCAAATCAATAATGGTAGCTGTTAATTTTTCACCGATGCTGCAATGCCCCGTTTTTTTATCAACGGTAACACCGGGGAAATTTCCAACCTGCTGGTGCAACCCGGTTAAAATATTGAATAGAGAACTTTTCCCGCTGTTGGGGTTGCCTACTAAAGCTATGTTTATGTGTTTTGTCAAAATAAAATAAAGTAAGCCTCTTCGGAAATACAGGAACTCCGCTGAAGGATTGCAAAAATAACTCCTATCAATGATTAATGATTACGAAATTAGAAACATAGCGAATGTTGTATTAAGCTGTTTGTTTTTTACTTTTTCATCCATGTTTTAAAATGGGTTTTTATACAATTGGCTTAATTGCACCAACTATAATTTTAGGTGGCCTTCAATATTGGTTTTGTTTCGCAAAGTCATTCCCCGGGTTTTCAATTACAACTCCTCCAATAACTGGTATGGTTTTTTCCTGTTTTTATTTTGCTAAAAATAATGAGATCAAAGAAAAACAGTTAAAGCAAATTTTACAGGTAGTTTACATTTTTGGCATTTGACTGAATTACCTTTGCAACTTTAATAAATATAAATATATGAAGTACGCTTTTTGGTTATTGGTTGTTAGTTTTCAATTTGCAGGTGCCCAAAAATTGAAAAAGGCTGATAAATTGGTATTGACCGGTTTAGAGTCGCACATCAGTTTTTTGGCGGATGATAAACTGGAAGGTAGAAGAACGGGAAGCAAGGGAGAAAAATTAGCGTATGAATATATCAGCCGCCAATTTGAAAGCGCCGGACTATTGGCAAAGGGTGATGGCGCATCTTACCTGCAGCAATTTCAAATAAATGATGGCAAAGAAATAAGCCCGTTATCTCACCTGATCATCAATGGCAACGATCTGAAAATAAATGAGGATTATTTTCCCTTTTCTTTTTGCCCGGATCAATCGCTGGAAGCCACGGCCTCAATAGCATTACACGAAAATTCAAATCCCTGGTTTTATGATATTAAGGAATTAACCGACGCCAATAAAAACAATCCTCATTTTGACTTAACCACGGAAATAAAAGCCAAAGCCATTGAATCAGCTAAAAAGGGAGCCAACGCTTTCATCGTTTTTAATACCGGTACCGAAAAGGACCAGCTAAAGTTTGAGCCAACATCAAAATCAGATTTATTGTCAATTCCTGTATTGTACATTTCAAAAACAGCAAAAGAAAAATACCTGAATGATGAAACTGCTACCCTCGACATCAAACTAAAAATTGTAATCGGCGACAAAATAAGATACGGTCATAACGTAATCGGGTATATCAACAACAACGCCGCCACTACGATTATACTGGGTGCCCATTATGACCATCTTGGGTTTGGTGAGGATAAGAACTCGTTATACACCGGTTCAACACCACAGATACACAATGGTGCAGACGATAATGCAAGCGGCACCGGGGCACTGATAGAACTAAGTAAAATGTTGAAGGCAGGTAACTATAAAAATAGTAATTACCTTTTGATTGCTTTTTCTGGTGAAGAGCTGGGCTTATATGGTTCAAAATATTTTACAGAGCACGCCACCATTGACCTTACAAAAGTAAATTACATGATCAATATGGATATGATTGGAAGGTTGAAAGACAGTACCCGTGGATTGAGCATTGGAGGCTATGGCACATCGCCACAATGGAGCGAACTGTTGGCTAAGCCCGACAAATATTTCAATATAAGCTTTGATAGCAGCGGTACTGGTCCAAGCGACCATACTTCTTTCTACAGAAAAGATATACCTGTTTTGTTTTTCTTTACAGGTACCCATGCCGATTATCACAAGCCATCGGATGATGCGGATAAAGTAAATTATTTGGGTGAACTACAAGTGGTAAAACTTATTTATTCGTTGATTGAGAAAACTAATAAAAGAGATAAACTTGATTTTACAAAAACAAGGGAATTGCCAACCAGCTCAAAAAGTAGTTTTCGGGTATCACTTGGTATAATGCCGGATTACACCTTCAGCGGAAAGGGCGTTAGGGCCGATGGCGTAAGCGATGGAAAAGTAGCTCAAAAAGTGGGTATCAAGGCAGGTGATATCCTGATTAAATTGGGAGATTACGAAATCACCGATATGCAGAATTACATGCAAACGTTGAATAAGTTTAACAAGGGAGATGCCGCCAAAGTAAAAGTAAAAAGGGGGGCAGAGGAGTTGGTTTTTGATATTGTGTTCTAGGGTTACGTTAAGAATAAGATGACAAGTTACAATTCACCCTGAACCCTGGCTACTACTGAGTTCAAAAGGGCTTTGTTGTGTTTACGAGCCTCCGTTGCTAAAGAGGGAGCGCTTTAAATGGTAGCAGTAGCAAATGGTCGGTGTCACCGACTGAAATGAGGAGCGAAAATTTGGGATGCAGCCTGCTAAGAACTAATAAATTTCAAACTGAATAATAAAATTCTCCTTAGGGAGCAGCAGGGTTATGAAACTTAAAATAGACAATGAATCAATAGCCCGTGAGTTTTTTGAAGATGCCATTCTGCTGGGCATTGTAGCCCCGGTGAAGGATTACCAGTTTAGCTGGCAGTTGAATCAAATACTTGGGTTCGACTTCAGAATAAACAATGATTATGAGATACAACTAACCAAAAAAGAGCGAAAGTATTTTTTTTCCATATACGAATATGCGGTACCTTCTACTTCACTCATCCACTATCTTTACAACAACCAGTTTGACGGCGAATATCTTTTACCAGAATTTAAGCATCTGGACTTTGTTTGGCTAATTAAAGGAGAATATGTATCAACAGATGAATTGAAAGCATTGATGCAATCCATTAAATCTTTGCCAGGTGTGCAGCTTGTAAATGAAATGACCAACGAAAAAATAAAAAACAAACAACATCTCATCTTTTAGAAAGCCTGATTATTCTATTTAAAATCGACCAATTATTTAGTTTAAAAACGATAAGGCAACAGGCTGTTTTTTAACAACAGCAGTTTTGAGCCATTATCAATTCAATCACTATTAATTTATTTTTATGTGGGAGGAAAAAAACAATAAGCTCTATAAAAAATTTGAGTTTAAAAATTTTTCAGAAGCCTTTGGCTTTATGACAAGAGTTGCATTGGCTGCGGAAAAAATGGATCATCATCCGTTGTGGACCAATGTGTACAACAAGGTGGAAATATGGTTGAATACGCACGACGCAGGCGATATCATTACAGAAAAGGACCGGAAGCTTTCTGCCAGGATTGATGCATTGGCTAATTTGTAATGAGCCATCAACCGTTCAATCTACTCAAATGAATGGATGTTTATTTATGGCTATGCTTCATGCTATGTTCGTCAGATACAGCATGAAGCATAGTTTGATTTTTTAAGCTGTAATTGTTAATTAGTCTTTTGAAATGGATAACATTGCACTGCGGGATTTGGTAAAACGAATAGTTTAAATGTAGGGGTCGTTTATGCTTTGATCGAAACGATTGTACTGTTTTGTGCAGTTAAATAGCCAACTGGATTTGTAAATAATTCCAGCCCATTTTGTGATAAAATATTTTTTACGGATTCAATAGCAGATGGGTTTACTGCAATTAGCAAGCCTCCACTCGTTTGCGGATCTGCAAGAATCGCTTTTTGATAATCAGACACAAGTCCAATTTTATGGCCATAACTGTCCCAGTTGCGGTTGGTACCGCCAGGCACCGATTTTTGATCTACATAGCTTTTGATATCATGCAAAATCAGGGGAATATTTTCAAATTCAATCACAGCACTCAGTCCGCTTCCTTCTGCCATTTCCACCAGGTGGCCCAGCAGCCCAAAACCGGTTACATCCGTCATGGCGCTTACTTCCTTTACTTTGCCCAGCGCCTCACCAATTTTATTCAACTGCATCATTTGCTTTGCCGCCAGCCCTTTATGCGCTTCCAGTAATATGCCTTTTTTTTCTGCCGTTGTTAAAATACCTACACCCAATGGTTTGGTCAAAAACAAGATATCGCCTTCTTTGGCAAGGTTATTTTGTTTTATATTTTCAATGGGTACCAGTCCGTTTACAGCCAGTCCAAAAATGGGTTCCGGCGAATCAATGCTATGTCCGCCGGCCAGTGGAATACCCGCTTCTATACAAATACTTCTGCTGCCTTCAATGACTCTTTTTGCAATGGCCGGTGGTAAAACGTTGATCGGCCAGCCTAAAATGGCAATTGCCAAAATAGGTTTGCCTCCCATGGCATACACATCACTAATGGCATTGGCCGATGCAATCCTTCCAAACTCATACGGATCATCTACGATCGGCATGAAAAAATCGGTCGTGGATATCAATGCAGAACCGTTGCCCAGGTCGTACACTGCTGCGTCATCCTTGCTATGATTGCCTACGATCAGTTTATCATTATCCGGCATAGCGAAATTGCTGGTCAAAATTTCATCCAATATTTTGGGTGCTATTTTGCATCCACATCCTGCTCCATGAGAATATTGGGTGAGTTTGATGGCTGCCAATTCTGTTGATTCCATAACTATTGTTCTTTTGGTTTTCGCCTCAATAATATTGCGGCATTTGTTTGTAAATCTGCACTAAATCTTACTTCATACCTTTTTTCACCATCCATAATGATTAACAGGCCCGTGTTTGGAGGAATACTACCAAGGCTTTCCGCATACATCACCATCGAAATTGAATCTGTAACGGATTTTTCAATGTAAATGGTTTTGCTGTTTGGTTTTTCGGTAAGACCCTGTTTGGCAAATATAATCTGCCCATTCATTAAAACGCTCACTGTATCGCCATCTACTTCACCATTGTCATACAAAGTTAATACCAGGCTATCCGATTCAAAAAATACAGACTGTTGATTTTTCATTTTCCTTTCAGCAACATCGGCGGCAGCTTTTACTAACGGTACAGTGGCAATAACAGGCACAAAAGTTTTTTGCTCCGGCGCTGCAACAATTGCGGTTGTTGTAACCGGTTTTATCGGCTCTGCCACTTTGATAACAGGTTGTGTAATTGAAGCTGCCGGCTTCTCATTTACAACCGGTTTCTTAGCAATAGCTGTAACAGGTTTATTGTCCTTTTGCTCAGGCGCTTTAACCGTGGCAACTGGTGCTGTATTTTTTGTTACAGGTGGCGGGGCAATTGTTTTTGGTTGTTCAATCACCGGTTGCGCATTTTCTTTTTTTACTGTAGGAGCAGCTACAATATCTTTCTTTTCAATTGGCGGAATGATAGGTGCTACTAGCTTAGTTAACGGTTTTATAGCAAGGTCTTCAGCAGGTTTTGTTTTATTTGTAACAGCATCTTTTACTAACAGTTCCGTTGTTTTTTTACCTGGTAACGGGGTTTTAATTGCGGCAGGCTTTTCAACAGCCGTTGTTTTTGCAATGGACTGGTTGTTGTCTTTTGCATTTTTTGAGATGGAATCTTTTGCAATCAGCTCAGTAGTTTTTTTAACCGGACTGGGTGAGTTGATTGAGGGTGTCTTTTCAATAGAAGTCGTTGTTGCTATTGGTTGCCCGGTTGGTTTGATATCTGCCTTTGATGGATCAATTTTAGCCACCGGCTCCACGATCTTTTTGGATTCTGTTTCCTTTGGAATTTCCACTACTGTTTTTGCAATGGTTATTTCAATTGGTTTTTGGGCTGTTTTCGCCGGCTGCTTTTCAATGGCAATCTCATTGTTTTTTTCTGGTTCCGGGGTCTTTAATTCGTTGGGCTTGTCTACATCAGCAGGGACGGCTGGCGCTTCAGCTATTGTTTTATTTTTTATGGACGGTTTTTCTACCCTTGCAATTTCTGTTTGTGCTTTAACAGCAGCTTTTACAAAGGAAAGATCTTTGTCAAGTTTTAGTTCCTGTAGCTGTTCAAACAAAGCCATCTGTTTAAAATCGATTGAACGTTTTACCTGTAAACTGCCGGTAAGCGGGCTGTATTCCCAGGTTCTGTTAGTGCTCCATCTGCCCCTCATTTCCATGGAGGTGTCACTTACGTAAAGTGCTAAAATACTTTGAACTTTTACTTTTTTTGGGGGTGCAACGCTAAAATTATTGGAGATCATTTCAACATCCTCTATAATTATCTCGCCATCTTTCCTTTTAATCTTTATTCTTTTTACACCAATTTCCTTTTTTCCCGAATCTTCAAATAAAGTATAGGAGTATCCTGTCAGTTTTCCTTTTTCTTCGCTGATAGCAATTTCGTATGGCAGCAATTTTTTGGCAGAATCGTTGTATAAAGAGCCCTTCCATAGGCCCGTAATGTCCTGTTCTGCTGTTTTGTCCGTTTGTGCAAAAAGGCAAATGGGGAATAAAAGCAACAGGAACGTTATAATATTAAAGGGTAGCCTTTTCATTCATCAATAGGTTGGTGATCATTTTTACATCAACGCCCGGACAGGTTGTTTTATTGAGTAGGGCCGGAAGGTTTTCCCTGTTTAGCAAAGCTTTTCCATAGCATTTATCATAATATTTTAATAAAACCCTAAAACACTCTTTATGATTATTTTCCAACAGATGATTGATCGCTATTTTGGTTTCAAGACCACCTAATCTTTTTTGAATCCGAATGACGGCATTTACCAGTTTTTCTTTTTCAAATTTGCCATACGCTTCTGTCAGGTAATCAAGTCGTTCTTCAAATGGAATCTCAATAAACCTTACCCGGCTGTTTCGCATGGTACTCCACAATGCGGTAGGTATATTAATCAGCCCGATGCGTTGACTCTCATCTTCAAGATAAATGATGTTGTTAGAGGCCAATTCCTCAACTTCAGCGGTTGGTTGATGTATAATAGCGGATAAATCAGCCGCCAATAAATTTTCAAACATTTCCTGTGTTGGCTGGGGCTTTTCGCCAAATGCGCCAAATGCAGAACCTTTGTGATTGGCCAATCCTTCAAGGTCAATTACTGGTTTACCCAGGCGTTTTAGTTCATGCAGCACGAGTGTTTTTCCGGAGCCTGTGTAACCACCTAAAATATTAAAATGGTATTGTTTTTCAAATTGTAATCTCGCCCATTGCCTGTAGTTTTTATAGCCACCAACCAGCGTGTACACTTTAAATCCATAGAGGTCTAATAACCAAGCCACGCCTGCACTACGCATGCCACCACGCCAGCAATGAACCAGAAAGCCCCCCCCGCCGCCTGAAGGGGCGGCCTTAGCCTTTTTAATATAAGACTCTGCTTCTTCTACCATAGCGCTCATCTTAGGTCCAAAAAAATCAAGGCCAATTTTTATAGCAGCTTCACGGCTTTGCTGTTTGTAGGCGGTACCCACCTGTTTTCTTTCTTCATCTGTAAATAATGGAAGACTATACGCACCTGGGATATGCGCATGCAAATACTCGCCGGGACTGCGAACATCCAAAATGGGAAGTGTTTTTGCCAGTTCTAAAAACTGGTCAATGGTTATTTTTTGTATGGCCATGTCGACTTCTTTTTTAGTTGCAGGGTGCAGGAAAACACAAATTAAAATTCCCTTTCCTGAGTATCTGCCTCCTAAATAATTAGATATTTTTATATACGCTCGTCAACCGATTCATTCATTTATTATCAGTCAACCAACTTATCCTTAAGGTACAAAAAAAAAGCTGCTGAAATATCCAGCAGCTAGTAAAATTATATTTGATAACATTTCGTCGGTTTATCCATTCATTGAAGTAAGAAACTCTGCATTGTCTTTCGTTCCCTTCATGTTCTTCAACAAGGTATTCAATGCTTCCTCAGGATTCATATCGGCCATGTGCTTGCGCAATACCCACATGCGCTGGAAGGTTTCTTTATCCAGTAACAAATCATCTCTACGGGTAGAAGAAGATACGATATCAATGGCAGGGTAAATTCTACGGTTAGATAATCTTCTATCCAACTGAAGTTCCATGTTACCGGTACCTTTAAACTCTTCAAAAATAACTTCATCCATTTTACTACCAGTATCAACCAGGGCCGTTGCTATGATGGTCAATGATCCGCCAAATTCTATTTTACGGGCAGCCCCAAAAAACTGTTTTGGTTTTTGCATCGCATTTGCTTCCACACCACCACTCAATACTTTACCACTTGATGGTGCTACGGTGTTGTGTGCTCTTGCCAAACGGGTAATGCTATCCAATAAAATCACCACATCGTGTCCACATTCTACCAAACGTTTCGCTTTTTGCAAGGCAATGGTAGAAACCTTTACGTGTTTTTCAGCAGGTTCATCAAAGGTAGACGCAATAACTTCTGCTTTTACGCTACGTTCCATATCAGTCACCTCTTCCGGTCTTTCATCTACCAGCACAATCATCAGGTAACATTCCGGGTGATTTTCTGCAATCGCATTGGCCAGTTCTTTTAGCAACATGGTTTTACCAGTTTTTGGCTGGGCAACAATCAATCCACGCTGGCCCTTACCAATCGGCGTAAACAGATCCATGATTCTTGTGCTGTAGTTGCTGGAAGAAGTAGTAAGATTTAATTTCTCAAAAGGAAACAATGGCGTAAGATAATCAAACGGAACCCTGTCTCTCACTTCATCCGGGCTTTTACCATTGATGGTTTCCACCTTTAACAAGGCAAAATATTTTTCACCTTCTTTTGGCGGACGAACAGATCCATAAACAGTATCACCTGTTTTTAATCCAAACAATTTAATTTGAGAAGGAGATACATAAATATCATCCGGAGAGGATAAGTAATTATAATCGCTGCTTCTTAAAAAGCCATATCCGTCGGGCATCATTTCCAATACACCTTCGCCTAATATGATACCATCAAATTCAATATTAAAAACCTGTGTATCCCTGCGCTGCTGGTATTGCTTACCGGGATATTGATTTTGCTGGCCGCTTTCGTTTTGTTGTAATTCGGGTTGCTGTTGTTGTATATCTTCTTCCTGTAGTAGAGATGCAATTGCAGCAGGTACAGTACTCTGTTCGTTTGTGATGGGTTGTAAATCTTCTTCGTCCTCCTCTTCTTCTTCCGGCTCAGGTCTTTTGGCTACCACCCGTTTTCTATCTGCAGGATGTTCTGTTTTTTTAACTGGTTTATGTTCCGCTTTTGGCTCTGCCAGTTTTGGGGCTTCCACAGCAGGTGCCTGCTCTTCTGTGGCATTCGCCTGATTGCCCTTGACGGTGCGTTTGCGTTTTGGTTTTTCTTGTTCTTCGCCTTTTTTTGGTTCTTGGTTCATGATAGTAATGGATTGAGAATCCAGGATTTTGTAGATGAGGTCCTGTTTATCGAATTTTTTAAAGTTGGGTATAGCAAGTTGCTCAGCAATATCCTGCAACTCAGGAACGAGCATGTCGTTCAGTTGTAAAATGTCGTACATAAAAGAGTGAAAATGATTTTTTTCAAAAAATCTAGTCTTAAAATCTGAAAAAGTAATTGAGAATTTAGATTAACGGAATGGGACTGTCTGACGCAGTGAATGAATGGAAAAACCTTATCAGCAATATTCCTGCGCAATATTACGCCGTTTTTATTAAAAACACAATTTTTTTGTTTTTGTCATTGGTACAGTGCCAGCAGATGTAATAAATGGCGTAAACCAAGCCGATGGTTGTTCCAGTCAAAGGATTTCAACAATGCAGCTTTACCGAAAACCAATATGAGCAAAAAAAGTAAAATTTTTCCACGTACTGTACTGTTGCGGTCATTGATCCAAAATGCGGAAATATTTCCAGGGCGTTAAATGCGCCTTTTTAATTTTAAAACAATTTGATGCTAATATTTCATTATCGCAAAAGCAAGAGCGTGCTTACACTACTTGGTTTTTGAGCACTTTACCGGCTTCAAAATCATCTATATTTTCCAGGGTTATTTGCGCAATTTGTGTCAGGGCTTCTTCGGTAAAAAATCCCTGGTGAGAAGTAATCAGCACATTTGGAAAACTCAACAGCCGCAAAATTTCATCGTCCTGGATGATATTTTCAGAAAGGTCTTTGAAAAATAATTTCTCTTCCTGTTCATATACATCCAAACCCAGGTAACCAATACGGCCTGATTTTAAGCCATCGATAGCAGCAGAAGTATCGATCAACGCCCCACGGCTGGTATTAAGCAACATTACACCTTCTCTCATCATACCAATGGTTTGTTCATTGATGAGATACCGGGTTTGTTCATTTAAAGGGCAATGCAATGAAATGATATCTGCCTGTTCAAATATATCTACCAACGGTAAATACGTTACACCCTTTGCTGCAGTTGGTTGATGGGCTATCAAATCAAAGGCCAATACATTGCATCCAAAGCCCATCATAATATCGCAAAAGATCTGTCCGATTTTTCCAGTGCCAATAACACCCACCGTTTTACCATGTAAGTCAAATCCAGTCAGTCTTTCCAATGAAAAATTTCCTTCTCTTACACGGTTATACGCTTTGTGTGTTTTGCGGTTAAGCGTTAACATCAGTGCCACTGCATGTTCGGCTACAGCATAAGGAGAATAAGCAGGGACTCTTACTACGGGAATGCCATTTTCTTTAGCGGCAGCAAGATCCACATTATTAAAACCGGCGCTTCTTAAAGCAATCAACTGTATCCCTGTTTTTTTTAGCTCAATGATGGTATTCCTGCTCAGTTTATCATTTACAAATACACAAACAGCATTGCAGCCCGTTGCAAGGCTTGCTGTTTGCTTATCAAGTCTTGCTTCAAAATAAATGATTTCGTGCGTGGTCACGTAATGATCAAAAAATTCACGGTCGTATGACTTGGTAGAGAAGAAAGCGATTTTCATACTGCTAAGTTAGCCAATTTGCATGGTTGAGCTGTTGAATTAAAGAAAGAAAAAGTTCTGTCAATCTCAGTAGAAAATATTGAATCATAAATTTGAGAAGGTAGATGAACATGTTTCTGCAAACGTTTAAATGCTGACTTTATATGCTGACTTATGCTTTCGAGTCCTCATCCATCATGGGCTATTTACTTTCTACAAAAGGAAATAATTGCTGAAAAAAATCTGGCATCATACATTCTACAAATGCTGATTATCTTTGCCATCCTAAAAATCAGGATTATGTTTAACAAAAGGGTGAGGATTAAAGAATTGTTGGCCAGCGATAACGCCAACTACCAGGCAACCGTGATGGGGTGGGTACGCACCTTCCGCAACAACCAGTTTATAGCGTTGAATGATGGCAGTACCAACAATAATTTACAGGTGGTCGTAAGTCTCGGCGAGTTTGACGAGCAAACGCTGAAACGCCTTACCACAGGCGCATGTATAAAGGCGATCGGTGATGTGATCCCCTCTTTAGGCAAAGGACAGAAAGTAGAATTAAAGGCAACCTCAATAGAAATATTAGGAGATAGCGATGCAGAAAAATTTCCGCTACAGCCTAAAAAACACAGTCTTGAATTTTTAAGAGAGATTGCCCATCTGCGTTTCAAGACCAATACTTTTGGCTCTGTGTTCCGGGTGCGGCATTCGCTGGCATTTGCCATTCATAAATTTTTTAATGATAAGGGATTTATATACCTGCATACACCCATTATTACAGCAAGTGATGCAGAAGGGGCGGGCGAAATGTTTAAAGTAACCTGTTTGCCACTTGATGGCACTGCACCTAAAAACGAAGATGGTTCCATCAATTACAAAGAAGATTTTTTTGGCCGCAGTACCAACTTAACAGTAAGCGGACAACTGGAAGGTGAATTAGCGGCAATGGCGTTTAGTGACATTTACACTTTCGGTCCAACGTTCAGGGCAGAGAATAGCAATACTACCCGTCATCTTGCGGAGTTTTGGATGATTGAGCCCGAAGTTGCTTTTAACGACCTGGAAGACAACATGAACCTTGCAGAAGAATTCATCAAGTACGTTATCAAACATGCGCTGGAGAATAACAAAGAGGACATCGAGTTTTTAGCACAGCGCCTGGAAGAAGAAGAAAAACAGAAGCCCCAAAACGAAAGAAGTGAAATGGGGCTGATGGATAAACTGGACTTTGTGGTGAATAACGATTTTGAACGTTTAACCTATACAGAAGCCATCGAAATTTTGAAGGAAAGCAATCACAATAAGAAAAAGAAATTTCAATATTTGATTGAAGGCTGGGGAGCAGATTTGCAAAGTGAACATGAACGCTACCTCGTAGAAAAGCATTTTAAAAAACCGGTGATCTTAACTGATTATCCAAAAGATATCAAGTCGTTTTACATGCGCATGAACGATGATGGCAAGACCGTGGCAGCAATGGATATTTTGGCGCCAGGTATCGGAGAAATTGTAGGTGGATCGCAAAGAGAAGAGAGGCTTGACAGACTTACGCAACGCATGGATGAAATGAATATTCCGGCAGAAGAAATGAATTGGTACCTGGATACCCGACGATTTGGCGCTTGCCCGCATGCAGGCTTCGGACTTGGTTTTGAGCGCCTGGTGCAGTTTGTAACCGGTATGGGAAATATCAGGGATGTAATACCTTTTCCAAGGTATCCAAAGAGTGCAGAATTTTAGGTTTGGGTAGATTAAAGAGAGTTATTCTAAGAAGATATTGTTGATTATAGAACAACATTAATTGAAGCTAAAAATAAAAGGCAACCATCTCTGGTTGCCTTTTATTTTTTAAAACTTCAGGGTTATTATTTTTTATTTAAAATTGAATAAAACCGGCTATTAAAATCAACCAGCTCTTTCGCTAATAAATCGATGGTTCCTTCTTTGGTGGCAGATAGCGGCTCCAATGCTGTTGCCACTTCCACATACACATCACTCAGGCGGCGCCTGTATTTAAATTCATCAAAGAAAACCGTCTTCCGGTTTAATTCCAGCATTTCCCGCCTCATGCTGTCAAGTGCATTGAGTTTGGATTGCTGGGCAGGTGTTTTGGTCGAAATTTTTGATAATACCGCTATTGAATTATCAAGCGTATCTACCAACACCTCCAGTTTTTCGTGCAGGTTGTAGAGGCGCATTGCCTGTCCGTAAAGTTTGTCTATACTTTTTGCAGTAAATCCTTTGGCATCATTTGGTTTGATGTTAATGAATTGTTCGTACTTTTTTCCGTCTACCAACAAAACTATTTTATACTTACCAACAGGTACCCTTGGTGCAACGAAACCTGAAAAGAAAACAGTTGAACCTGCTACAAAACCGCCTTTGGCAATCTTGGGTGGATTGATATTAAACGGCCAGTAAACTTTGTTAAGACCTTTAAGTGTGGTGCCATTGAAGTCTTTAATTTTTTTGTTGGCAGCATCATAAATTTCGAGTTTTACCCCGGTACCATTTCGCTCTTTCAGGTAATAATCGATAGAAGGTAACAGCACTTTTCCACTGGCGGTATAGCCATCAATATTGTCGCCGGTAGCGGGAAGCTGCGGGCTATAGTCATACACAAAATCATTTACCGGGTACAAAATTACATCCTTGTTTAAGTCGGATTTCACCAGGTTTCTCAAAGGTTGAAGATCATCAATTATGTAAATGCCCCTTCCATGTGATGCAATTACAAGATCACCCGTTTTTGGCTCAATGGTAATATCTCTCACACTGTTATACCAGGGCATATTCTGGTATTTACTTCTCATCCAGTTGGCACCGCCGTCAATTGAAATAAACAGGCCCATTTCTGTACCGGCAAAAAGCAACTGACTGTTTTTGATGTCTTCCCGTATCACATGTGCAAAACCCGTAAACTCGGGAGAACTGATCTTTTTCCAGGTATTACCGGCATCGTTGCTCATGGCAATATAGGTTGCGTGATCGCCGTACATATGGTTGTCAAATGTTACATACATTCTTTTGGGGTCCAGTTTCGAAAGCTCAATACAGCTTACCCAGGCTTGTTTGGGAATACCCGCCTTCCAGGCTGCAGAAGCTTTGTTGGTCCATGTTTTTCCACCGTCTGTGGTTACCTGCAGATTGCCATCATCGGTACCTGCCCAAATGATGTTTTCATTGGCAGGATGTTGGGTGATGGTATAAATGGTGCAATGGTTTTCGGCACTGGTATTATCACCGGTGATGCCCCCACTTTCTGCTGATTTTATTTTGCTTTTATCATTGGTGCTCAGGTCGGGCGAAATGCGTTGCCAGTTTCTGCCTTCATCGGTTGACTTATACAGGTACTGATTGGCCATGTACAGATTGAACAATGGTTGTCCGGCAGCAGATTTTTTTAGAGAACGTCCGGTCACGATCGGCGTATTCCAATGAAAACGATGGTCCTCTTCGCCCACTGTTTTTTGGGGTTTTATGGACGAAGGAAGCCCGGTATTTAAGTTAATCCGGTTGGCATTGCCACCCTGCGATTCTGCAAAAACAATTTTTGAGCTGAGCGGACTTGGCTGTACCCAAAAACCATCACCGCCATTGATGTCTAACCAATCCGCACTGGTGAGGCCACCTGGCGAAGAATTAGGCGCCATCCAGCTTCCGTTATCCTGCAAACCGCCGTAAACGTTGTAAATATTTTCATTGTCTGTGGCTACGTGATAAAACTGACCGACGGGTAAATTATTTAGAAATTGCCAGGATACGCCTTTGTTCATACTTAAATAAATACCACCATCAGTACCAAGATACATGATATCTGTATTGGAAGGATTTATCCAAAGTGCATGATGATCGGCATGTGGTGCAACGCCACCAATGATTGTATTGTTCCAGGAATAGCCGCCATCTTTTGAGTATTGAAAATCATAAGCTGGCCTGTAAACTTTTTTTGCATCTTTAGGATCAAATACCAGCGTGCTAAAATAAAAAGGTCTTGCTGTAATATTATCGGTAGCCGCTAATTTCTCCCAACTGCTGCCTTCATCTTTTGAGAGGTATAAGCCCGGCGTTTTGGCTTCAACTATTGCCAATACCTCTTCCGGTTTAGATGGATTGATCGTTACGACGATGCGTCCAAGATCGCCTGTTGGTAAGCCCTGGGTAACTTTATTCCAGGTTTCCCCACCATCGGTACTTTTGAATAAACCACTACCTGGTCCACCAGAAACAAAGGAATAGGGTTTTCGGCTTGCCTGCCAGAAACTTGCCAGCATTATTTTTGGATTGGTTGGATTGATGGCAATATCCGCACAACCGGTTTCATTGTTTACAAACAATATTTTTTTCCAGGTTTTACCGCCATCGCTGGTTTTATACAAACCCCTGTGTGGACTGCTGCTCCACAATGGGCCAGGAGCAGCTACAAAAACTGTTTTTGAATCGTTGGGGTCAATCAAAATCTTACTGATATGCTCGGTGCTATCCAGTCCAATTTTTTGCCAGTTAGATCCGCCATCGGTCGTTTTATAAATACCATCTCCAATAGATACGGTATTGCGCATGTTGCTTTCGCCGGTGCCGGCATACACTACTTTATCATTGTTGGACTCCACCGCCAATGCACCGATGCTTTGGCAATATTTATCAAAAACAGGCTGGAAGGAGATCCCTCCATTCTGGGTTTTCCAGATGCCGCCACCTGCGGTTCCAACATATAAAGTCAATTGGTCGTTTACGTTTTTTCCTTCAATAGAAGTAATGCGGCCGCTCATGGTAGATGGCCCCAAGGCCCTTGCACTAAGGGTTTGGAAGTAAGAGGTATTGAGCGATACCTGCGCTTGCAAACAGCCTGCACCAAGTCCGCAAATCAACAGGAGGTAGAAGTATTTTTTCATAAAATTGTTTTGGGAAGCGTAAAATAGTACTACGGTGAGGCAAAAAAATAACCTTACTCAACTGTAAAATTGTTACTGAGTAAGGTTATCTATAAAAAGGATGATTACTTATTCAGCAGTAAATATTTTTGCGTCTACCGTAGGATTTGTAACAAGCTTTTTGGTAACCATCACCATACCACCCTGGTCAACTTTGAACGGAATCTTTACTCCGAAATCAGTCACCTGATAATCTAAGTTTTTAGCGGTTACTTTTACATCCTGCCCCTGCTGTTTTGAAGTACTTTCTTCCTTATAAATCAGGTTGGTTTTTAGATCAAAAAAGTAAGTCGTTTCTTTTTTGTTTTTTGTGGTAAGTTTAATTTTAAAATATTCGTTGCCATCTTCTTCATCTTTACCCAATGCCTCTACTGTACTGCCTTTCTCTTTATAGTCAACAAAAGCTCCTTGAATGTCTAACTGGTCCAGTTTGTCGGTTAATTCATCTGCTGTCAAAGGTTGCAACGTGGTTTTGCCTGCCATAGGATTTTGCGACCAACCCTTGGCAGGTGTGGTAATGTCTATAAATTTACTACCCTGGAATTCTGCGTCTACCCTTGTTCCTGTATTATTTACTGCCTGCATGGTAAAAGGAATTTCGATTCCCTGTACTTCAATCTGGCCTTCTATCATCATAGACTTAATTTGCTTCCATTTTTCTTTACCACCAATGGCTGTGATGTATTTGTCAATCACTTCATCGGCTGTTTGCGCTTTCACGCTAAATCCGATTGATAACAAGCCTGCCAATAATAGCGAAGGGAATAAGATTTTTTTCATTTTAGTTGATTTAGTTGATTTAAAAATTGAATGTACAATAATAGGTATCATTTAGTTCAAAAAAATTACAAGCGTAAAAAAATAACTTTTAATTTATCCATCCTAAATTTTTATTTGTATGGAAATTTTCTGTGTTGGTTGGTATTTTATCCATATTCTCAGAAGCAAAGAACACAGTAACAATAAAAGAAGTGATTTGTTGCTTCAAATTAAAAAAATAAAAGAAGGAAGTGTAGTACCATCGGCAATATACTTACTGTTGATTTTTTTAAATTTTACAACCTACATTTGATCACATTAGTTAAGGAAAGGTTGGAAGAATGTTTTTAGGTTGATACTGCATTTTATTAGAATCTGTTTCCGTAAATTCATATAAAAAGTGAGAAAAAATGAGCAACAATACTTTTAAAAAAGCAGACTGGATAAATAATACAGATGTTTATGAAGTTAATCTCCGTCAGTACACCGCAGAAGGTACTTTCAATGCGTTTTTGCAGGAGTTGCCTCGGCTTCAGGAAATGGGTGTATCTACTTTATGGCTGATGCCGATTACACCAATTGCCCAAAAAAATAAAAAAGGCACGTTGGGTAGTCCTTATGCCTGCAGCGATTATACCAGTATCAACCCTGAATTTGGTACGCTGGCCGATTTTAAAAATTTTGTGAATACGGCGCATCAATTGGGATTTAAAGTCATCATCGACTGGGTGGCAAATCATACAGGATGGGATCATGTGTGGACAGTTTCCAATCCTGATTATTATAAGATAGATCTGGAAACCAACGACTTTAAAATTGCCAGTGGTATGGATGATATCATTGAGTTGAATTTTAAAAACCCGGCACTTCGCACAGCAATGATTGAAGCCATGCGATATTGGGTAGCAGCATGTGATATAGATGGCTTTCGTTGTGATCTGGCTTTTTGGGTGGAGCTGGAGTTTTGGCTGGAAGCAAGAACGGAGCTGGAACAAACCAAGACATTGTTTTGGCTGGCAGAAGCAGATGGTATTGATCATGCAAATTATTACCAGGCATTTGATGCCATCTATACCTGGACCTGGATGCACAAAACTGCCACGTTTTACAAAGACCATTGGTCGGTTGATAGCCTGAAAAATATTTTATACCACTATAATTCCATCGGCGATAAAGATGCCATCAAACTTTGGTTTACCAGCAACCATGATGAGAATAGCTGGAACGGAACGGAGTATGAAAAATATGGCGATGCGGCCAAAGC
>Ga0136636_10000490_pt1 | contig 20074 bp, 20 predicted proteins | sample AntDrymUQ8522106_2_FD_104653 | JGI IMG/M metagenome (GOLD analysis project Ga0136636, IMG submission 104653) | Polar desert sand microbial communities from Dry Valleys, Antarctica - metaG UQ852 (21.06) | ecosystem: Environmental > Terrestrial > Soil > Desert | place: Antarctica: Dry Valley... | reverse complement strand
TTGTTTTGTTGAATTCAAATTAAATGCAACGAGTAGAGAAGACAGAGCTATTGACAAAAACAGGAGAAAAGCGATCAATCAACTTAAAAATACAATTGCCTTATTTGATACTAAACTTGGCAAAAACTATCAAGATTTAGCACTAGAAGCATACGTCTGTACCCCTGAGATTTACCCAAGAGAAAATTCAAGTTGGCAAGAAATAGCGTTAGATTTCCTAGAAGAGGTCGGTTTCCAAATTTTTGAGAAAGTTGAAAAAATCTGTATTTAAATCAGGTTAAGCTGATCGGCATTTAAAATGCATGTCGAAAACTAGAGGATGATTGTGCCGCGCTTCGCGCGGCACAACCATCCTGCAACTTAAATGCACATCAGCTTACTAAACTACAATGCACTTCCAGTGCATTAGTTCGGCTAGGACTGAAAGTTCGTTATTCCAACATAAATTTATCTCTTCTTAAGATTTGTGAGTATGACTCAGATAGTTGGAAAAATGACCCTTACTATTAATCGAAAAGCCTATGGTGATTTACTCGCCGATATTCAGCCTCATGTAATTACCACTGAGGCTGAATATGAAATCGCCTTACAAAATATCGAAAGACTTTTAGCAATTCCCAATGCTACGGCAGAAGAAGAGAGGATTTTGCAACTGCTTCTGACCTTGGTTGAGAAATATGAAGACGAGCATTATCCAATGAATGATTCTGCGCCCCTTGATATTCTCTTGCACCTAATGGAAGAAAATAGCCTCAAGCAAGCCGATCTCGTTAACGTAATTGGTTCGAGTGGCGTTGTGTCTGAAGTGGTAAATGGCAAACGTCAAATCAGCAAAAATCAAGCACAATCACTCGGAGAATTCTTTAACGTCGATCCTAAGTTGTTTTTATAAATAACCAAGGATAAGGATGGTTACGTTTAGCCAAACTAATGATGTCGAATGAGCATGATTACGCAGCAATTTGTTGATAATCTATCTCTGGAATTCCCACCCTTTCTTTAGCGTGTTCGATCGTCATACTGCAAAGTTGACCATCTTCATCTAAATCCAATAAAGTATTTTCATCTAAATCTCGTGTCTCTGCGGGTGGTTTTTGAGAGAAAACAATATAAAGAGTATCTGTGTCTGCAAAGTACCTGATTTTCATATCTCTATCTCCTTGAAATTTCTGTCGAAAAACGCATTGTGAACGGTTTCGCCATCTTCTAAGAGGATAACCCGCAAATATCTGACATCATTTCCTTCGGTACATTGGCAAAAAACAACATTCTACAATGTTGACTTTAACTGAGCCTTAAAATGACGCAGCATTCTGCTAGTTCCCTGTTTAATGGCTTGCTGTACAAGAGTCGGGATTAACTCAGCTATAAGTAAATCAGGAAAACCGAGGCTTGTATTTGTTTGGATATAGCGATCGCCTTGCAAAACGTGAATAGCTAAACTCTGATTGCTATAAATCCAAACTTCAGGTATAAGAATTGATTCATAGGCTTGCAGCGCAGTCTTGGAAGTGACATCTGACTTGATCGCTAGATCAGGTGGCGGGTAAATTGATAAATCCATACTGGTGCAATCACGCACAAGATCAGCGTTCTGAATATAAAAACAAGTATCTGGCTCTATTCCTGCAATATCAGGGCGCTTAAAAGTAGTAGAACCAAAATCTTCCCAGTCCCGTTCTTGGATTTCTAAGATCGTTTTGACAATATCCGCAATAATTCGATGCGAACGTTCGTGCAAAGCTAACGGCGACATAATCTCTAAAGTTCCTTTGTAATAAGCCATCCGCGTATTTCTGTCTTCACCCGTATCCAAAAGCAGTTGCTCAAAATCTTGCCATGTCAGATGACTAATGCTAATCCGACTACCAGCACTAAGGGCGATCGCTTTAATAGGAGTAGTTACGCTCATCAGTTTATTCAGTCTTAAATATTTACTGTGGTTTACTGTCAAATAGTAATCATGTTTTCCTTGAATCCAATTATATGACTGTCGCCAATCTTCTTAGGGCATAAAAGCCAGAAGAGAGAGTCGGCGCGAAGCGCCGACTCTCTCTTCTGGCTTTTGATTTGTGCTAACACAAGTGGCTATAGCGATATCTAGATTCTTTGGATAGATTAAGGCTAATTAATCTGTCCTCTAGATAACATAAACAGGCTAATTAGCTAAAAATAATACGCAAATCGGCGATCGCAACCAAAAACTATCCCTAAGACATAGCTTTAAGATTTGGTTAAAAAATTAGTAAAAGGGAGTGAGATCCGTACACGCAGAATGCTGTTAAGGCTGTGCTAGTATTAACTCTAACCAGAACGCAGCAAAGTATGGGGTAATGCCATGTTTGAACGCTTTACAGAAAAAGCAATTAAAGTCATCATGCTGGCTCAAGAGGAAGCTCGCCGCCTCGGTCATAACTTTGTCGGCACAGAGCAAATTCTATTGGGTCTGATCGGAGAAGGAACTGGCGTAGCCGCCAAAGTCCTGAAATCGATGGGTGTAAACCTCAAAGATGCACGGATTGAAGTTGAGAAAATCATCGGACGCGGCTCTGGTTTTGTCGCAGTTGAGATACCTTTCACACCTCGCGCCAAAAGAGTCCTAGAGTTGTCCTTAGAAGAAGCTCGCCAGTTAGGACATAACTACATCGGTACTGAGCATCTATTGCTAGGACTAATTCGCGAAGGCGAAGGTGTGGCTGCTAGAGTTTTAGAAAACCTCGGCGTGGATCTCTCTAAGGTTCGCACACAAGTAATCAGGATGCTCGGTGAGACTGCCGAAGTATCCGCAGGTGGCGGTAGCGGTGGACGCACCAAAACGCCTACATTGGACGAATTTGGTTCAAATCTGACTCAACTAGCCCAAGATGGCAAACTCGATCCAGTTGTGGGTCGCGAAAAAGAAATTGAACGAGTAATCCAAATCCTTGGTCGCCGTACTAAAAACAATCCTGTTTTGATCGGTGAACCGGGTGTGGGTAAAACCGCGATCGCAGAAGGACTAGCTCAGCGTATTACTAACAATGATATTCCTGACATTTTGCAAGAAAAGCGGGTTGTTACTTTAGACATCGGTTTGTTAGTCGCTGGTACGAAATATCGTGGTGAATTTGAGGAACGCCTCAAAAAGATCATGGAAGAAATTCGCACGGCTGGTAACGTGATCCTAGTAATCGATGAAGTCCATACCTTGATCGGTGCTGGTGCTGCCGAAGGCGCGATCGATGCCGCCAATATTCTCAAGCCTGCCCTTGCCCGTGGCGAATTGCAATGTATCGGTGCAACCACCCTTGATGAATATCGCAAGCATATCGAGCGTGATGCTGCCCTTGAGCGTCGCTTCCAGCCAGTTATGGTCGGTGAACCTAGCGTTGAAGAAACCATAGAGATTTTAATTGGTCTGCGTCAGCGTTACGAAGAACACCACAAGCTGAAGATCGACGATGAAGCCCTAGTTGCCGCCGCGAAGTTAGCCGATCGCTACATTAGCGATCGCTTCTTGCCCGACAAAGCGATCGATTTAATGGATGAAGCTGGTTCTCGTGTGCGCCTGATTAACTCTCAGTTGCCTCCTGCCGCCAAGGAACTTGATAAAGAATTGCGCCTAGCCCTCAAGGAAAAGGACGATGCCGTTCGGAAACAGGACTTTGACAAAGCTGCCGAATTGCGCGACAAAGAAATCGATCTCAAGCAACAAATTCGCGCCCTCAGTCAAACCAAAAAGGCGGAAGCCCCAGACGAGAACGCTCCTGAGATCCATGTAACCGAAGAGGATATTGCTTACATCGTCAGTTCTTGGACTGGCGTACCTGTCCTTAAAATTACTGAATCCGAGTCTGCCAAGCTGATGCAGATGGAAGAAACTCTCCATGGTCGTGTGATTGGTCAAGATGAAGCCGTGAAAGCGATTTCTCGCGCCATTCGTCGCGCCCGTGTTGGGCTCAAGAGTCCCGATCGCCCGATCGCTAGTTTCATTTTCTCAGGGCCCACAGGCGTTGGTAAAACTGAGCTAACTAAGGCTCTTGCCGCTTACTTCTTCGGCTCTGAAGATGCGATGATTCGCCTCGATATGTCGGAATACATGGAGCGCCACACCGTCTCCAAGTTGATCGGTTCGCCTCCTGGCTATGTCGGCTACAACGAAGGCGGTCAACTTACCGAAGCTGTCCGACGTAAGCCTTATACCGTCGTATTATTTGATGAAATTGAGAAGGCTCACCCTGATGTCTTTAACTTGTTGTTGCAAGTGTTAGAAGATGGTCGTCTGACCGATTCTAAGGGACGTACCGTTGACTTCAAGAACACCCTCTTGATTATGACCTCGAACGTTGGTTCTAAGGTCATTGAAAAAGGCGGCGGTGGTCTTGGCTTTGACTTCGCAGCTAACCAAGAAGATGGGCTGTATACCCGCATCCGATCGCTAGTTAACGAAGAGTTAAAGCAATACTTCCGACCAGAGTTTCTCAACCGTCTAGACGAAATCATCGTCTTCCGTCAGTTGACCAAGCCCGAAGTCAAGGAAATAGCCGATCTCATGCTCAACGAGTTCTTCAAGCGGATGCTTGAGAAGGATATCGTCCTGACCGTGACTGAGCGCTTCAAGGATTTACTTGTCCAAGAAGGGTACAATCCAAGCTACGGTGCGCGTCCATTACGTCGGGCGATTATGCGCTTGCTCGAAGACTCTCTTGCTGAAGAAATCCTCACAGGAAAGGTGCGCGAAGGGGCATCTGTAACTGTTGATGTCGATGACGATGGCAAAGTTAGAGTAATCGAGCAAGAGTCGATTAGTGGCGCAGAAAGTAATCTTCAGTTGTTACCTTCCGCGTAGATTGTCTTGGACAAGGGGCTTAAGCCCCTTGTCTTATATTTTTGGGAACTTCAACCAAGCTTCATGAATGTAAATGAGCGTGTGACTGCCGTTAAAAACAATCCTCCGCCTGTGTCCAAAAACCAGTCAAGTGCGGAGGATTTGTCGTATGCGGAAATGCCTGAGGTTATCGTTACCGAAGCTAATGATGAATACATTGGTAATATTCCTGCACCATTGACGATCGCTGATGTCGAAGGCGGTGAACTTAAGCCTTTGAAAGCTGAGATAAAGAATGCTTTACAGGCTAACTCTGCTGAACCTGAGATATTTCAAGTTCGGTTTAAAACTCTAGAAGGTAAGCTTAATCTGCTTTTGCCTGCCGAAAAGAAAATACAGCGAGAATTTGGTCAACATCAAAGCAGCCCAAAAACTGAAAAAGAAGAAGTTGCTAAGTTAATTCAGATATTTGGTAACAATGAGCAAGCGGCTAACACATCTGATAACGGCTTGATGGCTTTGACGTGGCAAGAAATTCTCACGCAGCTTGAACAACGCATGGCAGCGAGTGGCAACGAATGGAAGCCGCGTACTCAGGTGTATTTGCAAGCTGGCGATCGCTTACTCGATAGTCGCCAACTCCAAGAAATATTTGAGTCGTTGCAAAATCACCAACTTTTATTGCATTGCGTTGTCACTAATCGCCGTCAGACCGCAATCAACGCCGCTAGTATGGGTCTATGCGTGGAACAGGGAACGATATTTCGAGAGCTGTTGGGATTCAATCCCATTCCTGATGCGCCAACAGATGACCCTCTATACATTAAGATGACTGTGAGATCTGGTGTCGAAATTAGGCATTCAGGGAGTATCATTGTTTTCGGTGATGTCAACGCTGGCGCAGAACTGATTTCAGAAGGAGACATTATTGTTTGCGGTAAACTGAAGGGCATGGCTCATGCTGGTTCTAAAGGAAATGCCCAATCAATTGTTTTGGCTTCTCACCTAGACGCTACCCAAATTAGGATTGCTAGTTTGATTGCCCGTGTTGAGAGTCCTAGCACCTACTTTTCTCCAGAGGTAGCTTTTGTTAGTCAACAGGGTGCGCCTGTTATTCAGATTGTCCAAGTTGTTGATTACTACTCCAAAAACAGAAACTAGTGTTACTAAACTTCACTAATCTCTGAGATATTATCCCTCTCTAATCAGTAATTCGTAAACATGAGTCGCATTATCGTTGTTACCTCTGGTAAAGGTGGTGTCGGCAAGACCACATCTTCAGCTAATCTTGGCATGGCCCTTGCTAAGCTCGGTCGCAAAGTAGTTCTAGTAGATGCTGACTTCGGCTTGCGAAATCTAGACTTGCTACTAGGGCTAGAAAATCGCATCGTGTATACCGCCTTAGAAGTAATTGCTAGAGAATGTAAACTCGATCAAGCGTTGGTTAAAGATAAACGTCAGCCCAATTTATCTTTGTTAGCTGCACCACAAACGCGCAATAAAACAGCAATTACTGCTGCACATATGAAAGCCCTTGTTGAAGTTTTGGGTAGATATTTTGACTATGTGCTGATTGATTGCCCTGCGGGAATTGAATCTGGGTTTCAAAATGCGATCGCTGGTGCAAAAGAGGCGATTGTTGTCACAACTCCTGAAATATCCGCAGTCCGTGATGCTGACCGTGTAGTTGGTTTGCTTGAAGCCAATCGTATTACTGACATTAAACTTATTGTCAATCGCATTCGTCCAGCAATGGTTAAAAACAACGACATGATGAGCGTTGAGGATGTGTTGGATATTCTATCAGTCAAACTTATTGGTGTAATTCCTGATGACGAACAGGTGATTGTTTCCACAAATAAAGGGGAACCATTGGTGTTATCAGATAAACTGTCTCAGGCTGGCATTGCTTACGAAAATGTAGCGAAGCGTCTTGAGGGTAAAGAAGTTGAGTTTTTACAACTTGAAGCTCCACCTAAAGGTTTTTTCGCTAAGCTATCAAGCTGGATTACTGGTAACTCTTGAGGTTTGAGATGATTTCAACACTGCTTGATCGCTTATTTCAAAGAAGTAATGTTCCTAGTGGAGCAAAGGTTAAGCAGCGTCTAAAATTTATCCTTGCCCACGATCGCGCGGCGATTGAACCGCAGGTTTTTGATAATATGCGTAACGAAATTATGCGCGTTGTATCAAAATACGTGGAACTAGACGAAGGCTCGTTAGATATTCGACTAGAGTCAGACAAGCGCATGACTGCCCTAATCGCTAACTTACCAATTAGGATGGTGCGAGAACAGTTACCTGATCTGATTTCTCTATTTGATGAACCTAATGATGATGCTAGTTCAGGCAATATAACTCAGCTAGATTCCTCGGCATTAGAAATGGACTTATCGGCAGAAGCGGCTCTTGATGCGATCGCTGCCAAAGAAAAGCTTGAGACCATTGACAACAAGGTTGACGAAGCTTCACTGGAGAGTCCTGATATGGTTGCGGAAAGGACTGCGGAAATTAGCCACAAATTAAGGGCAGCTGCCAATAAGCCTTTAATTGATCGATCTAATGACAATGGCGATCGCGATCTAGTTGCGCCTACTTCAGGGCTACTAGTGATACCAATAGTTGCACAGTGCGATCCTGCTGAAAATAGTCCGCTGCCATCCCCATCTCTGCTTGACGACTTAATTGAGCAAGATCAATCCGATCAATTGGAGTTATCTCTTGATATTCCCATCTCTTTGGAGTCTCAAGAAGTCGTAATTTATCAGGATCAATTTCCAGATTTAGACAACTAGCTATATCCAAACCCAAGAATCTAGAGGCGGCGCTCCGCGCCGCCTCTAGATTCTTGGGCTTGGGTTTGTATTGATACAAGTGGCGACAGCCATAGCATAAAAATTATGATTACTTACACCGTAAATAGATTTTGCAGCGATTTCCCTTTGACTTTAATGATTTACCCACACCGACCTATCTCGTAGGAGGATGGGTAAGAGATCGGCTTTTAAATCGTCAAGGAAAATATCTTGATTTAGATTTTGTGTTGCCAGCAAAGGCAGTGGAAACTGCTCGAGCGATCGCTAGTAAATATAAGGCAGGATTTGTGGTGCTAGATGCAGAGCGACAGATCGCTCGGGTTGTATTTCCCAATGGTACGGCAGATTTTGCTCAACAAATGGGTAGCAGCTTAGTTGCTGACTTGGGACGGCGCGACTTTTGTATGAACGCGATCGCGATCGAATGTCACCAACTAGAACAAACTGATATTGAGTCTTTAGCAGGAGAAAATTACATTGATCCTTGTGGCGGAATTGATGACTTAAAGTCACATCGAATTAGAATGGTCAATCCTGAAAACTTGGCTGAAGATCCATTAAGGATTTTGCGAGGATATCGGCAGTCAGCTCAATTGGGCTTTGAGATCGAAAGCTTGACTCGACAGGTACTAATCAAACTTGCCCCAAGGTTAAAGTCTGTTGCAGCAGAGCGAGTGCGGACAGAGCTAAGCTATCTGCTTGCAGTCCCCAATAGCAGTAAATGGATCACGGAAATGATCGGCGATCGCATTCTTGAAAGTTGGCTACCAAGTCAGCACTTAAACCTACCGAGATTCGCCAAGATTGAGGATGTAATCGTCAGGTTACTAAGTCAATTTCCTGATTTAGAACTATTTGTAACTAAAAATATCACTGGCGATCGCCATGCTTTAGAGATCATTAAACTAGCTGCCTTAACAGTTAGTGCAACTGCTCTTGAACCCTTGGGGCTAAGTCGCGCCGAGCAGCGTTGGTTAGTTGGAATTTTGCGTTATTTACCCCAGTTTATTAAGCGATTAAACTGTTCATCTGCCTTAGAACAATATAGATTTTTTCAGCCTACTTTAGAATTTTTCCCTGCGATCGCTGCCCTTGCGATCGCTGAAGGTCATCCCATAGAGCTGATTTATCCTTGGCTAGAGCACTGGCTCGATCCTAATGATGCGATCGCCTATCCAGTGACATTGATTACAGGAAATGATTTACAAAAGGAGTTGGGAATTGCGCCTAGTCCTAAAATTGGTGAATTACTAGAGATTGTGAAAATTGCCCAAGTTGAAGGCAAAATCAAGTCTAAAGAAGATGCTCTAGTGCTAGTCAAACAAACCAAATAAAACCCAAATATGATTCGGCGGGCGAAGCCCGCCGAATCATATTTGGGTTTTATTTGATTATCAGTCCCAAATCATTTATGACAAAAACAGGGCTTCGACTTCGCTCAGTCACCGTATATTTTGGCTGAGCTAAGTCGAAGCGTCTTACAACTAAAACGGGATATCGTCATAGTCTGGTGTATTAGAAACTGGAGGAGTATAACCCGTTGACATTGGTACAACATTATGAGGCGGCTCCTTGAAGTTTTCTGTTGGTAAACTCGCTGGCACTGAACTACTGGTAGGCTGTCTATTAGAACTTGGAGCCGAAGCCATTGAGGAACTGCTAATCCCACCAGAAAATCCATGAACTCGTTGAGCAATTAGCTCAGTACGCTTTTCTTTATATGTGCCACGATCAACAGTATCAAGACGTAGACGACCCTCAACTACAACTTGGTCGCCCTTATGATAATTTGCCATAATCTCGTCCGCTAGATTATTCCAGCCCACAACTTTAATGCGGTAAGGAGCCTCTTCAGCGCGACTACCCGCAAACTGCACTAAAAATGACGCGATCGAACTTTGGTTGTCGGGAGTGCGACGTAATTCGGGATCGGTTAGTAATTCTGCCATCAAGACAATAGAATTCATAAAAGTTTGGCAATAGCTTGAAGCTGATCTTTAATAGCAATCATATCGCGATCTCTAGGAATTTCCACTAGTTCTGATTATATAGCTGTAGTCAGTCTTGTCAGGACACAAACCCAAGAAACGAATTGCGGCGCATCGCGTCGTAATTCGTTTCTTGGGTTTTGAACTACCGACTAAAACTAATTTCATTAAGAGAATTGCATAATCATTAAGTACAATACAGGCAATATCTTGAATACAGTGAGTTGCGCCACCGTATATACTTTCTTAGAAACACTAGTCAAGTGTATATGCTGACTGTTAACGCCATCATTATCAGCACAATCATCCTTGATGTTGGGATTCAGTACGTGATTATCGACAGAATATTTAGGTCTAAACAAGGCAACAAACGGCGGGAAGAAGTGGAAGAAGAAAACCTCACTCGCTACGAGTCCAACACATCTAGCGATCAGCCCAAGGGCTGGGAATTTAAAATTTTGCGTACCAGTAGTGGTGGCTTCCGTAGTCGCCGTGTTTTGAGTAAGGTCTGTGCTGAAGAATCTCAGGCTGGTTGGATTTTATTAGAAAAGTTAGATGATCAACGATTAAGATTACGTCGTCCAGTTACCGCTCGCGATCGCGATGGTCAGTGCCAAATTGATCCCTATCGCACTCGCTATGGGCTTGCGGAAAGTGTCGAGACATGGGCAACTATTATTGTGTTGTTAGCAATTATGAGTGGTTCTGCATTTTTTGGATTTATGGCAATGAATCGCTTTTTTGGCGACTGGCAAACTCGCTCTGTGCAGAGTAAGCCACAAACAGGCTCAAACAATACAATTCGTCAGCCACCAACTCCAGCTTCACCGCCCCAACAATAGACTATGAGAAGTTTTGAGGTTCTCAGCGCCAATGGCGTTAAAAATCTCAAAATTAATTTGAATAATTAGAACTGCTAGGAACGTACTCGTAATCTCCGCTTTAGCTTTGAGCTAATGCTGACTCCCATGTTGATTACTCTCTTCCCAGTGAAAGATTAGCAGTGCGGCGCGAAGCGCCGCACTGCTAATTCTTGGGTTTTAATATTTAAGAGCCAAAGAAGAGAGTCTCGCTTTGCGAGACTCTCTTCTTCAGCGAAATGTCGCTAACTGTAGCATTTGCTTTTCGTTAGTAATGCTTAGTACTTGGCGTTTAAGATCAATCTCAATCCAGCCTTTACTCTTTAGCTTTTCTAATATTTTAGAGGTGTCTTCAGGACTCACTTCTGAGAGATCGGATATATCTTGTACAGGCAAATTAAAAATATCAACGCCTGAATCAGTCTTACTACCATAGGTTTCAGCTAAGCCAGTCAAAACAGTGGCTATTCTTACGGCAGGAACCTGCTGGCGAAGTTGAGTACGTTGATTGGTTTTGCGTAAGCGCCTTACCATCAACTGCAACATCCGATGATGTAGCTGCGGATCTTTAAACAAAAACTGGATGAACTTTTGAGCAGGGATGCTTAAAACTCGTACTTGCGTAAAAGCGACCACATCTGTAGAACGCGGTGATTCATCTAAAATCGCCATCTCCCCAAAAAAGTCGCCGTTACCAAGTACAGCCAGCGTAGTCGCATCTTGATTTCGCAAAAATCTTACCTTAAGCCAGCCAGAGAGAATGAAGTAAACGGCATTGCCCCAAGCATCCTCCATAAGCACTGATCGTCCCGATGGATAGTCTCTTTCTACTGACTCAGCGAGGAGCCATTCCAAAGTCTCAAGGCTAGCAGCGTCGAACAGAGGAAACAGCTCTTTGAAGATATCCGTTTGCATGGGAATTTTTTAAAATACTGATCTGGTAAGCAAGAGTTTTAGCGATCGCAGAAGATAGAAGTATTTATTAAACTCCCATAACTTCGTAGCCAGAATCCACATAAATAATTTGTCCAGTGATCGCGCTAGACAAATCGCTACCCAAGAAAGCAGCTGCATTGCCCACATCTTCAGTGGTCACGAGGCGGCGTAGCGGTGAAGTTTCTTCGTAATGATGAAGCATTTTATGAATGTCGCCGATCGCAGAAGAAGCAAGCGTGCGAATCGTTCCAGATGAAATCCCATTAACACGAATGTTATCTGGCCCCATGTCTGAGGCTAAGTAACGCACATTCATTTCCAGAGCCGCTTTAGCGATACCCATAACATTGTAGTTAGGAATTACCCTGACCCCGCCAATGTAAGTAAGGGTGATCACGCTACCCCCATTTTTCATTAACGGTCTAGCAGCTCGACATAGATGAATCAAGGAGTAAGCACTCACATCCATAGCCAATTGAAATCCAGCGCGGGAGGTATCGGTAAAGTTTCCAGATAAATCTTCTTTATTGGCAAAGGCTAGACAATGCACTAAAATGTCGATTTTTTCCCATTTCTCAGAAACGGATGTAAAAAGAGCGTCTACCTGTGCGTCATCTTGAACATTACAAGGCAACAGAAAGTCTGGTGTTAAGGGATTGGTTAATTCGCCGACTTTACCTTTACTGCGATCGCGATCATCTGGCAGATAAGTTATGCCAAGCTTAGCGCCCGCCTGATGTAACTTCTGAGCAATGCCCCAAGCGATTGAGCGATTATTGGCGATCCCAGTCACAAGAGCGGTTTTTCCACTCAAATCTAACAAACCCGTCATATATATTTTGTATTTCCTAACGTGAACCCAGTTTAACTAGAGATAAGCTTACATTAAAAGCCCATACTCGCTCTTGCGGCTAGGAGTTCAAGCGCGCTTTGCAAAAAGCTGAGCGCCAGAAAAGCCAGCATAGGCGAAAAGTCCATGCCTCCTAGTGGTGGAATGATCGAGCGAAATAAATTTAGATAGGGATCAGTAATTTGTGAGAGTGCGGCGAAAGGTTGCTTATACCACTCAATATTGGGAAACCAAGTCAGTAAGACCCTAATGAATAGTAAACCTAAGTAAATTGAAACAAATGAACTGAGAGTGCCTGGAATAATTGCCATAGGAATATTTTTGGTTGTGGGACTAAGAAAGACTTATGAATGCGTCAATACCATTCTAATGAATGTGCGGATAATAAGGCTTTTTACAATTTCCGATCATCAACGTTAATGTCTCGCAGTGACTCAACAGAAGCTTGCTTGCGTCCATTTTTGCCTTCAGTCATTACTAATTCTTGACTAACAGAGTCGATCGCAGCATTGAGTTGAGCAATCTTCTTTTCGAGATTACGGCGAGCAAACTCATTAGAGTTTTGGGGCTTGCCTAGCATTGAATCGCTCTCGGCTTGACGCTCTAGAGTTTCTTCCTCTGGCTCAGTCAGCTTGAGTACGACCAAAGCTCCAACTGCGCCGCCAACGACGGCACCGAAGATAAAGCCTCCCCAAAAGTTACCTGAATTGTCTGCCATAGCTTTGCCCTAACGATCTCAACTTTAAAATAAGAATTAAGCAGCAATAAGTTTGGCACATCATATCATTTTGTCTAATACCAAAATAAAAATGCTATAGCCATTTTTTCTTTGATTATTAAACAGTCTAGGATCACAAATAAAACCCAAATATGATTCGGCGGGCGAAGCCTACCGAATCATATTTGGGTTTTATTCTCAAATAATTTAGGGGGCAGCGCTTCGCGCTGCCCCCTAAATTGTTGAGATTTAGCGCCGAGTTCTAGGCTTTAAGTTGATTGATATAGCGTTGGCACTTTCATCAAGTTTATTCAACAACTTTGCAACGTTTCCTTCCTGTTCCTTGCTAAAGGCTGTATGGGTCTTAAAGCCTTCTTTTAGTAAATTATTGCGCTCGGTTTTAGCTGCTTGATCTTGAGGATTTTGCGAAAGCCAAACTGTATAAGCATCAAGAGCGTCATACCAATAGGCATTCTTGGCATAGATTCTTGCCTTCTCTAAACCATTTTTGGCACTGGCGATCGCCTCTGATACTTTTGGCTTCTCATCAAGAAGAATAGGCGCATTAACGTTAACCAGCGAAGCACCACCATTAGTCTCCAAACGAATTTGCCAACGCTGCCCTTTACCTTTAATTAGTGCAGGAGCGACTTCTGGCAGCTTAAATTTGTAAAGTCCTGGTTTTTCAGCTTTACCTTCTGCAATAAATACTGGCTTTGCGGAGCGATCATAACCATCACGCAAAAAGAAAGTGACTTTGTATGTACTTTCAGCATTTTCAGTAGATATTGGCGTTCCACTAGATGTAGAAGTGCTGCTAGGCGATGCAATATACCAATATAGTGTTGGTCGTGAAGATAGCGTCTTTGCTCCATCTTCAGGCGCTAGCATTGTAATCTGAGGTAATCCGTCGCCTCGAGTTGCTCCACCCGTACCTGCGGATCTTGGCAAACCTAATCCATATTGCGCCAGTGCTGACGAAGATGGAACTGCTAGAGATCCCATAACAGAGGCAAAACAAAATGCGCCAGCGTAGATAGTATTCAAGCAGACAGTTTTAATGGCAGCCGTCTGATTTTTTAAAACTTGATGAGACAAATTTGTTGAAGACATTTTTATAACAGTCCTAATTTTTTGTAATCGACCCTAGCAGCCAAAAAGCATCAGACATTAAGCCTATAGAACTGCTAAGAACCGCTGTGATTTTTAGGTCGATAAAATTTGCTAAGAAGTTCCGTTAAATTGTAGATTTTTATATAGCTACTGCCAAGTAATTTAAAATCTAATATAGTTGGCTACTGATATATCTCTAAACTGTGTCTACCCAAAATGAATTTTACAATAAATTATTGAAAAGTCTCGATCTATTTACTAAAAAGTCACAATTCTCATCAAATGATTCTCTCCATCAAGAAGTCATTATGGTTTAGCCCTATTGACTTCTTGATGTTATTGCTAAGCTTTAAGCTGCGACTTTAGACGCGATCGCATCAGCCATTTCTTGAGTACCTACCGATGAAGCGCCCGCAGGTGCAAGGTCATAGGTGACATACTTGCCTTCAGCAATTACCGCTTCGACAGCTTTTTGAACACGCATGGCAGCTTCAGGTTCGCCCAGATACTTGAGCATTAGAGCACCTGATAAAATTAGAGCTGTGGGGTTTACCTTATTTTGTCCTGCGTACTTAGGTGCAGAGCCGTGAATCGCTTCAAATACAGCAAGCCCATCACCGTAGTTGCCACCAGGGGCGACACCCAAACCACCAATCATTCCTGATGTCAGATCAGAAACAATATCCCCATACAAGTTGGGTAGTACCAAAACATCGTAAAGTTCTGGTTTTTGCATTAGTTGCATACACATATTGTCAACAATGCGATCTTCAAACTCAATCTCAGGGTAGGACTTGGCAACATCGCGGGCTACTTCGAGAAATAACCCATCAGTAAATTTCATGATGTTAGCTTTGTGAACAGCAGTTACTTTCTTACGTCCATTTTCTCTGGCGTAGTCAAAGGCAAACTTGACAATTCTACGGCTGCCAAAGTCAGAAATTGGTTTGATCCCGATCGCTGATCCTTCGCGTATAGATTTTCCTGAGAGTTCTTCCATGAACTTCTTGGCTTTCTCAGCATCCTCCGTGCCTGCCTGAAACTCAATTCCTGCATACAGATCTTCGGTATTTTCTCGCACAATTACCAAATCAACATCAGAAAACTTGCTTCTTACACCTTGCATTGACTTGGCAGGGCGGAGATTGGCATATAGATCAAGCTCTTTGCGAATGGCGACATTAACGGATCGAAACCCTGAGCCAACAGGAGTTGTGATCGGTCCTTTGATCGCAACTTTGGTTTTACGCACAGACTCAAGTACGCGATCGGGTAGTGGAGTGCCGTAGGCTTCCATCACATCGACACCTGCATCTTCGATACTCCAATCAATCTTCACGCCTGTTGCATCCACTACTGTCTGTGTAGCTTTGGCAACTTCTGGTCCAATACCATCTCCGCGAATCAACGTAACTGAATAAGCCACAAATCTTCTCCCTAACTTTTTCGGATTAATTTTATACCAATTACCAAAAGGGTTGGCACATTTTTGGGAATTAAAACCCAAACCAATAGGATTCACCCAAAAGAGTGATTTCACTTTATTACTTTTATCTATAGCAATCCTAAATGAGTTGAGAGAGACTTCGGCAATCTCAACTTATTCAGGATTGCTATACGCATTAAAGACTATCAAACTATGCAATCTCGTAAATGAAGCATTTGCGACACTTGGCAAGAGTCGTACGTTTTAACCTTATAGGGGGGAGTAAATTAGCTGGGATTTCAATATATTTAATTTCTTAACTTAAGCTAAAGGAATATGTACATAATTTCAGTGAATAATCTTTAGGAAACACGATAGTTAAATACGTCATCTTTGATCTGTTGTTACAAGATTTGAAATTTGAATAGAATTTTGACAGATAAATTATGGAAGTTGTTCAATTTTTTAGATATGTCAACCGTGTTTGTGACGAGTATTTCGCAAACAGTACTTCCTAGTGTCTCAATGTAGATCACGCTTTTATTTTCTCTTATGCCTAGTCTTTAGATATGCAGATGCAATATTGAGTTACAAGAATTATTTAAAGACTGTTGCCACTGAAAAAACTTCTAGTAATTTAATTGAAAAATGACTTGGCTTTATCGAAGCAATGAGTGTAAATACTTACTTCAATTCGTCCAATCCTTTAGATAGATACTGATAGCAACCCTTTGACTTTTCTAGTAACCTTGTAATAATATGTAACCTTAGACGCAAGAGATAAAAAGATTAATCTTGTATTATACAAATTAATGTTGGAACAAGTAGCGTATTAATAAATCAACTTTATAAAACTTAAAGAACACGATTTTAAAAATCCCTATATTAAGAAGTGTAACTTTTATTAAAAATCTAGTTTTTAAGCTCTTCTTATTTCATTTTCCTGAAAACTAGGAACTATTTATAAAAACTCTCAGTTTAATATTTTAGGAGCTGATATGTCTGAAGAACCATTGACCCAAACCACACCAAAAACAGTGGATAGGCAAGCTAACAAGCAGGTCGGTCTGTCTGCTGACATGGTTCGTACGTACTTGCATGAGATCGGGAAGATTCCTCTGCTCAGTAACGAGGAAGAGATCATTTACGGTAAGCAAGTGCAGCAGATGATGCTGTTGTTTGAAGCTCAAGAAAAAATAGCTCAAATCAGCGATCGCCTACCGACTGAACAAGAGTGGGCGATCGCTGTAGGTACACAGCCTGAAGTATTACAAAGCAATATTCGGGTTGGAACTAGGGCTAAGCGTAAAATGATCGAGGCAAACCTTCGTCTAGTTGTTTCTGTAGCTAAGAAATATCAAAAGCGAAATCTAGAGCTTTTAGATCTAGTACAAGAGGGTACTTTAGGATTAGAACGTGCAGTAGATAAGTTTGATCCAACTAAAGGGTTTAAATTTTCTACCTATGCTTATTGGTGGATTCGTCAAGCAATCACGCGCGCGATCGCCCAGCAAGCAAGGACAATTCGCCTGCCAGTTCACATTACCGAAAAGCTCAATAAAATCAAGAAAGCGCAGCGTCAACTATCTCAGGAGTTGGGTAGAGTTGCAACTGTTGCCGAAATAGCATATGAGCTGCAAATTAAAACTGATCAAGTACGTGAATGTCTCTCTCTGTCTAGACAGCCAATTTCTCTTGATCTACGCATTGGCGATAACCAAGATACAGAGCTTGCTGAATTATTGGAAGACACTGGACGCTCTCCTGATAACTATGTTGAACGAGAGTCCCTGCGTACTGATATTCAGATCTTGTTGAAGGAACTGCCTGAAAAGCAGCGCCAAGTCATGATCTTGCGCTACGGACTTGATGACGGTCAGGAAATGTCTTTAGCTAGCATCAGCAAGCGGATGGATCTAAGTCGTGAACAGGTAAGACAGCTAGAACGTCAAGCAATGGACTATTTGCGGAAGCGTAAAGCTAGAATGCAAGAATACCTTGCAAGTTAGTAAAAAACGGGCGTGACATTTAATGTTACGCCCATTTTTTTAGCTAGTTACGCAGCGATCGCAAACGCCATTTACAGTCACTTCATATCCATCAACTCTTAACCCTGAGCGCACCTGCTGGAAGCCTAAACCTTCAAAGGCTTGCCACGCAATGTCCTCAATTTCTCCACAACAGCGACACCGAAAATGATGATGCGGCTCTACGTTTGCATCATAACGACATACCCCTTGCTCTAGCAGCACTTCACGCACTAGTCCAGCATCCCGCAAAGTCTGAAGCGATAGATAGACCGTAGCCTGCGATGAAGTGGGCGCATCTTGATTAAGATCATTCAAAATTTGCTCAGCCGTGGGGTGGTCTGGGCGATCGAGTAAGTTCGCATAAACAGCAAAACGTTGTGGCGTAACTCGCAACCCCTTAGATTTTAAGATTTGAACAACTCGAGCTGCTTGTTTTTGCATATTGATTTACTCCTGATCATTGCTGACTGTCCCCACAGAATCTCTGCTAATTCAGCTAGACATTAGCCATATTTATTTAGTCTACTAATATATCATTCCTAAATAAGAATCACAATCTTATTAAATTTTTTAAAAGAATTGAGTAAATATGACTATTGACTAACTTGTAAATAAGAATTATTCTTAGAAGTGTCCAGAAAAACATCAAATATAAAAACATGGCAGTTATCGAAACCGTACCAAGCGTAGTATTTAAGACCCGTGTACGCGATGAGTCTGTAGAAGGTTCTAACCCTTACCGTTGGGAAGATAAAACCACTCAAGATTTATTTGCTGGCAAGAAAGTAGTTGTTTTTTCTCTTCCTGGAGCATTCACTCCTACCTGCTCATCTAATCACTTGCCCCGCTATGAAGAGCTTTACGAAGAATTTAAGTCTTTAGGTGTTGATGCAGTTATCTGTGTGTCCGTAAACGACGCTTTTGTTATGTTTAAGTGGGGCAAGGAAGTCGGTGCTAAGAATGTATTCTTGCTACCAGACGGTACTGGTGAGTTTACTCGCAAGATGGAAATGCTAGTTGATAAGTCTAATATTGGCTTTGGTCTTCGCTCTTGGCGCTATTCGATGTTGGTAAATGACTGCAAGATCGAAAAGACTTTCACCGAAGCTGGTTATTCTGACAACTGCCCAACTGATCCGTTTGAAGTTTCTGATGCTGATACGATGTTGGCATACCTCAAGGGTTCTGAATCCACTGGTGTATCTGCACCACGTCTAGCGTTCATTGGTTAATCTTTAAGAACAACTATAATAGTTTTGATTTCAAAGTACTATGTTGCTGCTTTAGGCGGCGGCATAGTACTTCAATCTTTGTAGAGTTAACGGCTTGATTACAGCTTATTGAGACTTTAAAGGTACAAAGAAATTTTTAAAAGTGCCGCTTTGCGGCACTTTTAAAAATTTATCTGGGTTTTATAACAGCGTAAAGCGCTGTATTTGTTGACTTAATTTTATTGGGGTGGTTATGAAACTCTCTAGCAAAAATCTTAACGAACGCTTGGAAACCGTCTACGACGCGATTGTCGTTGGCGGTGGTATGGGCGGTTTGTCGGCGGCAATTTATCTTGCTCGTTATGGACTTAAATGCTTAGTTATCGAGAAAGGTAAAGGGCGATCGCTATGGATGCAGGATCTGCGTAATTATGTAGGACTTGATCCACATACCTCAGGGCGAGATATTCTGAATCATGCCGGTAAGACCTCCCTAGATTGGGGAGCCGATAATTTGCGTGGCTATGTAGAAGAAGTTACCGATGAAGGCGATACCTTTGCTGTAAAAGTAAAAGTTGGTAAAAAAGACAGTATTTATCCAGTTTTTCGTAGCAAATATGTAATCGCGGCCTCTGGGATTATGGACAACTTGCCTCAATTAGAGAATATGCAGAACGTATATGATTATGCTGGCTATACTCTCCATGTATGTATGATCTGCGATGGTTTTGATATGTGGGATCAAAAAGCTGTACTCATTGCTAATACAGAATCTCAGATTAATGCAGCTTTCGTTTTGAACTGGTTTACTCCCTATATCTCAGTGTTAACGCATGGTCTATGTACAGTTAGCGATGGCATGAGGCAAAAGCTTGCTGAATACGGCTACCCATTATATGAAGCTCCAATTGCCAAATTTCATGGTGAAAACCATCACCTTAGTGGCGTGGAACTTACCGATGGCAAAGTCATTGAGGCGACAACTGGCTTAGTTAGTATGGGTTCTGTTTACCATAGTCATTACCTCAAGGGTATTGAAGGTTTGGAGTGGGATGGTCAGAATTTGATCACTAACGATATGTGTAAGACCAGCCACGATCGCATTTTTGCGCTTGGAGACCTAAAGAAAGGACTAAATCAAGTATCGATCGCTGTTGCTGATGGCACTTTGGCGGCAACACAAATTTGGCGCAATATTCGCAGAGCGAGTCCTGCCCGTAAGTGGGATGAAAACATCAAAATTTTGGCTACTGTTTAGCAAGCAAAATTTATACAGCGCTTTGCGCTTTTGTAAAGCCTATTGAGGCTGTAAACTGCGG
>Ga0136636_10000489_pt1 | contig 20093 bp, 12 predicted proteins | sample AntDrymUQ8522106_2_FD_104653 | JGI IMG/M metagenome (GOLD analysis project Ga0136636, IMG submission 104653) | Polar desert sand microbial communities from Dry Valleys, Antarctica - metaG UQ852 (21.06) | ecosystem: Environmental > Terrestrial > Soil > Desert | place: Antarctica: Dry Valley... | reverse complement strand
GTGCTTGTAGAAGTTTGATAAAAACTTCTAAAATTTTCGTACTGTACTGTAAAAGTACGCGATCCCGCTATTCCCTGCGTTTGATACAGAACCTTTGCAGTACCACCAAAAGCTGCATCGAGATCATCCCACCACCCCGCGATTGTAATGTTTGGCGCTGTGGCAGAGAAAAGATTGTCGCTTCCAGCAGCAGTAATCTTTGAGCTATTTGCATTCGTGGTTACAAAACTTAGAAAACCGTTCGTACAAACATTAACATAATTGGAAGTCGAATATACTACCGAATTGTAGGTGAAGGCAAACGGCAGCGCAATCAATGCAGCGCCATCATCCGTGGCAGCTGTACCAGTAGTCCCGCTAAAAGTGCTGGTCGTGGTACCACTAACAATTTGCGCTGCGCCTCCCGCGGTCGTGATTGTCGTGTAAGTACTTGGAAAAGTACTGCGCACATACTGTGCGAAGGATGGCATGCCTGCTAAAAGCAGCATTAATACAATTAGACTATTTTTCAGCACGGCATACGTTGCTGAAAAATAAGCCGATGTACTACTCTTTATTGAACCAACGTTTAGGTTCCTTTTTTCGGCATTGGCACCTATGCCACTTCCGAACAATTGGTAATTTTCATTCATAACTTGTTATAATTTAAATAGCCTATAAACTTACGCATAAATGCGCGATATCATTTGTAATCAACGGCTTATTTTTCAACTGACACTAAACTTTATTTTACCGCTCATCAATGAGTTGCAATAAAGAATTGAGAACGATCCCAAACTTTAACAATTGTTTGGATGCCCATTACGGTTAAGTAGCATTCCAACCATTACCTTGAGTCTACATCTTTATCAATCTTGAAGTCGGAACGGCAGTAAAATAAGTTTTGTTTAGTTGTGGCGTTGCATAATGGGTTTTACTTGAATGTTAAGAAAAAAGATAGGCGGAGTAAATTTGCTTTGTGGCGCGCACATCCTATCAGTTTGGAATGTTTCGTTTGCGAATGTTGAACTATCGATTAAATTGTAAGCAGTGATTCGATATTATTTATCAAATTCATCACACCCGCTTAACACACAGGAAAAATAGAACTCTAAATTTGCATTATGGAAAAACGCAATGTAGATCTTGTCATACTTTCCGACATTCACCTTGGCACTTACGGTTGCCATGCAAAAGAACTCCTCCAATACCTTCACAGCATCAATCCAAAATCAATTGTCCTCAATGGCGATATCATTGACATCTGGCAGTTCAGCAAGTCTTATTGGCCGCAGTCGCACATGAAAGTCATGCGCCGCCTAATGAAGTATATCGCAGATGATGTGGAAGTGTATTACTTAACGGGCAATCATGATGAAATGCTTCGTAAATTTGCCAACACAAGTATCGGAAGCTTTAAACTTCAAAATAAGCTGGTCCTTAATCTTAATGGCCAGAAAGCATGGATCTTTCACGGCGATGTTTTTGACGTTACGATGCAAAATTCTAAGTGGCTGGCCAAACTCGGCGCGGTAGGTTACGACACGCTAATACTGATTAACAGTTTTGTAAACTGGTGCCTTGCATTTATGGGTCGCGAAAAAATGAGTTTCTCCAAGCGAATCAAGGCGCATTTTAAAGATGCTGTTAAATTTATCAATGACTTTGAGAATACCGCTGCGGGACTTGCAATAGAGAATGGGTACGATTATGTCATTTGCGGACACATACACCAACCCGAAATCAGAAAAATAGCGACCGCGAAAGGCACGGTAACCTACCTAAACTCGGGTGATTGGGTAGAAAATCTCACGGCGCTTGAATACCATCAGGGACAATGGGATATTTTCCGGTATGATGCGTCCGATTTCAAACAGCCCGAAACATTCGAAACCGACCCCGCAGAGAATATCGACCTCAACGCGATGCTCGATATCAGGACGCTATTGTCACAAGTCAAACAAAAAGAATAATTACTCCTAATTGTCATTGCCGTGCCTGGCGACAATCTTCGCAATGATATCGTTTGTCATTTCTGGATAATCTACCGCAATCGGTTTTCCACGTTCAAGCCATTCGGAAACGACGGGAAAATGTTTCGGCTTCATGCTTTTTATAACCGGAATATCCATTGCCGCCAGCGCTGCGGCATTGAGCTGCTGCTCATACTGGTTTTTCATAGGAATTACCAACAATTTTTTGCCCATGTGCAATGCCTCGGCAGGCGTTTCAAAACCTGCGCCGCACAATACACCGGCAGCAGCAGCCATACTAGCAGTAAAGTTCGAATTATTTACGGGCTGGATGGTGATGTTGTCTAATATTATTTTTTTGCTGTTGTGCTTTGAAAATATATCCCATTGAACATCGGGATATTCTGAAAATGCCTTTATCAATTTTTGATCATCATACGACGGCAGGTACACTGTATAATGCCCGGCATTGGTTACTTCAAGATTGCGTACCTGCCGACGGATGACCGGCGTAAAGATGTTGTCTCCATTCCCTGAAAAATGGAAACCGTATTTAAAATCAGAAGGAGCGTAATTTTGAAGGATCAGCCTGCCTAATTTATCGGTGCTTTCCGGTTGCGGAAAAAGGCTGTCGAGCACTGCCGACTGATGGCTCAACGAAATGCATGGCTTGTTTTTGAAAAAGCATGCCCAGGCAGATACAGGCTCAAAGTCATTGATAACCAGATCGTAATTCTCAACAGGCAAACCCTGTATGTCTTTTAATAGTTTCCGCGGTTTACTCTTAGCGAACGTTTTCCATAAATCGACACCTCCTGATTTGCCAAAAATAAAGCCCATGCCGCAATGCTTGTACTTAACCGGATACGGCAAACTCAGGTCGCCCTGAATGCCACTGACCAGGATGTCGACCGATCCATGTTGTTCCAGACAAGGTACGATATCCACGGCCCGGCTTAAATGTCCGTTACCTGTACCTTGTATTGCGTATAAAATTTTCATAAGTATATATATTAAATGCGGTCAGTATTTTACCGCCTGTGAAACTTTTACCTGAATCTTTATCCGCCTTGTAAAAAACGGGCATACCACCTCCCCGACTCCTTAATGGTTCTTTGTTGCGACTTAAAATCGACATGGATCAGCCCAAAACGCGCATGATAACCTTCCGCCCATTCAAAATTATCGGTCAGGGTCCATACAAAGTACCCGCCTACATTCAGTCCTTCCTGTTTTGCTTTGAGCACTTGTAAAAGGTAATCGTTGAGATACGCGATTCGCTGTGTATCGTTTACCATTTGAGCGGAGATTACATCGGGAAAAGCGGCGCCATTCTCTGTGATGATGATTTTTGGAATGTCTTTATAGGAACTGAATTTTCGGATAACCTCATAAATAGCCGGTGGGTATATCTCCCATCCCATTTCGGTCACGGGAACGCGTCGCTTTGCAGCCCTGACCAATGACGCACCGATATAAGGTGTGAATACCGAAGCCTTGACGATTTCTCGGGTGTAACATTGAAGCCCGACAAAATCAAAATCGAATGCCATGTTGCGCTCATCGCCAGGCTCCATATATTTGTCGATCCTTTTCAGCAACGGCAGGTCTTTAAATGGGTAGCCAAGGCCAAGCGCCGGCTCTATAAACATCTTATTGAGCAACGCATCGACGCGATTGGCGGCAGCCATGTCTCGTGAAGATTGGGATGCGGGTTCGATGTGCGTGCACGAATATGTAGTTCCGATTGCCGCTTTGGGCAGTTGACTGCGCACGGCCCCGGCGCCTGCTGATATCGCTAATATGGCGTGGTGAATTGCTTTGAGGTAATTTGACAAGCCCGTTTTCCCCGGCGCATGAATTCCAAGAAAGTAGCCGGCGCCTGTAAATACCGACGGCTCGTTCATGACCATCCAGTTGGATATGCGGTCTCCGAATTGTTTGGCTGCGAATTCACTATATTCTGCAAACCACGATACTACATCGCGGTTGGTCCAGCCGCCTCGTAATTCAAGCGCCTGTGGCAAGTCCCAGTGGTATAACGTCGCCCACGGTTCAGTACCACATTCGAGCATAAAATCGACCAGCCTATTGTAATAATCAACGCCATGGCTGTTCACGCGACCAGTTCCTTCAGGAAACAGTCTGGGCCAGCTTAACGAAAATCGGAAGTTCGGTATATTTAATTCCCGTGCCAGAGCAATATCGCCTTTAAAACAATTGTAGAAATCACAGGCCGTGGTGGGCAGGTCGCCATTTTTGATTTTGCCCTTTCGCGCAGCAAAGACGTCCCAGACCGACAGTCCTTTGCCGTGGGTATCATGGGCGCCCTCAATTTGAAAAGCAGCCGTTGAAACACCCCAAATGAAATCATTGCCAAACCCGCTTTTCGCTAATGCGGACGGGTTTACAGAATTTGAAAAATGCGTTTCCAACTACTCTTAATGGAGAAAAGTGGATTGCATGGCGCGCAAGAAAAGCCATTCCCTTACTGAAGCCAAAGCATTCAAGATATATTTCATGGGTCTTTTTATGCAAATTAAGCCAGTACATGTTAATTGGCCGTCAGGCTAGGATTAAGAAATCGAATGATTCCGGCGGCTTCTCATTTTTTAGCGTACTGCACTTTATTTAATAAGATCTATTCCCTTATTTAAAAAATGATGATGAATTGACACTAACAAAGGACTTACCGCAAATTTTTGAGTTTTTGCCGCATTGCTGTTGGGTTTCCGGATGTACCGCCGACGTTGATTTGTGATGGTTATGCGGAAGAGGACTTTTCCCTAAATACCGTATCGTCAATAACCTAACGCCCATCGTTTTCAAATCATTTGAGAATATTGATTAACAATACCTAACTCTCATCGCTATACTACTCTTCAAACGCAGTACCACCAATTTCGCGAACAACGTCATCGAGTTTTCGGGCACTTTCGAAAATCAATTTACAAAGATGGCTGATGTTTACATCTGCATCCGATTTTTCAAGGACTGCTGCCAATCCAAGAATGTTGCTCAATGGCGCGCGGACAAGGTGCGACTGTTGGAAGGTAATTTTTTGCCGTGCTGCCGCTTTTCGGTCATTGTCAGTTTCCGCCGTGCGCAACAGTAGTTTTTCGAGCTCATAAGTTGTAATATCAAACCCTATACAAAAGATGCCGGACGGGTTGCTATTTTCATCAAACATCGCCTTATATTCCCACTGCGTAAAGACATACCCGCCCCGGCCGTCGTGCTTTCGGATCATGGCTGGAAAAAGACGCTCCGGATTCACAAAACACTTCGCCGCCTCTTCGGCACATATCTGATGTTCATCATCATGCATGGTAATATAGTACTGCTGACCTTTTCGAAGACCTAAATCAAAAACGCCACCAATAGCATTTCCATATCCGGCAGGAAACGCAGAAGTAATAAAATCGGAGTTAGCTAATAAATTGGGATTCAATGCTGATACCGGACTTCCTGTCGTTCCTAAGGTAGAAAAATGATTCGGACTCGGAATTGGAATTCCTTCTAATCTCCAAAGAAGTCCTGTTGGCGAGTTTCCACGAACCACAATGTCATTTCTACTATCGTCTGCCGTTGCAACTCCCGCAAAATTTGGAGCCAATCTCGCTACATCACTACGACCACCAGCATAACGGTTCACTTCTTCCGGGGAAAACTGTCTTGCCGATACAGCTGCTAATTTATTAATCGATCTGGCTTTATTGTTTCGATCACTAGCAATCACGACTTCTTCAAGCACATTAAAACTTTCTGTCAGAGAAACTACAACCACTACCTCTTTACCGGATGTGACGTCAATGTCGGGAACCGTTGTGTTTTCGAATCCCAAAAAACTGATTCGAATGGTTTGTCTTCCCAAAGGTACGTTCGTCAATGCAAAATTTCCATTTTCGTCGGTGAGGCTACTATTGGAATCATTTACCAATTCAACAGTCGCTCCTGCGATGCTTTTCTCAGATTGCTTGTCAGTAATTGTTCCTCTTATGATCCCGGTTTGGGCAAAAGACATCAAACTAAATAAAAAGGAGAGTAAAATAAACAGTTTTTTCATTTTTCAAGTGTTTTAATTTTCTCAAAATTATCCTAACTGTTTTAAATCAAAATTGATTAAAGTCAATAAAACTTGTGTCTTAATCAACCACCGTTTATTAATGTTTAGTTTTAAATTGAGCGGTAATCGCAGTAATCTGTATAAAGTAAAAAGCTACTCTAAAGATCGAGCCCCGATGTCATATGAATTCGGCAAGCTTTCGACAAGAATATATGCCAACAGAAAAGCAAGTCGTTATAAGATCGCATAATTTCGTACAATTTACGCGGTGTGTAAATGATTATGTGCCTCAAATCGGCCTTGGATGGGTTGTTTTGTTGTGCTTGTTGATCTGGTTATTAAGGTTGCGCAGTAAAGCGATTCTAGGCTTGAGAACCGCACGCTTATAATCGTTGTCAATTGACTGCCTGATAGAAGTTTTCCCAAATATTAATATGGATTGCGAAGTTATGAGTATTTAACGTTGCATTAAAACGAATCAAAAACGACATCGCCCACAAAACGCAGTTTCAAAAGTCTATAACTGACAGTGAATGATGTTCGATGTTGGTACGGGACGATGTTGCGCCAAATCCAACTATTTGTATCCTCCTATTTTTCCCCCTGATTCACGCGTAAAATAATCTTAAATGTAGCGCCTTCCTTTTCTCTACTTTCAGCAGAAATGCCTCCGCCATGTCGCTCCACAATTTTCTTACAAAGAGCCAGCCCTAAGCCAGTTCCTTCGTATAGATCTTTTGAATTAAGGCGTGAAAATGTTTTAAATATTTTTTCTGCTTGCAGCGAATTGAAGCCAATACCATTGTCTTTTACTATTATCCCGACATAATTTTCTTCGTGCTCCCCTAAATCATATTTTATCAAATCCTTTGCGTTTACAGTTTTTACGGTAATGTCTACTGTTGCAGGAACGTCGCTTTTTGAAAACTTAAGCGCATTATTGATCAGATTATAAAACAGTTGATAGATTAAAATGGACGAACCTTCAATGGAAGGTAATTCCTTGTAGTGGATAACTGCTTTTTTCTGAGCTATTAGTAGCTCCAGATCTTCTTCAACATGGCGTATAATTTCATTGAGGTCAATTATTTCATACGCTACCACTTCACCGTCTAAGGAAGCGTATATAAGTACACCATCTATCATAGTGGATAGCCGTGCTGCAGCGCTTTCCATTTTTGCTACATAGGCTTTGGCCTTTTCAGGCAATCCTGTTCCAAACTCCTGCGTAAGACGGCTACCAAATGTTCTGATCTTGCGAACGGGCTCTTTAAGATCATGAGAAGCCACATGAGCAAATTGCTGTAGGTCTTCATTGGAACGTTGCAGTGCTTTCGTGCGTTCGGCCACGAGCTTTTCGAGGTTTTCGGTAATTGTTTTCTGATCGTGAATATCAGTACAAGTGCCAAACCATTTTGTGATAGTGCCATTAGTGTCACGGACAGGCACTGCTTTGCCTAAAAACCACCTATACAGTCCGGTTGTGCGTTCTTTAAAACGGTATTCTATATGGTAAGATTTTCCCGTTTTTACTGAGGCATACCAGGTGGCAAAACATAATTCAACATCATCTGGATGAAGAATAGGTATCCAGCTTTGATCTCCGTAACCTTTTTCAAAGCCTGTGTAATCGTACCAACGTTTGTTATAATAATCAAGTATACCATCAGGCTTTGACGTCCAGAGAATTTGCGGAACCAAGTCGGCCAGTTGCCGAAAGTTTTCTTCGCTTTGGCGAATGGCTTGTTCCGAAATTTTTTGTAAGGTAATATCTGTGCTGGTCACTAATACCGTTGATACCTTTCCCTCCGCATTTAGCAGCGGTGCTCCCTGAATAAAATACCAGTTGCGTTCTTTAGTAATCTTGTTAATTTGCAGCAGTATCGCCTGCGAAGGCAAACCAGTGGTAAGGCTTATAAACGCTGGCGAATTTTGGGCTTCGAAATAATTGCCGTGTTCATCAAAACGTTCAAAAAGCTCATCTGCTATTTTTAGCAGGGATGGTAAATCTTTAATCTCCAATAGGTCTTTCGGTACAAAATTGCCATAAACCGAGGCGCCTTTTTCGTTGACATAAACCATTTCGCCATTTTGATTAATAAGGTAAATGCCAGCGGGTATATTTTTAAATGTAAGCTCCAGCTGCTCTTTGGTATTAATTAAATCTTGTTCAATTTTTTTTCTTTCGGTGATATCTCTAAATGTCCAACTCCATGCGTAATAGGCTCCGTCGTCTCCAATCACCGGGTAGCCGTTTCGCTCCACTATTTTACCATCTTCAAACTCCAGTTCATCAAGGATTGCCTCTGTTGGGTTGTCGTAGAGATATTTTACCTTGTCAATAAATTGCTGCGGGTACACCAGTTGTGCCATTGCGAATGATAGCGCGGCATCATCGTCTTTTGCATCCACAATCTTTTGCGGCATGTTCCAGATTTCAATAAATTGTTGGTTATAAGAAAGTATCTTCCCTTTTGCATCTACCAGCAAAATTCCATCTACACTTGCGTGGTTATGCGCTTCCAATAGCGCAGTTCGATACGCTAATTTTTCTTCACTTTCTTCAATTTTTTTGCTTGCAATTACCTGTTCCGTTATTTCGGTAGCAACAACTACAATACCTGATAATTTTTCATCGGCATCATATAGCGGTTCATAAACAAAGTTCAAATATGCCCTTTCAAGCTTTCCTTTCCTGATAAGGTCAATTGGCAGTTCGTTTGCAATAAATGGTATGCCTGTTCTATATACATTATCCAGTATATCTTCAAATCCTTGGTCTGCAGCATCGGGCATCGCTTCAAATACGGGCTTGTTCATTATTTGTTCTGAAGTTTTTCCCCAGAGCTCCAGCACTCTTTCGTTGGCCACTTCTACTATATAAGTTGGGCCACGCAACACACACATTGCCACCGGTGCCTGTGTAATGATGTTTTGTAATTGTTGTTGAATTTGTTTTCTTGCGTTACTGGTTTTTAACTGAGATGCTACCCTTGCCAACAATTCTTTGGCTGAAAAAGGTTTTACCAAATAATCATCTGCGCCAGTTTCATAGCCTTCAATTTTTGATTCTTCACCAGCACGCGCAGAGAGTAAAATGACAGGAATATTTTGTGTTTCAATATTGTCCTTTACGGCTTTCAGTAAGCCAATGCCGTCCATAACAGGCATCATTATGTCGCTAACAATCAACTGCGGTGAATGATTTTTGATCTGATGTAAAGCTTCCAACCCATTGCTGGCTGTAACAACACGATATTGCTTTTTCAAAAGATTGCTGATGTAAGCCCTCATATCGGCATTGTCATCCACCACTAAAACCGTTGCCACAGCTGTGTGTGTTTCGAAAGACTCCGTTGCCTCGCCGCTAAGAACGGTCTGTTCAATTAGCGTTGTTGCCTCATTTATAAAAGCATCGCTAACAGAAGCCGTAAACCCAACACCCGTCGGGTCCATTTCTTTTTCAATGACATGCTCGACTGGTAAATGCAACTTACCCGTGGGGATGGAAACAGTAAACACCGACCCTTCTGCCTCCTTACTTTGGACAGCTATTTTTCCACCGTGTAATTTCACCAACTCACTTACTAACGATAATCCAATTCCGGTTCCCTCATAGGTGCGGCCCACCACATTTTGTACACGATGAAAACGCTGAAACATTTTAGGCAATTCAGCCTCCGGAATGCCCACGCCGGTATCTTGTACCCTTAATAGTACTTGGTTATTGTCGGTAGCCAGTGAAACTGCTATACTTCCTTTGAGTGTATATTTAAAAGCATTTGAAAGCAGATTGAGCACAATCTTTTCCCACATTTCTTTATCAATGTAAACGGGCGGAAGCACGGCATGTGTCGTAACCTCAAAGGTTAGTCCGGCATTTTCCACAACTGAACGAAAATTGCTTGCCAAGTCGGTTGTATATTTCGCTAAGTCGGTCAATTGGTACTGTGCGTGTACTTTTCCGGCTTCAATGCGGCTGAAATCCAATAGATTGTTTACAAGGCGAAGTAACCGCATGGCATTGCGATGCGCTGTTTCAATTGCCACTTTATCAGCGCCTGCAATTTCATCTGTGCGTTTATTGAGTAATTCTTCCAAAGAACCAAGCATCAACGTAAGCGGCGTACGAAACTCATGGCTGATATTGGAGAAGAAAACCGTTTTTGCTTTATCTAGTTCCGCAAGTGCTTCGGCCTTTTTCCGTTCTTCATCTTGTGCTCTTGCTTTGGTTAACGCATTGGCAATAGATGCTGTTAAAAGTTCATAAAACACCCGGTACTTTTCATCGAGGTCTCGCCTAGAGCTTACACCTACTACTAAGAAATAATTTCTATGAGAGGTGCCATGAAGGTTTACCGGAAATATCAATGCTTGTTTTGGAGGTTCGGGATAAGGGCCGCACTGAAATGTGCCAAAGGTATTTGAGAGTTCTTGCACGGTTACCGCCACTCCTATATTTATTACTTCGGTAAATGGCCAAGTATTGGGTTGTTGCTCCTCGAGGTTAATTTTTGCAGGCGCAAGAGGGGAATCGCTTTCCAAACCTGCCAAACCTTCCAGATTAGCTTCTTTACCATTGGCAGTCACAAAGTAAAGTAGCACGAAGGGAAGGTCAAGCTCAAAATCTTTTAAGCATTGCAATATCAGCGCAGATGCTTCCTCTTCTGTTTTGGCGTTTACGGTGTTTTCGGCTACAGCACGTAAAATATTTAATCTTCTTTCGGCAAGTGTTTGTTGCGTCAATTCTGTAACAGGATGAAACAGCCCGCCTACAGTGCCGGATTCATCAAGAATAGGACTGAACGAAAAGGTGAAAAAAGTTTCCTCCAAATAGCCATAGCGATCAAGAAACATACGCTGGTTCTCCAGAAAGCGGGTCTGTCCTAAAGAGGCTTCTTCAAACGCCTGTCCGATAACCGGCCAAGCCGAAATCCAACATTCCTTAAAATCCTGTCCCATAGAAGTGGGATGCTTATCGCCTGTGATTGGCCAATAGCCATCGTTATAAATCTGCACTCTCTGCGGACCCCAGGTTATCGATATGGGAAAATTAGATGCAATGCATAAACTTACCGTTGTGCGTAAACTTTGTGGCCAGGTATGTGGTGAACCCAAAGGTGTTTTAGACCAATCTTTAGAACGAATGAGTTTACCCATTTCGCCGCCACCAGATAGGAAGTCAGGCATTGCATTTATTTGGTCGCCAGTCTGTAAAGTCATTTATAAAATACATTTAAGTAAAAATAACAAACCGTTATTTAATAAACTATTAAATTTAAAACTATTATTTAGGAGAAGCCAACGTGCAGTTTGTTTGCATTTGCCACTATACTTCGGTGCTTAAAAGCCTTATTTATGAAGCCGCCGACGGAAGAAGTTTTTTCCTATAGTGTTCACTAAAATGATAAAGACTACAATAGTATGGCGCGGACTTACAAACAAGATGGCGCTGTAAATACAATCTCTCCTCAACCCAAATGCTTTTTCCAATAGGCCTTCCCGTAGCCGCAAAACACCTCTTCGCCCGACTTTATGCGCCGCAAAGCGATTAAACTCACGTTATGCTCATCATCAAACGCAATTTTCGCATTGTTCTTACTGCCGCCCGAATGCGCAACGGCATCATTTGCATATTTGGCAAAGCCATCTACAGACCTGCAGTCGAGGATGTAGCCATCGGGAAGTACCATGAAATATTGATCGAGGCCTAATGCGGCATGTTTGGCAGCTTGCGCATCGGTAAGCTTATCGCCGTGAAACACTGCGATGCGCTCATCCTTATAAATGTCAATAGCGGTATATAGGCCATTGCCGGCATTGGGTATTTGCGAGGGTTCGACGTATAAATAGTCGGATTCTTCGGCGTCGATTTGATGATAGGAGACTAATTTCATGATGATCTGATGAATTCAACCCACACTCCTAGGGTCGAAACTAATTTAATTTTTAATCTCCATTGTTGCTGGCTATCGTAGTAGTAAAAATAATGTATTAATTAATGGATTGTGTACTGGTCTGTAGCCTCGCGATTCAAAAGAAAGTTTGCTGCTAGCAAAATAACACTTTGCAAGAATTGAACACGAGCATTGCTCGCGCCAGTGATAAATCGAACAAAATACCCATTGCATTGCCTGTATTTTCAAATTTAAAATACTCGTATTCTTTAAGTCATGTTGGCTTCAAAACACAGCGACGAAAACCGTATATGCAGGGCAACGCGAATTTTAGTTCTGAACAATATAAGATTTTATGGCAAACTTAATCAAAATCAAATATATCATTATATCAAAAGTTTGTTTCATTATCTAACAATCAGTTTAATTTGTGATTTTTGTTTGCCCTGTCCGGCTTCCAAAATATAAAACCCCTTATCCAATGTCTTTGTAGTAGTTTGACTTTCTATGGTGAATTCTTGCACTTTTTGCCCTACCAGATTGAATACCGACATCGTTGCGCCTATGAAATCAGCACTCGCTTTAATGTTGAAGCTGCCGTTGGTTGGATTTGGATAAGCCATAATAGTATTATCCTTATAATATTGGTTGATACCAAGTGATTCCTGCGTCATTTTCAGGATGTAGGAGGATGGAAAACCACCTCCTCCGATACTGGTCAACATGAATGTTCCTGTTCCCATATCAAAATCAGCCTCATTAAAAAAACCGGTTGTTATCAGGCTTTCTTCTGAATCAATACTTATATGATTCCCTGACGAACTTCCTACATTATTTAAAATCCCCGCCCAAATGTAATTTGCATTGCTATCCAGTTTACAAATGAATGTATCCGAATATATATTTGCAAAAATCGCTTCTCCTACTCCTGAATCAAAATCTATCCTACCAGTCAAAGATCCTGTGATATAAATATTTCCGTAAGCGTCGCGTGTTATACCTGTACCAAATTGCGTTATGGTGCTCAAGATTTCTGGATCGGGAATGGCATTAAAATGTTTTGCCCAGACAAAATTTCCATCTGAATCTAGTTTTTCGAGATAGGCTTCCTGCGCAGATTCAGCTAATGTAGTCATTTGAAAAACATCGGTTCCGGGATTAAAATCCATAGAACCGCGGAATGAGCCCGTAAAATAAATGTTATTATTTTCATCCAGAATAAATTTGCTAATTCCTATATTAGAATTTTGTCCACCAATTTGCTTAGCCCAGATATAACCACCGTCACCGGTTAATTTTACCAAATACAAATCAAATCCCGCAGCAGTCAAAAGAGACTCAGCAATTCCCGGATCAAAATCTCTGGTCAATGAAAAACTACCTGCAACAACAATATTTCCTCCGTTGTCAATTTTCAAAAAAGGTCCGCCTTGGATAACATCCAAACTTATAGCCCAGACAAAATTTCCTGAGGCATTGAGTTTAACAATGAACCCGGCTATTTCAAACACATCGGCTGTAGGACTCGTCATCATAAATGTTCCTGATCCCGGATCAAAATCTGTAGTTCCGTTATACCCACCGCCGATATAAATATTCCCCGAGTTGTCAAGTGCTATACTAACCGCCTGATCGAAAGCCGCAAACTGCTTCGCCCAGATGAGATTCCCGTCGGCGGTTAAAGTAGAAATAAAAACACCGCCGCCATTTAGTGAATCCATCGAGAAAACTCCGTTTCCCGGATCGAAATCGCCGGTACCGAAAAAGAATCCCGTTAAATACATTTTCCCATTAACATCAATATGGATGTCGTTGATTTGGACAAGATTGCCTCCAAAATTTTTAGCCCAAACAAAATTGCCTTCACTGTCAAATTTGGTAATGTAACAGTCTGCAATGGAAGAATCAAGGTTGGCAGTTCCCGCTCCTGGATCAAAATCGACAATACCGTCAAAATTACCGACCGTGTAAGTATTATTCTGCGCGTCCAGTGCATGAGAACCTCCATAATATTCCCCAGTTCCGATAGATTGAACCCACTCAAAAGCAGGGTTTTGTGCCGAAGCGTTTAACGCCGATACAACGCTAAAGAAAAGTAAAAGTTTTTTCATAAATGTCTTTAATTGAAATGGTTAGTAATTATCATCATTTGCTTCACACTAATTTAATTAATATATCTTCATGATTTACAAATTGTTGCGGAATTATTAATCTAAATAAAATCTGCAAAAAATACATCTGTCCAGATACTTCTCTAAACAGAATCCAGTCCTACACGAGTCGGTGAATTTGTAACCCAAACAAAAATAGGTGCAATCTGATTCTTCTTCGACAGGACGGTTTCGGCATTAGTAGTATTGTCTTTGCGCAACGTTTGTTTCGTTGAATGACAGTTTGCTTTTCCTCCTCGCAATGACTACTCCGAAAAAACTTATGAATATATCCCTGAAACTTGACAACTAAGTCTCCCTATGCTCTTAAGCTGCAATGCCGAGGCTTGCCGTTCCAACGCTCTACTTACATCCTGCATCGTAAGTCTGCGTTGTGAAAACAAGTAACTTCAATGAGTTCTTTAGCAAATAAATATCTTCCAATTAAACTTTACAAATCATATCAGGTCTTACACCAAAAATTATTGATACGAGTAACACCCCTTGTGAAAAAAGCCGGTCCTGCACGAAACATATAATTTTATTCCATTCTTATGAATCACAGGAAACTTTAGTCTTTACGCCTTGGATTCTCAGGTTTGTTCTAGCGGAGGTAAAAGAATGTGGATCATCGCAGTGCGCCTGACGGAACACTTCGCAGTGCGGGTAATTTGGAAAAGCGTGAAGAAAGAACCAGAGAACTTTCATAAAGCTAAAAAAGTAGACCCAGAGTTTAGATTATTGGCTTTAGACCACAACCTAAAAAAGAAAATTGCCGCATAGGACAATCTTACCCTATTGTGAAAAAGTAAATCCACAGTCAAAATTATAGCATCATAAAAAACCGCCTCAAATTTGATATTGAGACGGCTTCATTTTAACTGGCCTATTTGTACAAAACTTACAGCAACAATATTTTTTTGGTGAATAAAGCATTATTTTTCTCTATTTTAATAATGTACAAGCCATTTTGCAACGTTTGAACTGTCCTTAATTCACTTAAAGTAAATTTTCTTACAGCGTTTCCTTGTACATCAAAAATGGATATCGTCGCTCCAATAAAATCGTTGCTTACCACTACATTTAGCAAATTCTTTGAACCATAAATAGTAATTTCTTTATTCCAATCAAAATTTTCATTTGCTAGTGGACAGTTAATGACTGTTCCTGCAAAACCCCATCCCGCACCGCTTAATCCCGTAACTTGAATTGTATTTACGCCAGTGGTTTTAATCTGAATGTCGCTGTAGGAGTAATTTCCTGCTTCAGGCGTATTTGCACCTGCCAGAGATCCATTGATGAATGCCACACCATCCGGACCTGGAGATAATCCGCAGACAACTTTTGGTTCAAAGCCCGCTGTACCAGAATTTAAAGGGTAAGGAATTCCATTTACCATTACAGAAGCGACATCATCACTATTCATTCCCCAAACTCTAAATTTAGGATAATCTTGAGGTGTACTGTAAGTGGCGGTAATGGAATTTCCACTGCCTGACATCCAATAAGTAGGATCAATAGGCGCACAACCGTAACTTTGAAAAGATCCCCCTGAATAATTGTACGTTACATTGCTTGACGGTGAATTTGCAGGGACCGTTATACATTGCGAATAATTGATGTTAAATGAAACCATCAAAAGAAATAGTAAGTTTGTTTTCATAGTTGAATATTTAGACTACAAATATGGGTTGTAAAAGTGTGATAATAAATACGACATATTACGTATATACTATTAAAGGTGAAGACGAATGCACAGCTAATAAATAAAAAATCCAATGATGGCGCGGATTTGCAGTCCGCGCCCAAATAAATATATCAATTGTGGAACATTACGCATTTTAAAATAGCACGGACTGCAAGTCCGCGCTATCAAGCAAGTGCAATGTGGCTGTTATTAAAATTAAGATGGCGCATGTTTACAGTTCGATAGCAAGAAATTGAAGTCCAATGATGGCGAGGACTTGCAGTCCGTGACTGAAGAAAAATTAATTGCAGAAATATGGATATCGCATTATAAAATAGCACGGACTGCAAGTCCGCGCAATCAAGCAAGTGCAATGCGGCTGTTCTTAAAATTAAGATGGCGCATGTTTACAGTACGATAGCGAGAAATTGAAGTCCAATGATGGCGAGGACTTGCAGTCCGTGACTGAAGAAAAATTAATTACAGAAATATGGATATCGCATTATAAAATAGCACGGAATGCAAGTCCGCGCTATTAAGCAAGTGTAATCTGGCCAATGTTTGTTTTCGGCAGTACTAAGGAAAAAGTCATTGGCAGCAATCCTGACCTTTCTAACCTTGATGTAGGCAACCTCAAGTTTGAAATTGATTTTCGCAGCGTTTATGCGAGTCTTTTGCAGCATAAGTTGCATTTTGACTATTCGAAAATTGGCATTAAAAATAGTGCTTTGGCAGGTTTGTTTTAGCAACTAAAACTTCACGGAGGTCATTATTTCATTATTTATATGCTACTTAATTTTAAAAAATATTATTTACTTAACGTCAGTAGGATGCTGTAATCGTATTTTTATAAATAAATTGAATGATGATTGAAATCATACTATCGATATTGGCGGGCTTGGTCTTATTTTTATACGCAGTTCACAGCCTATCAGATACTATTCAGAAGGCAATAGGGGAAAAAGCAAAAGTTTGGATTCTAAAATTTACGTCAACTGCACTCACAGGAATAATCACTGGAACTATAGTAACTGCTTTGCTTGACTCATCATCGGCGGTCATTATCATTACTATAATATTGGTCAATTCTAAATTGCTGACCTTTCGCCAAGCCATGGGTATTGTTCTTGGCGCCAATATTGGCACCACCATTAGTAGTCAAATTATCGCAATGGATGTGGGAAAATATTCGCCCATTCTTTTGCTGATTGGTTTTGTTTTAATTGTTGTCTCCAAATCGGAAAAAATCAACAATACCGGAAAAGTGATTCTTTATTTTGGCGTTTTGTTCTTCGGCCTATTTACGATGGAAAATGCTGTCGAACCGTTGAAAAATGAACCCTACTTTGTCGAGTGGTTGAAGAAAACTGAAAACCCGCTTTTGGGTGCTTTGATTGGCGCCATTGTAACCCTGATTATACAGTCATCTTCAGCAACTGTAGGTATGGCGATTATTTTAGCTAAAAAGGGATTTATAGGTCTCACGGGCGGAATTGCCGTTATGATTGGTGCGGAATTAGGGACGTGCAGTGACACGCTTTTAGCGACAATTAAGGGAAGCAGGCAGGCGATAAAAACAGGAATGTTTCATCTTTTGTTTAATCTCTTATCTATAACCGTTGGCTTAATTTTCTTTACCCCTTTTTTAAATTTAATAGAAAATATGGGTCGCAATCTTCCCATAGAACGCTCTGTCGCCAATGCACATATGATCTTTAATATAACTGGCGTACTGCTCTTTGTATGGGCGATACCGTTACTTGAAAAGCTTTTAGATAAAATGCTGCCAGAAAAATAAAGCGCATAATATTACTTTATTTCGCTTCAGCCGATACTATATCTGCCTTTCGTTAATAAGAAATTATAAAGCAAGGTTAAAAACGATACTTCAAAAGAACAACTTCGATTCTTCGCAATCTGATGATTTCCCGGAGCGCTAAATAAATGCCATTTCGCCTTGTTCACGTTCCAAATCATCAACCGAATCAATTGTTGGCGTATCGGAACTTAAGTTCTCGTATGCGGAATTACAATCATCAAGATAGTTTTAAAAGGCTTCTTAATGATGACTTCCTTCGCATCTTTGTTAGAGAACAACGCGGTTGCATCGTCGGTCGTCTTTTTGGATTGCGGAATACCTTCAAGTCTGTTCTATCTCATTGGTATTGATCTTTTTTATAGTTGCACAAACTGCAAGTGCGCGCTATCAAGCAAGTGCGATCTGGCTTTACTTATAATTAAGATGGCGCATGTGAAAGTACGATAGCGCGGAATTACAGTCCGTGCCCCTATAAATATATCGAAACGTACGCCTTTTTAAAAGCACGCACTGCAAGTCTGCGCAATCGAGATAAATGATAATAGCAAAGGCGCTGATCATGGAACCGCTGCACCAATGTTTGTTCTCGGCGGCGGAACTAAGGGAAAAGTCATTGGTGAAAATCCTGACCTTAATAACCTTGATGTGGGCGACCTCAAGTTTCTGATTGATTTTCGTAGCGTTTATGCGAGTCTTTTGCAGGATAAGCTGCATTTTGATCTCCATTTTCCTGTAGCAACGCTATCTCAATTTTTTAAAGATCTCAGCGAAATAGACATCGGTGGCGTGATGCAGCTGCTGTCAGTTTTTTCGATACCAGTTTATTTGACTTGCAGCGCTGTTGTCATTGTTGGCATCTGATTTAGGATCGTAATAATAATCAATTTTCAGTTTACAATTTTCTTTGTTACCATTTTTTGATCTTCGGATGTAATTTCCAATACCAGCACTTGGTGTGCAGCGTCATTGTTAATTCTTATTTCGCCTGCATCAATGTTGTCTTTAGCAATAAGAAGCCTTCCCCTAAGGTCAAATATCCGGACGGCAGACATCTTTACATTCCCTGAATTAATCACAATAACATTACCTTGGCAATATGCAACCACCTGACTGGGTTGCCAAATTTGTGTCTCGCTCGCAAGGGGCATCTCATAAATAACAGTAAAGCGGTTATTAAAAGTACCTGACTCCGATGCAAACTGATAAGCATTTTCTTTAAGGTTATGTGTGGCATTCGTCATATTGTCTTTAAGCAGTATTAGCTGGTTCGCCTCTGTAAATAAACCGTCAAAATGATCAAGTCCGATCGTATATGTCCCGGCGTTCGCTGCTTTAAACCCTAATTCCACTGCGTCCGAAGTGTTAAACGGCAATGCTCGACCCTGGATGGCAAATTCGGTATCCTCAACAATTGTAGTCAGGGCTGTTTGACTGTCATTGATATACAAGCCGTCAATTTGAGCATCAATGGATGATGTGGCACCTGGCATATAAGAAACCAGCGTTTGGCTAAAAATCCCGGTGGTGTCGGTCAGGTTGATCCAAATGCGACTTCTGTCGGCCTGAGATCTGAAAAACTGTCCACTATCAGTGAAACGCATACTGTTATTGAATGCAATCGATGGCGCTGACGCCTTAACAATAAATCCCTGGCCTACTTCGAGTACTCCGTCGGGAACTAATATTTGCGGATCGCCGCCCGTATTGGCAATAGTGCCGGTACCACCTGCAAGCGTGTAAGTCGCATAGGACGTGTTGTTGGTATTATTGGTTTTTCGCCAAAAATATAAAGCCTCGTTCAGATTGTTCTGCACAATAAAAATATCGGCGTCGACTGGCGACGGATAAGGATTTCCTATGGCGTTGTATTTTCCATTTGCGACCGCAACGTTGATATTTCCATTGTGAGGCTCACCAGTAAATGTCCCGGTGAACGCCAAGGGCACGATGGGGTGAGTATTAGGCATTCTTATCAAATAACCGATACCCGATTCCAAGTTGGCAGTTCCCGGCGATGCAATTGTATTGTATAGATTCGTTTGCGGATTGTAGGTGTAAAATCTATTCGGAGTTGTCAAAGGTGATAAGGAAAGCAAATTTTGACCACTAACCGGAGCCGACCACATGACATAGTCGAGGCGCATCAACGGAATTGTCTTCCTTTTGATCGTGATGTTTCCCGAATTTATGGCATCCGATTGCTGAATTAAATGGGCATTGTCATCAAATGTTATACTCCCACTGTTTACGGTTAATGCGCCAAATAAGCTAACATTGATCCCGCTTGGAATCGCAACAACCGCATTGTTAGAGATAGTTAATGCGCATGCATTCAAATCGCCAGTTGCTGTAAAGTTTCCTGTAATCAAGGCTTTTGTGGTGCTAGTAGGAAAGCCATTACTCCAATCTGAGCCATTCCATGTCGATTGTGGCAGGGTTACGGTAAACGGCGTTGAGTATGCAACACTGCACACGCCACTGGTCGCTGCAACGCGGTACCATGTTGTTGCAGTAATATTTGC
>Ga0136636_10000488_pt1 | contig 20093 bp, 16 predicted proteins | sample AntDrymUQ8522106_2_FD_104653 | JGI IMG/M metagenome (GOLD analysis project Ga0136636, IMG submission 104653) | Polar desert sand microbial communities from Dry Valleys, Antarctica - metaG UQ852 (21.06) | ecosystem: Environmental > Terrestrial > Soil > Desert | place: Antarctica: Dry Valley... | reverse complement strand
TATTGAAAACTCCTAAATCAAGTGCTAGAAAAATTAAAACAGCGGTTAAAAAAGTAATCCAGACAATCATAATGTAAGTTATTTAAATTTTGTGTAAAGATACTTTTGATTTTTAAACTTTAAGAAAAATTTTATCGAAAGTTAATAGCCTTCTTAAGAGTGTCAATTTTTATAAAATGTGTTACTTGAAAAATAACATAATTAAAATTGCTAAGTTGCGATTTTTTGTACGTTTTTCTATTGATTCAATAAATTTAAAGCCTTGACCCATAAAAATAAGAGGTAAAATTTTATAAAAGTAATAATTAAATTATATTTGCATCAAAATAATAGGGGTCTAATTAATTAAAATCAATTTTTATGTCAACATTACGTTTTCAAGCTTTGAGAGAAGCATCGACTAGAAAGCCAGTTAAATTTGAAGAATCGGATAGAAAATCAACGATATTTGGTGCCAATGTCTTTAATGACAAAGCGATGAAGCAATTTTTAACTTCTGATGCTTTTAAAGGTGTGCGCGATGCAGTACAGCATGGAACTAAAATAGACAGAAAATTAGCAGATTATATCGCCATGGGTATGAAAGAATGGGCCTTGTCTAAAGGAGTAACTCATTACACACACTGGTTTCAACCTCTTACAGGAACTACAGCAGAGAAACATGATGCTTTTTTTGAAACCTCTTATGACGGTAGCGATTCAGTAGAAAAGTTTGGTGGTGCTCAATTAGTACAACAAGAACCTGATGCTTCTAGTTTTCCAAATGGAGGAATTAGAAACACATTTGAAGCGCGAGGCTATACAGCTTGGGATCCAACATCTCCAGCATTTATTTTTGGAACGACCTTATGCATTCCAACTGTTTTTATTTCGTATACAGGAGAGGCTTTAGATTATAAAACACCTTTATTACGAGCTTTAATGGTTATGGACGACGCAGCCACTGAAGTATGTAAATATTTTGATAAAAATGTAAAAAAAGTTACCGCCACTTTAGGTTGGGAACAAGAATATTTCCTAGTAGATAGAGCGTTGGCAAATTCACGCCCTGACCTTATTATGACTGGGAGAACGTTGCTAGGGCATACCTCTGCAAAGGGACAGCAATTAGACGATCATTATTTTGGATCAATTCCAACACGTGCCTTGACGTACATGAGAGATTTGGAGCAAGAATGTATGTTGTTAGGAATTCCAGTGAAAACGCGTCATAATGAAGTAGCACCTAATCAATTTGAGTTGGCACCTATTTTTGAAGAAACAAACTTAGCCGTTGATCATAACTGTTTGTTGATGGATGTAATGCAAAAAGTGGCAGAACGTCATGAATTGAAAGTGTTGTTCCATGAAAAACCTTTTAAAGGAGTAAACGGTTCAGGGAAACACAACAACTGGTCATTAGCAACTGACACTGGAGTAAACTTGTTAAGTCCAAGCAAAACGCCAATGAGTAACTTACAGTTTTTGACTTTCTTTATCAATACGATTAAAGCCGTAAATGATAATGAGTCTTTATTAAGAGCTGCGATTGCCTCCGCAAGCAATGATCACAGATTAGGAGCTAATGAAGCACCTCCTGCAATTATCTCCGTATTTATTGGGGGACAATTGACTAAAGTTTTAGCGGAGTTAGAAGGAGTAACCACAGGTAAATTATCCCCAGAAGAAAAAACAGATCTAAAATTAAACGTAGTAGGGAAAATTCCAGACGTTCTTTTAGACAACACAGATAGAAATAGAACTTCACCATTTGCTTTTACAGGAAATAAATTTGAGTTTAGAGCAGTAGGATCTACGGCGAACTGTTCGAATGCAATGACCACTTTGAACGCTATTGTTGCAAAACAACTTAGAGATTTTAAAGTTGAAGTTGATGCTTTGATTGATTCCAAAGACATGAAGAAAGACGATGCGATCTTCAATGTTTTAAGAGAGTACATCAAACAATCTAAAAAAATCCTTTTTGAAGGAGACGGTTATAGTGAAGAATGGGAAGTAGAAGCTGCAAAAAGAGGTTTGAGTAACTTCAAAACGACTCCTGAAGCTTTAAAAGCAAGAATTTCTAAACAATCTTTAGACTTGTTTTCTGAATTGAATATTATGAATCATATTGAAGTAGAAGCTCGATACGAAATTGAATTAGAGGAATATACCAAGAAAATTCAAATTGAAGGTCGCGTTCTAGGTGATATTTCAAAAAATCACGTTATACCAACGGCAATCCGTTATCAAAATACGCTAATTGCAAATGTGAAAGGGCTGAAAGATATTTTTGGAGCAGATTTTGAAACTATTGCCAAAGAACAAATCGTTTTGATAAAAGAAATTTCAGGTCATATCGAAGGAATCAATTCTAAAGTACAAGAGATGACTAACGAGAGAAAGAGTGCTAATAATTTGACTGATGCGCAGGAAATGGCAGAAGCTTATTGTAATAAAGTAAAACCTTATTTTGAAATCATTAGAAATCACTGTGATAAATTAGAGTTGTTGGTTGATAACGAAATTTGGACGTTGACTAAATATAGAGAATTGTTGTTTACTAAATAATAAGCAAAGAATTTTAACAGGATATATGCCTTTCCATTTTGGAAAGGCATTTTTTTTGCGATCCATTACTCGATAAAAATTGTTGCTATGCTGTTGTAAAAAAAACTTTGCTTCAGTAAATTGGAATTAGAGCTAATACTGAACTTAATATGACTAATCGAAGTGTAGCACGGTTTTATTTTTGTAAACAATGACGAAAAGGCTAGCGAATTAACTAAAAGAGTGGTCCTATTTGTTTATTCCAGATCTTTTCGTTTATGTTCCTTCAGCATTGGGCTGCATAGGATGCTCTTTTACCAAACTATTGTGCTAAGCCTTTCTTACGCGCGTTAATTTGAGATTATTATAGTATAGTTCTCGTTAAATATTTGGAGATCTTTTCTTTTTCTTTGAATATTTATATTTATAATTTTTTTCTTATTTTTTTTTCTGTAATACAAGGTAGTTCATCGATACAGAGTTGCTTTTCATCGAAAAAACACCTATTCAGATGAAAAACAAGTATTTATACTTGTTTTTTTTTAATAATGTTTTCTATCTTTGGTATGTAATAATCAAATAAGGTTTCAGTATTAATACTAAAAATCTTGTTATTTATTATACCGTAAGAGTGGTTCCCAAATCGCTTTTTTAAAACCTACATGATAATTTGTATTAACAACCAATTAAATATATTTATTATGAAAAAAGTAGTTTTAAGCATCTCCGCGATGCTATGTACAGTGGCAATTTCTTATGCTCAACCAGGTCCAGTAGCTGGACCAAATGTAAGTGCAGTAGGCCAAACTGGATTTTCTCAATTTGCACAAGTTAGTCAAATTGGTACCGCTCAGAATTCCAAGGTTAAACAAGAATTGAACAACAATGATGCTTACGTATACCAAGGAGTTAATCCGGGTCAAATGCTTGTAGGTTCAATTAATACATCTGCAAAAAACAGGGCTGACATCTTCCAAAGAGGGGATGACAACTATGCTTATATTTCTCAAAATAATTGGAACAACATGGCTACCCAATCACAAAGAGGGGATAGAAATGACGCTACAATTTGGCAAGATGAGGTAGTAGTGGCAACTGCAAGTTTAGATGGACATGACAAAGCTACTCAGACACAAACAGGAAATGATAACGAAGCTATTATTGATCAAGGGACTTCAGGAAATAATCCGCTTCCTACAGTGGCTACTTTTACCTTAGGAGTGGCATTAACTTCTGCAATACCAGTCTCTCCTCATGGTTATAATGAAGCTACTCAAACGCAACGTGGAAATTGGAATAAAGCGTACACTAGTCAAGGTGGTAGAAATAATGATTCCGATATTAACCAAAATAGTGTTGGTAAGGCAGCAACGATAGTTGATAGAAACGTAGCGAATCATTATCAATATGGACGTAATAATGATGCTTCAACTACTCAAATGGGGTATAGAAATCTTGATAATATTTTGCAGGAAGGTAACAATAATAGAGCGACCACAATGCAAACAGGAAACACTTCAGGCAACATGAATAGTACTGCACAACAAGGAAATTCTAATGTGGCTAATGTAAATCAAGCTAACTAATTAAGTAAGCCTTAAGACAGGGACAGCTCATTACAGCTGTCCCATCTTTTTTTATTATAAAAATAAGATCATGAAATCTATATCTTTAAATATCATTCTTTGTTTATTTTTTTTCCAGCTTGTTTTAGCTCAGGGAGAACCTGTAAATTATAAATATGATGATGATAATAATATTTCATTGTTGGATAAAAAAGAAGCTACTTTATACATTAGCTCTAATTCTTATATTGTTAACTCTCGTGCCTCTTTAAATCTTCAACTAATGGGCAATAACGTTCAAATTCAACAAATAGGGAATTACAATAGTGTTAATTCGTACCTCAAGAGTAAAATCATTGATATTTCCGTTGTGCAAAAAGGAAATAATAATGAAGTTTTACTTGATAAACAGGCTAAGTCGCTAAACCAAAAAGTGATTCAGCTCGGTAATAATAATAAAATCCACGATTTTGCATTATATACAAAATACGATGTGACAATGGAATTAATTCAAAAAGGGAATAATCAAAATATTCAAAATTTTGGTTCAAATTCCATTTCAAGAGATATGAAGGTTATTCAATCTGGAACTGGAGCCTCCGTAATAATAATAAACAGTTCTAAGCAATGAAAACTTCTATGAAATTTTTGTCTTTTCTTATTTTAGTTTTGCTTTCTGAAATGTCCTATTCTCAGACGACTAATACTGTAGTGATAGCTAAAATTGAAGTTGAACAAAGTGAGCGGAATATTAAAATAACAGGTACAGCTGAAAATTTATCAGATATAGTTCAAAGTTTGTCATATAAATTGTCAGTTATTAAAAAAAATAAATCAAATAATAACCTCTCTAATAATATTCAAGAAGGGTTGTTTTCTTTAAATCCAAGTGAAAATAAAAATTTATCAACTTCTACAGTCAATTTGGGAACTGAGGATGAGGTTATAGTTTTACTGCTCTTCTATAATGAAAATAAACAATTAATAGGAAAAGATAGAGTTGTGCTAGGGGATGAAAAAAAAAAGATAAAATAACAATTATTCCTTCTGATGCATTTGAACTAACAGGAATTATTTCAGATGACACAAAGACTAGGGTTGGAAAAGATTTTTACGATTTATTTTATTATTTATACAATGAATATAAAATCAATTCGATAAAAATTGTCAATTTGAACGAGGAATTTACTTTCTCTAGAAATACTAAAATAATTATAAGTATTGAAAATGAAATAATATATGAGTTTTTAACTAGACCGGATGAAGAATATCTAAATGAAATGGCTGAACAATCTATTTATGCAACTTATTTGCACCTTAAGAATTTAGAAAAGCAAACGAAATATTTTACTCAGTATTAATTTTATCATTTAACCTATGAAGCTTTTAATTTCTTTTACGATTTTCTTACTTGCCGTTCAATCAGCAAATGCACAAGGCTTGATTTACAAACCTAAGAATCCAGCTTTTGGAGGAGATACTTTTAACTATCAGTGGCTGGCAAGCTCTGCGGAGTCACAAAATAAATTTACAGATAAAACGATCTCTCAGGTGGAACAAACGGAATTGGAGCGCTTTACTTCGAGTTTAAATTCTTTGCTTTTAAGTCAAATTTCAAGTTCGCTGTTTAGACAACAATTTGGTAGTGATGGTATTAAAATAGGCTCCTATACTTTCGGCAGCTTATCCGTTGAAGTTTATCCTTCTTCGGGAGGTTTAACAGTAGATATTTTAGATACAAAAACAGGAGAAACAACTCAAGTAATCATTCCAAATCGATAATATGAGATTATACACCTACTTACCTTTGCTAATTTTTTTTTTAATCTCTAGTTGTGGTGCCTATTACAATCAGCCTACTGGAATAGAAAAAGCTGTTATTGGAGAAGGTACTCCAGCAACTACACTTTTAAAACAGCTTCCTAAGGCTAAAGAACAAATTGTAGTAGGACTCTATAAATTTAGAGATCAAACAGGTCAATACAAAGCTTCAGAAAACGGAAGTAATTTTAGTACAGCTGTAACTCAAGGAGCCACTTCTATTTTAATTAAGGCTTTAGAGGATTCAAAGTGGTTCATTCCTATTGAACGAGAAAATATTGGAAATTTGCTACAGGAACGAAATCTTATTCGCTCTACAAGACAGGAATATTCAAAAGATGCGGATCCTAATGTGCCTCAAATTACGCCACTGCTTTATGCCGGAATATTACTTGAAGGAGGGATTATTTCATACGATTCTAATATTATTACTGGTGGTTTTGGCGCACGTTACTTCGGTACGGGTGGCTCTATTAAGTACAGACAGGACCGCGTTACTATATATCTTCGAATGATATCAACTGCAAATGGTAAAATATTAAAATCTGTTTACATCTCAAAAACAATACTTTCTCAAGCCATTGATCAAAGTCTTTTTAAATATGTGAATTTTAAAAGATTATTAGAGGTAGAGACGGGCTACACAACCAATGAGCCTGTTCAAATGGCGGTGACAGAAGCAATCGAAAAAGCAGTTTCAACCCTTGTTTTGGAGGGAATAAAAGATAGAATTTGGGAAGCTGCTATTCCTCAGCCTGAAGTAGATATCGTCTTAAAAAACTACGCAAAGGAAAATGAAGAAGCAGACGTTACCGCAATATTTGGAAGAAATTTAAAAGAAAGAAGGGCTAAACTTGCTTTGGAAATTGTAGGGGGAACGACTCTGATGGATGGAGATTATAGCAACCCAGAATTAAGGCCAATGGTCAGAGGTGGATTAAAATACTTTGTAGCACCAAGTTTTAATCTGAGCGTTTCTACAAATATTTTTAGTTTAGCAAACAAAAATTTATTGGATGCAGGTTACCTTACATTTGATTTGAATGGTGAATATATATTATTGCCAAAAGACAGGCTTACTCCTTTTGTTTTTGCGGGCGCTGGTTTAGGAATGAGTAAAATTTCTGAAAATATTCATGGTAAAGTGCAATATGGTATTGGGCTCGAGTATATGGCTTCCGATAATATAGGAATTAAATTGTATGGAGAGCATAATCTCAATTTTAGCGATAATATCGACTATATAAAAAGAGGAGTGCGAGATGATTACTATTATCGTTTTGGTTTAGGATTAACCTTCTATTTTTTAAACAAAAATAAATCCATAGATGCCAAAGGCATGACTAATGCCCTGATGAAATAATCATAGCTCATTAATAATATTAATTCTATCCTGATGAAAAATATTTATCTTAAAATTAGTTTGGTCTTGTTGCTAGTTACAGTTTTCTCCTGTAGCGAAGAAAATTTTGCTGGAGAAGAATTTGGTACTGTTGAGGGTAAAGTCGTGAGTGCAATAGATTTTAAGCCTTTAGCAAATGTCAAAGTTTTTTCTAACCCAAATTCAAGTATAGTCTTTACAGATGAAGAGGGAAAGTTTGTTGTAAATAATGTAAAAGTAGGAGATTATTCTTTTGAAGCTCAAAAAGATGGATATATTACTAAATTTGAGGCTGCTACTGTAAATACTGGTAAAGCGACCAATTTAGTTTTTGAATTAAAATTATCAACGACGAATAACAAACCTCCAACTACTCCAGTTTTAGTTTCTCCTCCCGATAATGCTATTGATCAAGCTTTAGAATTAAATTTGACGTGGACAGCTACAGATACTGAAAAAGACAGTTTAAAATATACAATTACTGTGAGAAAGGACAATAGTAATGATATTGTGACTTATTCAGATATTTCTAAAACCAATTACACATTAAAAGGGTTGTCTTACAGCACCAAGTATTATTGGCAGGTTTCAGTTTCGGACGGAATAAATCCGCCGGTTTTAAGTGCTGTTCGAACTTTTACGACTATTGCTTTTCCAAACGCAAGATTTTTGTTTGTTAAGAATGAAACTAATAATTATGTTATTTATTCAGGAGATGAGAAGGGAGGTCAATTGCAATTAACTAGTTCGAGTGTAAATAGTTGGCGGCCAAGAAAAAATAATCAAGTTAAAAAAATTGCATTTATAAGAGCAAGTGGTGCACAAAATCATATTTACACAATGAATCCGGATGGCTCTGGAATTTTTAAAGTAACGAACTCAGTTCCTATTTCTGGATTTAATTCAGATTTTATAAATTTTTCTTGGAATGCCTCTGGAAGTCAGATTATCTATCCTTATTTTGACAAATTATATCGAATTAATAACGATGGTAGTGGTTTGACTAAAATTTATCAAACTCCAAATGGTAAATTTATATCAGAATGTGATTGGAGCAATGATGGAGCAAAAATTGCACTAAAAGTAAATGATGCTAACGGTTATAATGCTGAAATATATTTGATCAATGCAGCAGGAACCATCACTAATCAAATTATCTCTGGAACTTCTGGTGCCATTGGAGGTTTGAATTTTACCGTAAACAGTCAGAAATTAATTTTCACAAGAGATGTTTCTGGTTATGAGGATGCTAACTACAGGCAATTAGATACAAGAGTGTTTCAGTATGTTTTTAGTACTAATTTAATTAGTGAGGCAGGTTTAGAAAAACCAGCAGGAACGTTAGATTTAGATGTAAGGTATTCACCTAATGAAGCAGAGTTAATTGTCACGAATACTTCCAATGATGGTATATCTGCTAAAAACATTGTGAAATATACTCCATCTATCAATAATACAGGAGTTTCAAGAGTAATTTTATTTACCAATGCTAGTATGCCAGATTGGGAATGATAGCAATGAATCAAAAAAAAACACCCATTTCTAGCGAATTGAGTATTTTTTTATGCAACAGTTACCGCTAAATTTGAACTAAACTCTTCAACAAGGACAATAGGCAAAACCGAAAAAAAATAATTATCTTTGCCGCACAACTAGCAGCCTAAAAGCAGGCTTCACAACTATACTACATGAGTTCAGATACTTCAAAAAGATATGCTCTTCGCGGTGTTTCGGCATCCAAAGAGGACGTGCACAACGCAATAAAAAACATTGATAAAGGGTTGTTTCCGCAGGCTTTTTGCAAAATCGTTCCAGATTATCTAACTCAAGATGATGATTATTGTCTTATAATGCATGCAGATGGAGCGGGAACAAAATCCTCTTTGGCATACTTGTATTGGAAAGAGACTGGTGATATTTCAGTTTGGAAAGGCATTGCTCAAGATGCCTTAATCATGAATATTGATGATCTACTATGTGTAGGTGCTACAGATAATATTTTGCTTTCATCCACTATTGGTCGGAACAAAAATCTAATTACTGCCGAAGTAATTTCAGCAATTATAAACGGAACCGAAGAATTAATCAAAGAATTAGACTCTTTTGGGGTAACCATACATTCCACAGGGGGTGAAACGGCAGATGTAGGTGATATTGTTCGAACTATAATTGTTGATTCAACAGTTACAGCTCGTATGAAACGAAGCAAAGTAATTGACAATGCTAACATTGAAGCAGGAGACGTAATAGTGGGATTGGCTTCTTTTGGTCAAGCTACTTATGAGAAAAGCTATAATGGCGGAATGGGAAGTAACGGTTTAACATCGGCGCGTCATGATGTCTTTGGGAAGTATTTGGCAACTAAATACCCAGAAAGTTTTGATCCAGCAGTACCTGAGGAATTAATCTATTCCGGGCAAGTAAAATTGACCGATGCCGTTGAAAATTCACCAATAGATGCGGGACAATTAGTGCTTTCGCCAACTAGAACCTATGCGCCAATTATCAAGAAAATTTTAGATCTTTATACTTCTACTGAAATTCACGGAATGGTGCATTGTAGTGGAGGAGCGCAAACCAAAATTTTGCACTTTATAGAAAACTTACACATTATAAAAGATAATTTATTTCCAGTGCCACCATTGTTTCAATTAATACAAGAACAATCCAAAACGGACTGGAAAGAAATGTACCAAGTGTTCAATTGTGGACACAGAATGGAAATTTATGTTCCAGAAGCGACTGCTGATGCTATCATTGCGATTTCAAAATCATTTAATGTTGATGCCCAAATTATAGGTAGAGTAACGGAATCTGACGTTAAAAAACTGACGATTACCACCGAATACGGAACTTTCGAATATTAATTAACCCATTGAATCAGTGTTGATTTTTTAATCTTTCAATATTCAATATTCAATAATTTTAAAATGTACGAATTACTTTTTTGGAAATATCTTGAGGGAATTTATTTAAACCATCATGAAGTGTATGAAGCTATTATCGAAGAACAGTCTCAAATAGAGGGTTTAGAAGAACTTCCTGTTCAAGTAATCTTGAATAGAATCGCATCGGTTTTTTCAAAATGGGAAAAAGTCGACGATAAAAGTTGGAAAAATAACACTGGGGTAGGTGCATTTCACATTAGAACCACGCCGCAGAGTATAAAAATTGATTGTTATGGTACCGAAGGAAAGACTATGGATGCCTTGGTAAACATAATGGAGGAATTCAAATGCGCCTTGTATGATCCTCAAGTCCCACAGCGATATGATGAAATGGCCGAGTAGTTTTTTTTAGAAGCTAATCCAGCACTCCGCTTCAAGTCCTCCCTTAAAAAAACATTTTCTATATCCTGAAAGGAGCTCCCGTTGGTCGCTCTTTCAGGACAAGAAAAATTATTTTTTTGCAGTCTGGGCTTTTCACTTCGATCTGGGCTAATTACGATCTGTGCTTTGAACCAGAGATAATGACAGCATACATAGCATTATTTTGTCCCCGTTTTATTCAAAAGAATGGGCTCTCCAAAACCAATTTGAGATAACTTTTTTAACTGTGTCTCTGCATCTCCTACTACTAAATAGATCATTTTATCAGGATTCAAATAGTTTTCTGAAAGCTTTTTTATGGCATCTATTGTGCTATTTTTTACAATTTTTTCCTGTTGTTTTGCATAATCATCAGCGTAATTATAGTTGCTAATATCATAAAGCATTTCTAGTTTAGACGACAACGTTTCAAATGCTCTGGCATTGCTCTTTATTAAATATCCTTTGGTTACTTCAAGGTCATTCTCGCTGAAATTTTTTCCGTACTGCTGCAAGATTTCCTTTATCAAATTCACAGATTCAAAGGTTACATTTGATCTAACACCACTAGAAATAAGGAACGGACCTTTATTAGTAGAACCAGAAAAGGAGGAGCTAATGCCATAAGTATATCCTTTTCCTTCCCGTAATTGCTGTGTAAGCTGTGATGCAAAACTACCACCACCTAAGCGGTAATTCATTATTTGGGCTGGATAGAAATTGGCATCAGTGGCGGCAAGCGCAGGATAACCAATTCGGATTACAGATTGTTTTGCCCCTGGAACATCATAAAAATAAATTTTTGAGGAGGCGATTGTATTCGCGATTGTAATTTTTGGAAAAGCAACATTTTTAGATTTCCAGCCCTTATTTAAAGAAGCTACTGAATTAAGAACATCCGTTTTTGAAATAGCGCCTACAATCTGAAAATTAGCGACAGAAGGAGCGGTGTTTTTAACGTAATAATTTTTCAAGTCCTCTAATGTAATTTTATTAACCGTGCTTTCGGTTCCAATGCGATTGTACCCTAAAATAGATTCATTTCCATAAATTAATTTTTTGAACTCATTTCTGGCAATGCTATTAGGATCTGCTTTTTGTTGTAAAATCTGGCTTAAAGTACTTTGCTTGATTAATTCAAATTCTTTTGCATCCCAGCGCGGTTCTACTATTATTTCTTGAACTAATGCCATAGTAGCGTTGTAATTCTTTGCCAGTGTAGTAACCGAGATAAAAATTGCTTCGTCTGTTGCGTAGGTGTTAATTGTGGCTCCAAGACTTTCGATAGCATTTTCCAATTGTTCTGGTGTTTTGCTTTTGGTCCCTTTGGTCATCAGTTCAGCCAGCATATTCGAAACTCCTATTTTATCACTTTCTTCCAGCAGCATTCCCCCTTTTATTTGCAACTGAAATTGTACTAAGGGCACTTCTTGGTTTTCAATCCCCAAAACGTTTAGTCCAGATGACAACTTGCTTTTCCAAACTGATGGTAACTTCACATCAGGGCTATCACCATAAGCTGGTTCCATACTTCTATCAAATTTGGAAGGTGTTTTTTCATACGTTGACGCAATGCTAGCATCGAATGAATCTTCCTTGCCTTCAACGATTTTTTCCTCTACTACCGCGGCTAATGTGGAACCATTTAAGATTAAAGTTGATTCTCCTTTTGGAACAAAACTAGTGGCTACATACTTTTTTCCTTTGATGTATTTTTGATATACCCGCATCACATCTTCAGTAGACACTGCCAGAATGTTTTTCACATCTTGATTAATATACTCCGGTGTTCCCGCAAAAATTTCATATTGTGCCAGTTGAAATCCTTTTCCCAATACGCTGGACAAATTAGTGTAGAAAGCGGTTTCTTGTCCCGCTTTAATGCGGTCTAAATCTTGCTGTGAAATTCCTTCCGTTTCAAAGTTTTTAAAAGCTTCGTTAACGCCTTCCATAACTTCATTCAGATTTACTTTTTCAAATGCGGTTACACCTAACATGTATTGACCGGCTATTTCTGAATTGTATTGAAAGACATCAGCGGCATCGGTTAATTTTTTGTCTTCAACGAGGATTTTGTATAAAGGTGCTTTTTTACCTTTTGAAAGATAACTGGCTAGCACTTCTAGGGCATAACTATCAGGGTGATATTCGTAAACCGACGGCCAAGTCAATGTGAGTTGTGGCACCTTTGCAAAATTATCTTCATAATAAAGTTTCTTAGTTTCGGTCAATATTACAGGCTGTTTTTCCATTTTAGGAATTGCCTCGCCACGTTTTATTTCTCCAAAATATTTTTCAACCCAAGCTTTAGTTTGCTTAACATCAAAATCTCCTGCAATAGTCAGCGTAACATTATTAGGAACATACCAGCGATTGTAAAAACTTTTTACATCTTCAAGAGTAGCATTTTGTAAGTCTTCTAATGAACCAATAACATCCCAATTGTAGGGATGCGTTGACGGGTATAAATTTTTAGATATTACAGAAAAGGTATGTCCGTAAGGTCTATTATCATAACTCTGTCTTTTTTCATTTTTAACTACCTGTTTTTCTTTTGATAGAACCGGTTCTGTTACGGTGTTGATAAAATAGCCTAATTTATCTGCTTCGGCCCAAATCATTTTTTCTAACGCATCTTTAGGGACGGTCTGAAAATAATTAGTACGGTCTCTACTAGTTGAACCATTTGCTCCAGCACCACCAATACGCGCACTCATTTTATCAAGACCTCCTTTGCCTAAATTCTCTGATTCCAAGAAAAGTAAGTGTTCAAACAGATGAGCAAATCCGGTTCGGCCAACTTTTTCTCTAGCAGAACCTACGTGGCTTGTCAAAGCAACAGCCACAACCGGATCTGATCTATCGAGGTGTAAGATGACTTGTAATCCATTATCTAAAGTAAATTTTTCAAATTCTACTTTGAATTCTTTCGATTTTTGGTTTTGAGAGTAAGAAGAACAGGCACTAAAAAGCAAGAAATAGAGCAGGAATGATTGGATTGATTTCATTTTTAAAATTTAGGTTTAGGTTTGTTTTTTACAGCAAGCGAATTTGTTATTTCAAAGAACTAAAGTAAGAAAAAATAATAATAAAGTCATTAAAGGGAAGCGCTTGATTTAGGAATTAAAGTTTAGAAGTATATTTTAGATTTTTGGTAAAGAAATTATTTTAAAAAGTGGAATATGACCGTAAAATAATTTTTAGAAAGCCTAGTTTATGGTTTACATTTGATGCACTCAATCGTTTTATGATTAATTGGATAGTTTATGAATTTTAATTTTTCACAAGAGATAATCCTAGAAGATGAAGTCGTTTTGTTGCGGCCATTACAAAAATCAGACGTTGCTAATTTATTAGAAATTTCAATGAATGAGCCAGAAACTTGGCAGTATTCGTTAATTCGTGCTAATGGAAAAGAAAATCTGGAAAATTATATTCAAATTGCCTTAAAAGCGAGAGAAAATGGCTTAGAACTTCCTTTTATAGTTTTCGACAAAAAATCAGGAAAGTATGTTGGGAGCACTCGTTTTTATGATATTAATCTGTCATTCAAAACCCTTCAGTTAGGCTATACTTGGTACGGAAAAGCATTCCGAGGAACGGGTTTAAACAAACATTGTAAATTCTTGTTGTTACAGTTTGCATTTGAAAACTTAGGTGTAGAACGGGTAGAGTTTCGTGCGGATAATAACAATCAACGAAGTATTGCAGCCATGAAGAGCATAGGTTGTAGAGTAGAAGGTGTTTTGAGAAATCACATGCCAACTTTAGGAAGCGAATTGCGACGGGACACTATTGTTTTAAGTATCTTAAAAGAAGAATGGTTTTTAGATGTTAAAGCAAAACTGAAAAGTACCTTGTCATGCGACAGTTAGTAATAGGCAGAGTCATTGTGAGACTTAAATCATAGTGTCACTTCCGCCTTTGCGGTATCCAATTAATTGTCGGTATTTTGATTCTGTTTCTTTTAACTCTTGCTCCATCTGTTTGTATTTGCTAATGTCTTTTATAGTGACAACAGCAGCAACTACAGTGTTATTTTGATCTACCAATGGTCTACCACTGATCAGCACTCGTTTCTTTTCCTGTGCTACTGGGTTCCAAAGTATGATTTCGATATCCGTCGTCACCTCTCCATTTAGTGCGCGTTCCATGGGTAAATTTTGAGAAGGAAAAATCGTTTTCGCATCTGGAAAATACAATTCAAAGTGATTACTCAAATTAGGTGATATTTTGTCGTCCTCTTCAATTCCAAAAATTTCATTGGCCATGTGGTTGGCCATGATGATTTTTTTATCTGCATTTGCCACAATAATTCCCTCACTAATATTTTCGACAATTAGCCGCAGTTTTTCTTCATTTTCATAGAGATCATCAATGGCGGTTTGCTGTTCATATTCTAATTGGACAAGTTTTGTAACGTTTCGTCCAACCGAATAAAATACCCCATTCTCAACATCCATATTGCTGTTCCAATCTAGCCATTTATAGGAACCGTCTTCGCACAAGAAACGCGTCCTGAAATTTACAATAGATTTTCCTTTATAATGTTTTTCAAGTACTTCCGTGGCCATTTGTTTGTCGTCAGGATGAATTAAATCTATGAATTTTATTTTGTCCATTTCATCTTGATTGTATCCAAGGGTTTTCGTGAAGGCCTCATTGATTTTGATGAAATGCCCGTCTTTGGCAACCGTTAGAATATCGAATGCCATATTGAAAAACATATTCGATATTTTTAGAGATTCTTCATTTTTAACTAATTTTGTAACATCTCTCGCAACAGCATACAGTACTCCTGTTTGGATATCAATGGTCATGGTCCAATCCAGTAATTTATAAGTGCCATCTTTAATGCGTTCCCGAACTCTAAAACTAATAACAGAGTCGCTAATTTGTAAATTTTTAATTGCATCTGTAACCATTTTGGAATCATCAGGATGTAAAAATTCTAAAATAGAACGGTTAATTATTTCATTTTGGTCATAGCCAAGAATCCTTGTAAAGGCTGGATTAACTTTTATAAATTTGAGGTCTTTGATTACTACAAACATATCAAATGACATGTAAAAAAACATGTTAGAAACACTTAACGCATTTTCAATTTCTTTTTTATTTGTAATGTCACTGGCAACAGCGTATAACAATTCGTTTTTAACATCCGGAAAAACGGACCAAGCCAACCACTTTATGCTGCCGTCTTTGCAAATGTATCTGTTTTCAAACTTGATAGAAGAAGCTCCTGTTTTAAGTTTAGCAACTTCTTTTTGCGTAATTTCAAGATCATCAGGATGGGTAAATTCCAAAAAGTTTTTGCTTAAAAGCTCTTCTTCTGAATATCCTAAAATTCTACTAACCGACGGATTAACTTTTATGAATTTTTGCAGCGTTGAAATAATCATCATTTCTACGGACATCATGAAGAATTTGTCCGCAGCCTTTGATGATTCTTCTAGTTTTTTTCTTTCGGAGATATCGGTAAAAATTCCACCTATGGCATATATTCTTTTAGTGGCATCATAAATAGGAAATTTGACCGCGATATAGGTGTGCTCGCCATCTGCCTGCTGAATCGTTTCTTCTGTTTTTAATTCTTTCAAAGCTTTGACTACTTCAAAATCCGAATTTCGATAGGCGTTCGCAGTAAGCGGTGCCAGAAAATCTTGATCCGTTTTGCCTGCTATTTCTTCATTAGATATTTTAAACAAGGATTCAAATTCTTTGTTAATTAACAAATATTCTCCATTTATTTTTTTTATAAATATAGGACTCGAAGTATTATCAATTATGGATTGCAGTAATTGCTTATTTTCTGAAAGTAATTTTTGGGAAATATCTTTAGCACGAAGTTGAGCTCGGATAATAAAATAGACAATGGTCAACAAAATGATAGAAAGAATAATTAGTGAAATTTCAATCCAATTCAATGAATTGTCTAAAGATTGATCTCGTTTTTTGTCAATTCTTAAGATAAAAACCCAGGCTATTGCAAAAACAACAAATAAATTAAGGATGAAACCAATTATTATTTTTTTTTCTAAAGAAATTTTCATGGTACAACAGTATTTAATTCAAAGAAAGTCAGTCGAAATTTTACTATTCTAAAATAAATATAAGTACATGAAAGTTAGTGATTTAAATTTAATTTTCAATCATTTATTTTTGTGTTCGAAAGAGCGTATTGTAGTGACTGTTACCTTTTTGCCTTCTTGCCACTTGCCCTAGCGAAGTGCATCGGTTGTCGATGGAGTTAATTTAAAGGCAATTAAAAAGCACAATTACAGCTAGACTCAGATGGCTATCAGGGCTTCGGATACTTTGCCTCGAACTTCATAAGTGTTGACGTCATGCAAACGATTCCAATCCTTAGGATGGAGTATTCCAGTCCGAATTTATTGTTCGTTCGCCGGGGTGAACCCAACCAATCCTTGCCTGTTAGCAACAATATTGATTTATTATATCATTTAGTTTTTTCGAATCATTTTCTTCAATATCACTTAGATCAAAATCAAAGCTTTTCCCATCATTTTTGTAAATCGTCAAAATATGGTTCTCTAATTTCGTACGTTCAATCGTTTCAAATGAAATTGATTTTCCAAAAAAGGAATTAATTCGAATGACCATGCCTTTTTTATTCCATTGCAGATAATTTTTGTACCAGAACATTCTGGAGAAAAATACGGCTTGTGATGCGTATCCAATAGCACTAATTCTTTTATTTATGATTGGGTTGTCAAACTGAATTATTTCGAAAAAACCGAAAATAATACAAACTAACGACAGTACGATCAACGAAATAAAAAACCAGCTGGTTTGTAAATTATCAAATTTAATTCTTTTCATTTATGTTAATTTTTAAATAATTGATAAGAATAAAGGATTTCGTAGGACTGTCAAACGAACAGTCATTCTCATTTTTAATGAACACAATAGACTTTCTTGAATTTAATAACAAGTTTCTCTAATTAGGACTTATACTAATTGATTTCGAACAATATGATTTAATTCATCTGTATATTTCTGTACTTCAAGAAACTCAAATAAATGATTTACTTTCATTATCAATATTTTTTATACATTCACAATATTCATTAGGAAATTTTACTGTTTGCGTATGTAAATCTTTAAATACTATATCTATTATCAAATATATTAAAATTTTCTTACAAAGCACCTAAAAAAATTTTAAGTTGGTTGATGTTTTGGAACAGTAATCTCACTATTTCATTTATAGATGCCACTTTTTCTTGCAGATCATGCCCCGATTAATATTGCTTTGGCGCGAGCGCTTCTAGTTTTGTGCTAACTTTTAGTTGCAAAAAGTAGTCGACTTTTTAAAAATCTTTCCGAACTTTGCAAGCTAAGACAACAATAGGTATTACGTGCGATTCCACATTTGGCGAAAGCACAATATAGCGCGTACTTACGACTAATAACCAATAAAAAATAATCAGCTACAAATGAAAATAATCCCAAAAAACGGAATTGAGAAGCTCATTTTCGGAATGAAACAGAATGATGTCACCGGGCTTTACGGCAAGCCAGATCGCAATTACAAGGACGAAGATGACAATGTGATTTTTGCGTACAACAAACTAAAAATGCGTTTGACTTTCTATGTCGAGGAAGATTTTAAATTGGGGTATATCGTAGCCTCGAGTCCAGAGCTGGAATTGTTTGGATTTAAATTGATCAACAGAAAAATTAGTGAGGTCAAAAAAGATTTAGCAACTAAGGGTATCACTAAGTTCACTCAGGAAGAATTTGACACGTTTGAGAACTACTTCAATGAAGAAAACTGGATTATTTTTCAAACCGAATTTGATGAGGTTGTGAAATTTGAAATAGGTGCTATTATCAATCAAAAAGACGAATTCGATTGGAAATTCGGAAAGAAATAAAGTCTGTTTTATCTGTATTTTAAAGACACATCCATCGAATGGATACTAAAAAAAAACCCGACAGCTTTTGAAGTCTGTCGGGTTTTTTTAGGGTTTATGGTTGTATCTATTGTTTTGGAGTGGGTTGTTTTTCCAGCATTTCCAATTCGAAAATAAGCATGGTATTAGGTGGGATAACACCTCCGGCGCCTCTTTCGCCATACGCTAAATTGGAGGGGATGAAAACGACTGCTTTATCACCAAAAGCCATATTGTCTAATCCTTCAATAAATCCGGGAATCATACCGTCTTTTTTTCCTGCTTCAAATGGGAAGGCTTGGTATCCGTTTTGAGCGGCACGATTCGCGTCAAATTTCCCGTAGGCTTTATTCACGTCTTCATAACTACTGTCAAATAGGGTTCCGTCCTCAAAATAACCAGCATAATTGAAATAGAATGTTGTTCCGTTAGCGGGTTTTACGCCCGTTCCTTTTTCGATAATTTTATAGGCTAATCCAGATGAAGTAGTAGTTGCTGTCGCTTTTATAGTGGCCAAATAGGCTTTTTTTGAGGTGACTACTGGACCATATTTTTCCATATACACTTCTCTGGCTTCCGCTTCTTGAGCTTCACGTTTTGCTTTGTTTTCAGCTTCAAGAGCAGCTTGTTTCGCTTTATTTTCAGCGTTGATTAAATCCTGTTTCTTTTGGTCTTCTGATTTATTGTTGAAATAATCTGCAAATACTTTTGGCGCATCAAATTTTTTGGCCAAAACTCCTTTTCTAACAATAGTAATTTTGGTAATAACATCATTTTGAGCAGTAGCATTAACCACATTCATTCCTTCGGTAACATGGCCAAAAATGGTGTGTTTTCCATCCAGCCAAGGTGTTGCTTTGTGCGTGATAAAAAATTGGCTTCCATTCGTTGTTGGTCCGGAATTAGCCATAGATAGTATTCCGGCTTTGCTGTGTTTTAAATCAGTGAATTCATCCTTAAAGGCATAACCTGGACCACCGGAACCACTTCCAGACGGATCTCCTCCTTGAATCATGAAATCTTTGATGACACGGTGAAACTTTAAACCATCAAAAAATGGTTTTCCTTTAAGATTTTCTGGCGTTACAAAGGTATTTTTACCTTCTGCCAAAGCAATAAAATTCGCAACGGTTACGGGTGCTTTTTTGTATTCTAGTTCCACGACAATAGCTCCTTTATTCGTAGTAATGGTGGCAAAAATTCCCTCGACAACAACCGGAGCTTTTACAACTGCTTTGGTTGTGGTAGTTGGTTTTTTTGCAGGAATAGATTTCTTGACAGTTTGAGAATGGACATTGGCCATTCCCAGAAATAATAAAAACAGAATTTTAAATTTCATTTTGTACTAATTTAAGGGCTTATTATTTAAAACTATTGGGGCATTTTTTCTAATAACTCAATTTCAAAAATGATGTTGGCATTGGGTGGAATTACGCCTCCTGCTCCAGCTGCTCCATATCCTAAACGCGATGGGATGAAGATAACCGCTTTATCTCCAAGAGACAATTGCTCCAATCCTTCGATAAAACCAGGAATCATGCCATCTTTTTTGCCCGCTTGAAAAGGGATA
>Ga0136636_10000487_pt1 | contig 20108 bp, 16 predicted proteins | sample AntDrymUQ8522106_2_FD_104653 | JGI IMG/M metagenome (GOLD analysis project Ga0136636, IMG submission 104653) | Polar desert sand microbial communities from Dry Valleys, Antarctica - metaG UQ852 (21.06) | ecosystem: Environmental > Terrestrial > Soil > Desert | place: Antarctica: Dry Valley... | reverse complement strand
GAAAATAAGGAAAAACCAGAATTAACCGAAAATGCAGCATATCCCGGTGGTTTTGAGAAATTGCGGAAACAGGTTGCCGATCTGTTTTATTCCGATGCTGTTTTGGTGGATCAAAAACTCCTTAAAGCAAGTGTGATTTTCGTGGTAGAAAAAGATGGAAGCATCAGTTCTGTAAAGGCAGAAGGCGATAATTTCAGCTTCAACAGACAGGCGGAAATTGCATTGTATTTACTTCCGGAGCGATTTTCTCCTGCCAAAATGAATGGCGCTTCTGTTCGGTATCGGTTTCGCCTGCCATTAGCAATGAATTTCGAATAATTTAATATTTTTTCCCTTCGATATTATCAAACTATTTATTTACATTTGAAAAAAAATTCATGAAAAAACTTTTATGGGCTGCAGCTTTTGTAGCGGGCTTTATCAACATTCACGCGCAGGAAACTTCTGGTGAAAGACAAAATGATGTGATGGTAAGTCCAATTGAATTAATTGCGGGATCAGCACTAAATGTTTCTTACGAGCGATTACTCAACAAAGATTCTGGTTTGGGAATTAATGTGATCCTTCTTTTGGAAAACGGTGATTCCGGAGATGGTATACAAACTCAAATTTCTCCCTATTACAGAATGTATTTTGGTAAAAAATATGCATCTGGCTTTTTTGTAGAGGGTTTCGTGCCTATTACCTTGTCAAATGATTCCATTTATATTCCCTATGTAGGACCAGGTTACTACGATTCTAGTTACAGATACGAAAAAAACACAACAATTGGTGCGGGAATTGGCTTTGGTGGAAAATGGGTCGCCAGAAAAAATATTGTTTTTGAAGCAAGTATTGGAATTGCCCGCCGATTTGGCATGAGTAAAGAATATATTGATACCGCAATTACTGGTAAAGGAATGTTGGGAATTGGTTATCGTTTTTAAATAGGCAAAAGACTTGGTGACACTATTTTTTTAAAATAATCAGCTGATGCCAACAACTGGTGCAAAGGTTCCTAATAAAATTCCTCTAAATCTCCAAATGCAAAAACCTCCCAAAACCTAAAGACCCAAATACTCAATTAACCAAAAACCAATGTTCACCGACGAATATTTCATGAAAATGGCACTCGCTGAAGCAGAGATCGCTTTAGAAAAAGATGAAGTTCCCATCGGATGCATTATTGTTTCTAACAACCGAATTTTGGCAAAAGCCCACAATCTCACAGAAGCTTTACATGATGTAACGGCCCATGCAGAAATGCAGGCAATCACTTCGGCAGCTAATTATTTGGGCGGAAAATATTTGCAAAATTGCACCATGTATGTTACTTTGGAACCTTGCGTGATGTGTTGTGGTGCTTTGAACTGGTCGCAGATTTCTAAGGTCGTGATTGGTGCAAGAGATGAAAACCGGGGTTTTATCAACAAAAATTTAAAACTGCATCCCAAAACAGAAATCGTTTTAGGAGTTATGGAACAGGAATGTTCGGTAATTGTGAAGGAGTTTTTTAAAAATAAACGTTAAAATCTTAAAGTTGTTCCGTAAACCAATGAAATTTTGGTTGCAAAGCGGGCATATTTTTCCAATCTATTTTTTTGAGTTTTAATATTTCTTGGTGCTCATTTTTAAATAAAAGAAGATTATTTTCAAATTTATACTCAAAGATTAAAGTGTTTTCAAAATTGTTTCTTGCGGATACTTTTTGCTTTGCAGTGTCTATTTCATAATGGTAATCCCACGTATGCTCTTGCTTATCCATGAAAATAAGATAATTATCCCGGTGGAAAAAAACATATTTTATATTTTTTTTACTATTATTAATCACTTCATAAGAACCATGTAAGAAAGGTCTTTTCGCTAAATCATCATTCCAATTTTTATTATGGAAATAGGGCAAGAAGGTTTGCAGCAATACAAATCCTAAACCCAAAATTTTTGCAGGAAATAGAAATGGTAGAAATTTTTTCTCAAAAGCAAAGTCAGAAGTTTCAACAGAAATCATTCTTTTCTTAATCAAAAATATATAAATCGCTTTCCAAGTATTACCAATCGCGAAAATGGTCATCAATAGCAAAGTGGTTGAGAAGAATTTAACGGAAATGTCAAAACAAAAATTGATAATAATGATATTGGTAAAAGTGAAAAAAGCCAAAATTAATCCCACAAAACGTGTTTTCTTGAATAACAGCAAAAGTGTAATTCCAATTTCTATTATCCCTAAAAGAATGGAATAACTTCTGGAAGTTCCCATGACGCTCCAATAGAGGATATCCTGGTCTAAATTTCCGAATTTTGTATATAAAATATTGGGTTCCGGTAGATAAAACTGCGTTTTAAACAATTTATCTACGCCGTACTTTAGTAAAACGACAGCGATGTAATATACCGTCACTTTTTGCGTAAAGCTGAAAATCCGTCTACTTTTATTTAATAAAAAACTAAATATTACTGATAAAATTAAGAAAATAAAGAGAAGCATGAGCATAGAAAAACTGTCTGACGAAAAATCAATCAGAAAGGCTTTCGCTAAAAAAAAACTTCCCAAAAATCTAGTTAAATCTTCAAATAAAAATAGCGATACCGATTTTTGAAAATCAAAAGAATCTATATTTACAGGAAAAAATACAATAAAAAGAAGGAAATAAAAGGAGATAAAATTTTGAAATCTTAGTTTCATTTTTTGTTTTTTCTCCAAGAATAAACTCCTGCTAAACCAGTAACGAAAAGTAAACCGAAGTAAAATTTGGATTCACCCTTGTTTTCAGAATTCTGACCTGTAGATTTTTTAACTTTATTCGTCTCTTTTTTTAATTTCCGAAGTTCTTTTTTGGTTGATTTTTTAAATCCTACAAAAATCACTTTATCAATGTCATTCTGAAAATTATAATCAGATTTTAATACCTTTTTTACGCTGTCTGTATTTTTAGAACTAAACAATTTGTTATTGCGGACTATTTCTCTACCTGGTTTCCAATTGCTTTTTTCTAAAGAACTGGTAGTGCAAGTGGAACTTGTAACCAAAATACTTTCATTCTCATTTACATAAATTACAGAATCTAATTTGGCTGTTTTCACTATTCTATCAGGTGCTCTTCCAAGATTTCCTTCGCTAATATCTATAGCATCTGCAGAAAAATTTTTTATATTTCCGCTGTGACTTTTATAGGAAATCAATTTTGTCTGAGAAAAAAAGAATAGAGAAAAAGTGGTAAGAAAAAAGGTAAAAAAGATTTTCATAAATTTTTGTTTTAGTGTTTTTAATGATTTTTGATATTAAAAAAGCCGATTAGTTAAACTTTGAATTAATAGATAAATTTCAATACTTTTTAATGGTTTTTAATTTCCTAAATCTTTTCCCAAATAATATAGACCTTTCAATGTATGTAATCGGTCTGCAATATGAATTTTCTCTGTTAAAGGTTTGTAAACATGAGAAACTCCGCCAGTTGCGATCACAAAACATTCGTCTTTCACTTCCGCATTAATTCGATCTACAAAACCTTCTACCATTCCTAAATATCCGTAAACCATTCCACTTTGCATGCAAGAAACGGTGTCTAAACCTAAAACACTTTTAGGTTTAATCAATTCTATTTCTGGTAATTGCGCCGTATCATGAATTAAAGAATTTAGTGCGGTAATAATTCCCGGCGCAATGATAACGCCTAAAGTTTCCCCTTTTTCATCAATGCAACTTGCAGTAAGCGCAGTTCCGAAATCGAATATTAATTTCTTTTTATTTTTTGGATAAAGGTGATGCGCTGCAACCAAGTTGGCGTAAATATCTGTTCCCATTTGTTTGGATTTGGGCTGAACTCCAGAAGGCGTTTCACGATTGACAACAATGGGATTTTTTCCGTGAATTTTTTTCAACGCTCTTGTAATATCGTACGTTAATTGCGGAACCACAGAACCGACGATCACTTTGTCAATATTCTGGGCTTCAATTTTATGATTTTGATACATCATCATAAACTGAGCTTGCATTTCATCACTTGTTCGGTAAGGTTTGGTATTGATGATCCAGGAAATATCACAGTTATCCTCATCAAAAAGACCAAATCTGATGTTTGTATTTCCTATGTTGATAACGATTGAATTCATTTTGAAATTTTCTGTGGATTTTGACTGCGGTTATTATAATTGAATCCTTCGGATCCTCTCTCAAAGTTCTTATTTCACTTCCACCATATTATCCCCTAAATTCACATCCGCCAATCTTTGAGAAAAATCAATTCCTAGTGCAGAAATCTGGGATTTATTATAAGGAATTGTAAAAGTGTATTCTTTCTGCGTCCAGGGCCAATAATTTAAAGTTTTGAAATCACCGTAAATATCTTTGGATTTCCAAATGTGCGTCATATTAAGAGGAATTTGATAGTTCACCACTTTTTTGTCTTTCGTTAAGATAGAAAAGTCAATCGGCATCGGAACAGAACCTTTATTTTCTAACGTGATCGTGGTTGAAGTGGCGTCATATTTCACGTCTTTTATCGCATAATCAATGGTTTTCACGGTATTGATCCAATAATGATGAAACCACTTCAAATCCATGCCGGAAATTCTTTGGGCAATGTGCATAAAATCTTTATCGGTCGGATGTTTCAAACTCCATTGTCGGAAAAATTCTTTCATCACAAGAGCGAGGTTTTGTTCGCCCATGATATAACCCAACTGCACGAGAAAAATTTCCCCTTTTACGTAAGTCGCTACAGAATAAGCACTTCCGTTATCGTGATGATCGCCTAACCAACCTGCAGGTTCTTCAATTCCTCTTTTTGTAAAGTTTCTGTAACTGTTCAAAGATCCTAAAAACGGATTTGCAGCCGGTTCTTTCGGCGGGAACAATTGATGCATAATAATACTGTCATAATAACTCGTGAAACCTTCGTCCATCCAGGGTCGCATGCTTTCATTGTAAGCCAACATCTGTTGGTTCCAGGAATGTCCTCCTTCATGAACCATCAATCCTACCAAACCTTCCAAAGAAGTTCCTTCGCCGAGCATCAATGTCGCCATTCCATATTCCATTCCACCATCACCACCTTGAATAAAAGCGTAAGATGGATAAACATAGCGCCCGAATTTTGCATTCATCATCTGGAAAAATTTGGTAACATACGGTTTGGATTCTTCCCATAATTTTGTTTTTTCAGATTTTTGATACACGTAATACACTTTCGGTCCATCTAAAATTGTGAAATTTTCTACAGTGTAATCGCGATCTGCGGCCCACGCAAAATCCAGCATATTTTTCGCCTTCCATTTCCAGGTTGCTTTATTTTTTTCGTCGGTTTTGAGGGTCGCTTTTTCGTCGTAACCTTTCACTTCTAAAGGATTTTCTAAAGTTCCACCCGCACCGATCACATACTCTTTATCAATTTTAATGTTGATCTCAAAATCAGAAAAAGGCGCATGAAATTCCCGGCCAACATAATCGAAAGTTGCCCAACCTTCATAATCATATTCTGCAATTTTTGGAAACCACTGTGTCATGGTCATATCAATACCTTCCCGGTTATTTCGTCCAGCTCGGCGAATTTGTTTTGGAATTACAGCATCCCATTCCAGGGTAAATGTAGTCGAAGAATTAGGTTTTATGGGAGTTGCCAATTCTACCTTCATGATGGTTTCCTGAATTTCAAATTTTAGATCTTTTCCGTTTTGTTTGATCCAATGAATATTTTGAGCACCTTCTTCCTCTTTTGGGATAGAAGCCAAGCGAGAAATTCCGTCTTTTTGTAAGCGGGAATCTCCGTTTTTTCCCTGATTTTGAACCCTTTGATCCATCATGGAATTTGGTTTAAAGGCGTTCCAGTACAAATGAAAATAAACGACTTTCAGTTCATCTGGAGAATTATTTTTGTAGGTTAAAGTTTGTTTTCCTTGGTAAGTGAAATTTGCCGCGTCGACATCAATGTCCATTTTATATTTAGCAAATTGCTGATAATAGGCGTTTTGTTGCGCTGAAATAAATCCAAAAACGAGAGCAAAAATTACGAGAAGTCCTTTGTTCATTGGTAAAATTTTTAGAAATGGAAAGATAGGAAATTTTGTAAAAAGAAAAGCTTTTCCGCGGGGAAAAGCTTTTATTGTAAACGACGCTTTTAATCCTTCAAGGATTTTAAATCCTTGAAGGATTGATAAAATTATTTTTTCAAAACGGGATTTGCACTAAGTAATATTTTCTCCAGAATTTTAAAGGTAATTAAGTAAGTCGGTTTCACGCCAGTTAATCCTAAACCGCCGGAAGACAGAGTAGATCCGGTCTCCAGTGGATTATCTGAAGCGTAATATGCATACATCACAAATAGATCTTCAGAGATATGTCGGCGGATTTTGGAGGCGACCTGAATCGCTTTTTGGTAATGTGCTCCTTCCATTTCCAGTCCAATTGCCTTCCAGGAAGTATCCATAAAATACCGAAGAATATCTTTATTCTGAAGCGATGTTCCTAAAACCGTAACCATTCCACCTTCGAAAGCCTGTAATTCATCGTCTTTGAAATCTGCTAATTTCAAAGCATTTTCAAAAGGATAATTGTCCGCAGTTCCTTCGAAAACGTGGGACGTAGGAATCATAATATCTCCTTTTCCACCCATCAAAATTCCAGCTTTACCCATAATTGAAATGGATTTCACCTTCATGGTATAAACTTCCTCATTATACTCATACGGACGTAAAAGTTCATCCATAATTTCATACGCCTGTTCCCCAAAAGCATAATCAAAAACCAAAACCACATCATCTCCCTGAAATTTCAGTCCAGAAAAAGGGGTATTTTTTAAATCTGTTTTGGCTAAATCGATAATTTGAACGTCAATATTGCTTCCACTTTGGTCCTTAATATAGATCAATCCCGCGTCTTGGGAGTGAATTAAGACTTTTTCCTGCAAAGATTTTTTGTTAGAAATTTCTTCGTAAAGTTTATAATCTACGGTTTTCGTCGCTTTTTTTCCAACCGAATCATTCGCATACAGCATGTTTTTCACAGAATGCATATTGGCAGAAATAATATGAAGCGGACGCATTTGTAAATTGTTTTCGGCCAGAACCTGCTTTACTTTATTTGCCCATTTTTCTCCAAAAAGATGGTGGCCAACTCGTTCCCGAAGGATGGAAGAAAAATGCACTTCACGTTCGCGAATTTTTTTGTAATCATTAAAACTTTCATCACCCAAATGATAAATTATTTTAAAAAGACGATCAGGATTCGCATCATCTCCAAAACTGTTATAAGCGTTCAAGGTTTCGTCAAAAGTTCTGCCTAAGAGTGAAGAAAGATGAATTAAAGCCACTTCTTTTTCTTTGCGGCTGAATTTTTTCTCCCCAATCGCTACTTCTTCAATGATTTTCCAGGCTCTTGTGGGCTTATCATTTTCATCGGAGATAAATGCAAGTTCTCTAATTTTATCCGCCTCTACATAAAGGAAAGTAAGGTGCGTCAAAATATCATAAATTTCGGAACGACCCAGAAGAACTTCAATATTCATCTGATGTTCATCGATTCTATAGCAGTTTCTGCGTCTTTTTTTCGGGACAATGACTTCAAAACTGCCTTTTTCAAAACCTTCATCGGAAGTGAGGTGAATAAAGGAACACTCTTCGATTCCTTCCGGAAGTCGATCCAGAACATATAGAAGCCCGTCTAATTCTATTTTATTCGGAACACCCATGGTTCCGTAAATTTCTGGGTTGATGATGGTGAGAAGGTTGCGGAGACTTTCGCCGGAAATTCCGGAGGGTTTAAAAAAACCGCGATAGAATAAGTGTCGCATGGAAACATAAAGTCGCTCAATTGCTTCAGTCGTTTCTCTTGCGCGTGAATTTACCATAGGTGTATCTTTTGGCAAAGATAATACATATCTCTTAAATTCACCGAAATACAGTTCTTATTTAATTATTTCTTACTAAACCCAGAAAAAGCACATTAAAAACATTTTAAAGAAAAAGCATATTATACCCCAATGTTTACGCATGAAAATTTTATTTTCCATTTAGCCCCAAAAATTATAGGGGTTAAATTTATTTTATATGTTTTTTTTGTACATTTGCCCTTATAAATAATAAACAAATGGCATATTTAAGATTTAAGGCGCTGGAAATGCTTTCTTTTAAAGATTACAGAAAAGATAACGCGGTTGAAGTTCCTGCAAAATTATCGGAATTATTCTGTCAAAATGTTTTCTCCGAAGAAACCATGCGTAATTATCTAACGAAGGAGGCTTTTCTTTCCATTCAAAATGCAATCAAGAGAGGAACAAAAATCGAACGCGATGTGGCGGATCAAATTGCTTTGGCCATGAAAGACTGGTCTTTGAGCAAAGGGGTAACGCATTATACGCACTGGTTTCAACCATTGACCGGTTCTACAGCAGAAAAGCATGATTCTTTTTTTACGCCTTTCGAGAGTGATCGCGCTATTGAACGTTTTTCTGGAGGAATGTTAATTCAGCAGGAACCAGATGCATCTTCTTTTCCAAATGGGGGTATCAGAAATACTTTTGAAGCCAGAGGTTACACTGCATGGGATCCAACTTCGCCCGCATTTATTGTGGGAACTACGCTTTGTATTCCGTCCATTTTTATTTCATACACTGGAGAGACTTTGGATTACAAAGCGCCTTTGTTAAGAGCACTGCATGCTTTAGATATCGCCGCAACAGATATTTGCAAATCTTATTTTGATAAGAATGTGACCAAAGTGATCCCGACTTTAGGCTGGGAACAGGAATATTTTTTGGTAGATTCCGCTTTGTATCAATCTCGTCCGGATTTGGTAATTACGGGGAAAACTTTGCTCGGACATTCCCCTGCGAAAGGACAACAATTGGATGATCATTATTTCGGTTCCATTCCAACGAGAGTGATGAATTTCATGAAAGAATTGGAAATTGAGTGCATGAAACTGGGAATTCCCGTTACGACAAGACATAATGAAGTTGCACCCAATCAATTTGAACTTGCTCCGATGTTCGAGGAAGTCAATGTGGCGGTAGATCACAATTCCCTTTTGATGGATATTATGGCAAGAGTTGCGCACAAACACCATTTCCATATTTTATTCCACGAAAAACCTTTTGCAGGTGTGAATGGAAGTGGAAAGCACAACAACTGGAGTTTGGCAACAGACACTGGTGAAAATCTTTTAAGTCCAGGAAAAAACCCGAAGAAAAACTTACAATTTCTTACCTTTTTTGTAAATACTTTGAAAGCAGTTCACGACTATGCTGATTTGCTGCGTGCAAGTATTGCGTCTGCGAGTAATGATTACAGATTGGGAGCAAATGAAGCGCCACCTGCAATTATTTCTGCCTTTATTGGCACTCAATTATTCAGTGTTTTAGAAGAATTGGAAAAAGTAACGAATGGAAAACTTTCTCCAGAAGAAAAAACAGAATTAAAGTTGAATGTGGTGGGTAAAATTCCAGAGATTTTATTGGATAATACTGATCGTAACAGAACCTCTCCTTTTGCCTTCACGGGAAATAAATTTGAAATTCGCGCCGTAGGATCTTCCGCAAACTGTGCAGAAGTGATGACCGTGATGAATTCCATTGTAGCGAAACAACTGCAGATTTTCAAAAAAGAAGTGGATTCTTTAATGGAGAAAAAAGACCTTAAAAAAGATGAAGCCATCTTTAATATTTTGCGGGAATATATTAAGGACTGCAAAAATATTATGTTTGAAGGCGACGGATATTCTGATGATTGGGCAGAAGAAGCGAAAAAGCGTGGTCTCAATAATTTAAAAACTACTCCAGAAGCTTTAAATAGAGAAAAAGACCCAAAATTTATTGCACTTTTTGAAGATTTAGGAATTTATACGCACCGGGAAATTGAAGCGAGGACAGAAATTAAGTTGGAAAAATACTGCACCGTTGTCGGGATTGAAGGAACTGTTTTAGCGGATATTGCCAGAAATCATATTATTCCATGTGCACTCAATTATCAGAACCGATTAATAGAAAACGTAAAAGGATTAAAAGATATTTTCGGGGAAAAAGAATTCAAGAATTTGGCAAAAGACCAAATGAATATGATTGTTGAGATTTCAGAATATGTTTCCATTATCAAGGTCGGAGCGGAAAAATTGTTGAAAACGATTGCAAAAGCAAAAACAACAGCAGATTCTCAGGAAATGGCAGAAATATTTTGCAATGAAGTGAAACCACTTTTTGATGATATTCGAAGTTCTTCGGATGCGCTGGAAATGTTGGTCGATGATGAATTGTGGCCAATGACGAAATACAGAGAATTGCTTTTTACAAGATAATTAACCTGTTACTTTCACAAAAAAATCCGAAGAAATTCGGATTTTTTTTTGGCTTATTGATTTCTTCGATATAAATCAATAGAAAAATTTGATCAAAAATGTTAAAGTTTCTTAATTAAAGCAAAACTGCAATCCCTTAAAATAAAGGGATTGCAGAATACTTTCTTTTAACATTCTAAGATAAAATGTTAAAATGTGTTAAATTAAATTTTACAAAAGGGTTAAATCACCCTAAGTAAAATTCGAATACTTACTTTTGCCTTGCATTTAAAAACAAATATTACTCTTTAACACAGAAATCAAATATATATGAAGAAAAGTGTTCTCTCTTATTTTGTTGCATCATTGGTTGTTTTCTCTCTACAATCTTGTGTTACCAATTATGTAGTTTCTGCACCGACTAACTACTCAAATCAATACAAATCAGATGCCAAACTTGCATCTATCGATAATAAAAAATTAGAACTTGCAAAGTCTCAACTTCTTAACAGTTTCAAAGATGAGAAGACGGTAGCATTAGGAAGTATAGAAAATACCTTGAAAAAGGAAGAAATCGCAAAAAAATTCAGATTTTCAAAAAAAATAGACGAAATTTTGACAGAGGCAGAATCTTATTTAGGAACTCCATACAGATATGGTGGAATGACAAGAACAGGAATTGATTGCTCTGCTTTCGTATTATCCGTATTTGGTGCTGTAGCCGGTGTAAATTTACCAAGAGTGGCAGCTTCCCAAGCACAAGAGGGAGAAAAAATTGAAAAAGAAAATTTAGAGAAAGGAGATCTGGTTTTCTTTTCACAAGGCAGAGGCAGAATTTCCCATGTAGGAATTGTAGAAAATGTAGATGAAGATGGAGCCGTAAGATTCATTCATTCAGCAACCTCCAAAGGTGTAATGATCTCTTCATTAACGGATTCATATTGGGGTCCAAAATTTAGGTTTGCCAAAAGGATCATCTCAGAACAAATTTTCAATGGCAACTTTGTAAATAATTAAGAATTAATAATTGAGCTCAAAAAGTCACTAATCTTAGTGGCTTTTTTTGTGCTTCAATAAGTAGGATAGAAGGGAAAATACCATATAAATTTATGCAGTGAACTAAATTGATTTGTTAAGTTTAATTTGGGGAATCAGATCAATTATTTATCGGTAAAATGAAAGTAAATGGAAAAAGAATCCCAGGAATTAGCAAAATACGAATACAGTAAGGCCAGTCTAAAGAGTTTTGTTAAAGTGTAAAAGGTTTCTAAATGACACTTAAAAACTTAAATAAGAAAATTAATATTTCTATAATACCTTTTAAACCAAACTGTTTCGATCTGCGTAATTTAACTTGAAGAAGATAAAAGTCATTAGAGAAAAGGCCAAAAATGAACTTCCACCATAGCTGAAAAAAGGCAGCGGAATTCCTACAGTTGGAAAAAGACCCATCACCATTCCTAAATTAATGGCGAAATGCATTAGCAATATGGAGGCAAAACAGTATCCAAATACGCGGTTAAAAGCCGATTTCTGCTTTTCCGAAAGGTAATAAATCCGCGCGATAAACACAGAATAGAAAATAATAAGCATGGAAGCGCCAAAAAACCCCCATTCTTCTCCTACGGTGCAGAAAATATAATCGGTTTCCTGTTCTGGTACAAATTTTCCCTGCGTTACAGAACCTTCTTTATACCCTTTTCCAAAAAATCCACCAGAACCAATCGCGGTTTTGGAATAGAGTAAATTATAGCCGGAAGTATCTCGGAAGGCTTTTTCTCCTTTGTACAAAACTTCTATTCTTTCCCGCTGATGTTTGGGCATTTTTTCTAGAATTTTAGGAGATCCATAAGCAAGACCACAAAGCAGCAAAAAAGATCCTAGAGCACCGGCAACATTCAGCACATGCCACCGAATTCTGTAGAAATTTATAAAAATAAGAAGGGCAGCAATTACGGCGATAAAAAGAATCACATAGATTGGATCTATCGCAAGAGCAAACAAGAATACCCCAGCGAAAATGCCTGCAACACCAAAATACCATCCGCTTAAACCCTCCCGAAATAGCGCAATAAAAAATGCTGTGAAGACCAATAGAGAACCAATATCCGGAATGGCTAAAACCGCCACGGCTGGAATTCCAATAATCGCGAAAGAAGTCCAGAGTGACTTTCGGATTTTTAAATTAAAATTAGGTCCAGAAACATAGTTTGCAAGCATCAAAGCGGTCCCTATTTTTGCAAATTCTACAGGTTGCATGGTGAAACTGCCCACTTTGTACCAGTTTCTTTGCCCCAAAATCTCTGTTCCAAAGGGAAAAAGACCCACAAGAAGAAGCACCCCTAAAATATAGAGGATACTTGAAAAATTTTCGAAGAATTTAGCACGGGTTAAGAAAATTATAATCCCGACTACAATTGATATACAGAAGAAAACAAATTGTTTTTTTCCTAAAGCTTCGTCTACACTGTAAATATTTGCGACTGCAAAAAGCGAAATAGCGAGATAAATAAAGATGCTTAATTTATCAATTCCTTGTGCCCACTTCATTTTTTCACAGTTTTTAATTTTTGCTTCAGTGAATCTCTTTTCTGAATCAATTTTGCACGCAGGAGATCATTTTTTATGATTTTCAAGCTGTCTTCTATGTTTTCGATTTTCACAGAATCTTTGTTAGGTTCTTTGTATAAACCTTTTCGCTTCAATTCTACGGTCCATTGTCTTTTATATTCTGGCATAAAACTCGCACCCGTCAATTTTTTATAAAGATGTTCCCGTTTTAAATCGCCAGTTAAGTATTTTTCTGCAATAACTGCAGCTGCAGGACCTGCCCAAGTTGCCCCAAAACCGGCGTGCTCCATTACGGCAGCAATAACAATTTTAGGATTTTCTGCAGGAGCTGCCAAAACAAATATAGAATTATCTTTTCCCTGTGGAACTTGTGCCGTACCGGTTTTAGCGAGCATGGTAAAGTCATTGGATTTCAAACCTCTGGCAGTACCATTAAGAACTACCGCTTCCATTCCTTTAATGATTGGTATGAAATGTTTCGGATTGACCAGTGTTTTATGTTTCACTTTAAACCTGGGATCAGGATTAGGTTTTCCATCAATTAATTTCACAATGTGTGGCGTATAATACCAACCTTTATTCACTATTGCAGCTGTTGCATTGGCCAGCTGAAGGGGAGTTAGCAACACATCACCTTGTCCCATTCCATTAAAAATTGAACCGTTCATGGTATAAGCGGAGGTCCAGTCTTTCTTTCCACTTCTTTTTTCGTAAAATTCTCCACTTGGAATTCTGCCTTTTGAACCTACGGCTAAATCATTATTCAAAAATTCTCCCACCCCAAAACTGCTCATTATTTTTTTCCATTCATTCACGCCGCGCGTTGGATTTCCCGGATATTTATTCATAATGGCAATAAACGCATAGGAAAAATAGCAGTTGCTGGAAATTTGAATTGCGGGAATTAAAGGATCTGCACCACCGTGGCCTTTAACCCTTAAACCTCTATAAGAAAATCCTCCTCCACACGGGAATATCGTATTTTCATCCATCACACCCATTTGCATTCCCGCAGCAGCAGTCAGTAGTTTGAAGGTGGAACCAGGTGGATAAGCTGCCTGAACGGAACGGTCAAAAGTCGGACGGCTATTATAAACGGTATCCATCTGCAAACGATAAAGATTTTTAGTTTTTTCTGCACCCACAAAAAGATTGGGATCAATATCCGGACCGGTTGCTAAAACTAAAATTTCTCCGTTCGCGGGGTCAATTGCTACAATAGCGCCTTGCTTATTGACCAACATTTCCTCCGCCATTCTCTGCAAATCGTAATCAATGGTTAAAGTAATATCTTTTCCAGTAACCACATCTTTGTCTAGCGTTCCATTTTTATAAGATCCAATGCTTCTCAGCCGAATGTCCTTTTGAATATATTGAATACCTTTTTCTCCACGCAAAAATTGCTCATAAGATTTTTCGACACCCGTTTTGCCAATAAAATCTCCCGGTAAATAATAAACAGAATCTTTTTTAAGTTCGCGCTCATTCACTTCATTGGTATATCCCAGAAGATTGCCAGAAGTAGAAACTTCATATTGACGCTGTGGTCTAGAAACAATACTGAAAGCAGGATATTTAAAAATGATCTCCTGAATTCTTGCAATTTCTTCCCGACTCATATTTTTCAAAAAAGTCATCGGGGTTAATTTAGAGTAGTATTTTTCTTTTTTAATGGCTTCAATTCTTGCCATAAAATCTTTCGGGCTCATTTTGACCAAATTACAGAAACCCAGCGTATCGAAATCGGGCTTCATCAAAGCCTGAGTAAAAGAAATTTCATAAGAGGGTTGATTTCCCACCATTATTTTTCCGTTCCGATCGAAAATAACTCCACGTTGTGGAATGATATATTCTGTTTTGATAGAGGTATTTGCGGCATTTAAAGCATATCGATCCGTAAACAATTGCAAATAAGAAAGCCTCGCGATAAATATAAAGGCGATTACAGATAAGATCCCGGTAATTTTAAGGTATTGTGATTTCATATAATCCTTTTTATTTTTTTAAAGGACATACGCAGCCTCAAATTCGATAAAAGCATTTTTTGTTTTTTTATACTCATTCTCTCGGTTTCAAACTTTCTGTTTGATTTTAAATGCTATTGCGTAAAGCATGATGAATATAAAAGAGATGGCACTGGTTGCTAAAACATTTACAAATATTTCTAAAACCCTGCTGAATTTGAAAAACTCCAGATACTGCACCAATAATTGATGAAGAAAAATACTGGAGAAAATGAAAAATAAATATTGGGTCCACTGCAAAGATTGAAAGGAGAAGAAATCTGTAGAAGTATCTGTAGAAGTACGGAAAATGATGGTTCTAAAATAAGCAATGATAGTTGTTGCAAACGCATTAATTCCCCACGTGTATAGGAAAGCGTCTATACCTAATCCCAGAATAAAACTTAAGGCTAAAAATTGAAATTTATTCCGAAAAAAGGGATAAAACATCACAAAAACGGGGTATAAAACAGGAGTATATTTCCCGAACAAAGTAATTCTGTTCAGCACAAAAATTTGTAGTGCCACAAGCAAAACAATCATTAAGACGTCTGTAAAAACAGTTCTGCTTATCATTTTTCTCTTTTTATAGTCGCTTGCAACGTATCCTGGATTTTTTCAACCTCCGATTTCTTTAAATTTTTCACCACGAAGATCTTACTCAGATTCCCCATTTTCTCACTCATTTCTACCGAAATATCCCAAAACCCGGTTTTGCTGTCCACTTCATATCCAGAAACTTTCCCGATCATAATTCCCTGCGGAAAAATTGATGATTTGCCATCTGTCAACACCGTGTCTCCAACTTTTAAAGCAACGTATTTTGGAATATCTGCTAAATGCATGGTTCTGGAATCATTTCCACGCCACGTCAAAGTTCCGAAATACCCGGATTTTTTTAGAGATGCATTAATTTTAATCTTGTTCACACTCAGCACGGACTGAACCAAAGCGTAAGAATCTGTAGTATTAATTACAATTCCGGCGATTCCAGAAGGGGCAATTACACCCATTTTTGGAAAAACACCATCTCTTTTCCCGCGGTTTATGGTAAAATAATTGTCTTTTCTGTTAATACTGTTGAATACGATCTCGCCATCCACAAATGTGTAAATTTGGCCACCACCAATCGTATCATACACTTTTCGGAATTGAGGAAGTTCTTTGGAGTCTTTTCCGTAAAGTTCTACCAAGAGCATTTTGTTCTGGGCTACAAGTTGCTCATTGATCTGTTTTAGTTTAAGATAAGATGTTCCCTGGTCAATATAGCCAGAAACTACAGAGTTAAATGCGGCAGTTTGACCCGCAATCCACGACTGTTGCATTGAATTTCTACTGAAAATCAATACCAAAGCTATGAGTTGCAGAAAGATAAAGAAGACGAACAAACTGTTCCTCGAAAATAATCTCAGCAAAAATCCCATCCTGTAGTTGGACTTAAAAAGGTTAAATTTATTTGATCAGAAAATTGAATTTATCCATGTTTTTTAAAGCGATACCAGTTCCGCGAACCACCGCTCTTAATGGATCTTCTGCTACAAAAACGGGTAATCCTGTTTTCTTGTGTAATCGATCTGCAAGACCACGCAATAATGCACCACCACCTGCAAGATAAATTCCAGTTTTGTAAATATCTGCGGATAATTCTGGCGGAGTGAGAGATAACGTTTCCATTACCGCGTCTTCAATTCTGATAATTGATTTGTCCAAAGCACGCGCAACTTCTTTGTAGTTCACCATAATTTCTTTTGGCTTACCGGTAATTAAATCACGACCTTGAACCGGAACATCCTCAATTTCCATATCCAGTTCTTCAATCGCAGAACCTACTTCAATTTTTACGCGTTCCGCAGTTCTTTCTCCGATGTATAAATTATGGTGTGTTCTTAAATAATAAGCAATATCATTCGTGAAAACATCACCTGCAATTTTAATGGATTTATCACAAACAATTCCGCCTAAAGCAACTACCGCAATTTCTGTAGTTCCACCACCGATATCGATGATCATATTACCTTCTGGTTTTTGAACATCAATTCCAACTCCTATTGCAGCTGCCATTGGTTCGTAAATCAAACGGACTTCTTTTGCATTCACTTTTTGAGCAGAATCTCTTACAGCTCTTTTTTCAACTTCTGTAATGCCTGAAGGAATACAGATTACTATTTTTAGTGCGGGTTGGAAGAATTTTCCTTTGATCCCAGGAATTTGTTTGATAAATTCCTTGATCATGTGTTCTGAGGCATGAAAATCAGCAATCACACCATCTTTCAAAGGTCGGATGGTTTTAATGTCTTCATGGGTTTTCCCCTGCATGTGTTTCGCTCTTTCTCCTACTGCGATTGGTTTACCAGTCGATCTTTCTATAGCCACAATGGAGGGTTGATCAATCACAATTTTGTTATTGTGTATAATCAGCGTGTTGGCTGTTCCCAGATCGATCGCAATATCTTGCGTAAACATATCAAATATCCCCATTTTCTTGTGATTTTTTAAGTGTACAAAGATATAGATTTAGAACCGTTCTAAAAATTAGATTCCTTCTTTTTTTGGTTAAAATTTTATTAAAGTTTCCATTTGCCTATTATCTCTTTTTGGTCTCCTAAACATTTAATTTACAAGCAATACACTTTCAGAGAATATTATAGAATTAAGGATTTTACCGTTCATTTTGATGATAATCTTCATATCAACCTTGATCATCAATTGATTTATAATCCCTAAATTTGCATTTGTCTTATGAATCAGGATACAAACATTCACAAAACTGGAAATTTTGCTGTTCTTAGTGTTAGTTTCGAAAAAGCTAATGCAGAGATCCGTGGAAAATTTGCCTTTTTTGATGAGAATATTAAGAAATTTGTCAATGAACTTCACCAGAATAATTTAGGTGATGCATTTGTTGTTTCTACCTGCAACCGTACAGAAATTTATACCACCACACCCAATTACCTTTTCGTGGCAGAATTGTATTGCAAAATTGTGGGTGTAAGTCTTACGGAATTCATGAAATATGTTAACATTCTGAAACATGAAGAGGCTCTAAACCATCTTTTCCGCGTTGCTGCAGGATTAGAAAGCCAGATTATTGGCGATTTTGAAATCATTGGACAAATTAAGAAAGCGTATTACCGATTCAAAAAAGAAAAGCAAAACTCTAATCCTTATCTGGAAAGAGCCATTAATTCTGCGATTCAGATTTCGAAGAGGATTAAAAACGAAACCGGAATTTCAAATGGCGCCGCCTCAGTATCGTATGCTGCAGTTCATTATATTTTAAACAGCCAGACCCAGATTTCAGACAAAAATATTTTGCTTTTGGGAGTCGGAGAAATTGGACAAAACACGGTAGAGAACTTAGTAAAACACGTTTATCAACCGAAAGTGAAGATTACAAACCGCAGTTTGGACAAAGCAGAAAAAATAGCGGAGAAATATAAAATTCCTCATATTGAATTTGCAGAATTCCAAGAGGAATTAAGCAGAACGGATATATTAATTGTTGCTACTGGAGCGCAGCATCCGATCATAAACAAGTCTCATTTTCCTAATGGAAAAAAAACGTTGGTCATCGATCTGTCTATTCCGAATAACGTAGAAAAAAACGTTACCGAAAACGAAAACGTCAGTTTGGTAGATGTAGACACCTTATCCAGTCACATCAGTGCAACCATGGTGCAGCGCCAAAAAGAAATTCCAAAAGCCGAAGAAATCATCCGGGAAATGACGAAAGATTTTTTGGAGTGGGAAAAGAAAAGAAAATTAGCGCCGAATATTCATCATTTCAAAGCCGTGCTGAAAAACATGGAGCGCAATGAAATGCATAATATTTACAAAAAGCACAAATATATTGCAGTAGATGACATGTCGCTTTCTGATAAAATGATTCAGAAACTGACCAATCGTTTTGCTAAATTTATCATCGATAATCCCTGGAAAGCCGAGGAAATTAGCAAACTGATGCACGAAATTTTAGTTGAACAACCTCACAATGAATTCAATGAGAAGCATTAAAATTGGAACTAGAAATTCTCCTCTTGCACTTTGGCAAGCACGTGAAGTAGCGAGAAATTTACAGAATAAAAATTTTAAAACAGATATTACGCCTATTCTTTCTTCTGGAGATAAAAATCTTACCCAACCGCTTTACACGCTAGGAATTACAGGAATTTTTACCAAAGATTTAGATATTGCATTGCTCAATAATGAAGTAGATATTGCCGTTCATTCTTTAAAAGATATTCCAACAGATTTACCAGAAAACATTGAAATTATTGCAGTTTTGGAACGGGATTATCCAGAAGATGTTCTTGTAAGAAAGGAAGATTCCCAGACTTTGGATATGAAGGATCTTAAAATTGCAACAAGCAGTTTAAGACGCCGTGCTTTTTGGTCAAAATCTTTTCCGGGCACTCAATTTTGCGATATCCGGGGAAATGTGCAAACGCGGTTGAAAAAATTGGAAGAACAGGATTTTGATGCCACGCTTTTTTCTTTAGCAGCCATCAAGAGAATGAGTTTAGATGTTCAATATGAGCAACTTCCGATGATGATCTCGGCTCCGGCTCAAGGTGTAGTTGCCATTTGTGCCAGAAAAAATGATCCAGAAATAAAGGAAATTTTCAAAGAAATCAACCATTCTAAAACGCAGATCTGTATAGAAATTGAAAGAAATTTCCTGAATACTTTAGAAGGTGGTTGTACTGCGCCAATTGGTGCTTTTGCCCAAATCAATGAAAATAATGAAATTCGCTTCATGGGAAGAATCTGTTCTTTGGACGGAGAAAACTGCATTGAAACGGATGAGATTTTTGAGTATAATGATTCCGATAATTTCGGGAAAATTCTGGCAGAAAAAATCCTAAACAGTGGCGGCCGAGAAATCATGGCAGAAATTAAAAATAAACATTAATAAGGAATTCACTTCCTGAAATTGTTTTCCATGAAAATTCTCTTTACCAAAAAGTTAAGCAAAAGTACAGTATCCAAAAAATTAGGGCCGGATGTTTTTTCTGATTTTGTTGAAGTCATTAAGATTGCGCCTCTTCAATTAGAATCCTTTGATTTAAAAAACCTTTCCCTCATTTTTACAAGTGTAAATGCCGTAGATTCTTTTTTCGAGAATAATTTTGCATTTAATGAAGATTTTCTGGATTGGAATTTCAACAAGATTTATGCAGTGGGTTTGAAGACGAAATCCCGTTTGCGAAAACATGGTTTTGGAACATTCAAAGTAGCTAAACACGCGAAAGAACTTTCAGAATTTATCGTTGACAATAGCCAAAAAGAGAAAT
>Ga0136636_10000486_pt1 | contig 20134 bp, 23 predicted proteins | sample AntDrymUQ8522106_2_FD_104653 | JGI IMG/M metagenome (GOLD analysis project Ga0136636, IMG submission 104653) | Polar desert sand microbial communities from Dry Valleys, Antarctica - metaG UQ852 (21.06) | ecosystem: Environmental > Terrestrial > Soil > Desert | place: Antarctica: Dry Valley... | reverse complement strand
GGGTTTGAGCGCAAAGCGCTGTAAGTAGGTATGCAAAACAAAACTTAAAACCCAAAAAGCTATGGCACACGCGCCGCGTGCGCCATAGCTTTTTGGGTTTTATTAGCCTGACTATTTAAATAGCGCCTAGGGCTTTTAGTAAAGCGGCAAATTTAATTGTGGTTTCGCTTTGTTCATTCTCAACTTGCGAGTCAGCGACAATTCCAGCACCAGCAAAAATCCTCGCCCGATCGCCTTGAATATATCCAGCCCTAATCCCAACACCAAAGGTACCCTCACCATTGCCGTTTAGCCAACCAATAGGAGCCGCATACCAACCGCGATCGCAGGCTTCCCACTGCTGCATAAAGCACACAGCGCGATCTCTCGGTACACCACCAACAGCCGCAGTAGGATGTAACTGCTGAAGAATATCCAGAACAATTAGCCAATCAGAAGTATTGATCTGCGCTGTAATTGGAGTATGCAAATGCTGCACATTAGAAAGCTTCAATAGTCCTGTACTAATCTGTGAGTCGATCTCAGCGCCCATACCTTGTAGGCGATCACAAATTGAACGGATCACAAAATTATGCTCCTGACGGTCTTTCTCGCTATGGAGCAAACGATCGCCTAGTAAGATATCTTCTCGAACAGTTGTACCACGCTCAATAGAACCAGCCAATGCATCACTGCGAAGCCACAGACGATCATTTTGCGCGTTAAACTGCAAAATTATTTCGGGAGTTGCACCTAAAAAAGTCTTGTCAATTCCGCAATTCAATAAAAAGGAAATACATTCTGGATACTCGCACCGCAGGACATGAAGGACTTGAAATGGGTCAAAGTTGCGATCGGCAAGTACATCCAAAGCTCTAGCTAAAACTACTTTTTGAAAATGACCTTGATTGATTAAATTTAAGGCTCGTTCAACAATTTCTGTCCACATATGCGAACCCTGCACCTCAACAATTTTATTTACCTCATGCACTGTTGGCGCTTGATAATGCAAATTAACTTGCAAATGCGATCGCAGCAATTCCATTCGCTCTAGTATTTCGGTAACGTCATCCCAAGGATGGATTGAATAATTGAGCGTGAGAACAGAGCGATTTGAGCTTTGTCGAACCATCCAACTCGGAATAAAGAATAATAATGTGGGGAACTCTAAAGCTGTATAAGAACTCCGTTGATAGTCTTGAGGTAATGAAACATCACAGATTGGCTCATTACTCGTATCACGAGGGTAGAAAGAAAAAGCACCTAAAAAATGAATTGACTTTTCTGTATCAGATAAATCAAGTTCTAAATCATCAGCAATTATGGAATGCCCTAAATGCTGACGAATAAATTGCTTAGCACAATCGAAGCGATCGCCTTGATTATGATTAGGAATTAATATAGAGGCAACCGAGCCAGCCGCCGCTAAAATTAAGTCCTTCTTAGGATGTTCCCAATAAAATTTAGGTTCTTGAGCCTCGGATTTACTCGCCAATAACAACAACGGATTATGACATTCCCATATCTGGGAATAGCTCAATAAAACTGGTGATCCTGTAATCTGTGCTTTGGCGATCGCCTTAGCAATCCAATCGTGCAGAGATTTGGAATCTGGGCGGCTGTAGGTGATACTCTGACGAACTTGCATGATTATATTTTATAGCAGTCGTCAGCACTACTCCCAAAAATTCACACTGAGTATTGTCTCAATATCTTTTCTAAATTCCCAGTCATCAGGAAATTTGACAGAGCTGTAACCTGATTGCGATCTGACGATAAACAACGCATCCTCAAAGGCTTGCTGAAACAGTTCGGGACTATTCACATAATTTTTTAGGCTAGGCGACTGTCTGAAAATATCCCTGATTTTAATGCGCGTTCTGGCGATCGCATCTTGCCATCCTGCATAGTCGCGATCGCTTTGGACATAGCAACGTTTTAAAAGATGTTCGAGCAGTGTCGTTAATCTCTGCTTCAACTCGCGTCTATCTCTACCTGACAAGCCCTCTAACTCCTCGATCAAATTGTCAATATCCAATTCATCAAAGTTTCGTGCTTTTAACTGCGAAATCGTGATTTCAACCCACAAATTTAGATCGCTTTCATAGCTAGTAGCTGGTGGTGAGATTGCGTGAGTCATTTGTGCTTAACTCTTCTTGCTTATCTTTATACTATAGGCTAAAACCAAAACCCAAGAAGTTGTGGCGCACGCTGTGCGTGCGCCACAACTTCTTGGGTTTTGGTTCGCCGATCTACTTACTCACTTAGCCAGTTGAAAATATTTTCGACGGTTAGTTGCAGCGCGATCGCAAAGTCTGGCATCGGTAAAATTTGTTCGGGGCGATCGCATAACTGCACATTCTGATTAGCTCGATAAATAAAAATCAACTCTTCATCAGGATCGAGCAGCCAAGCCACCTCTGTTCCATGCTCAAGCGCAAATAAAATCTTTTTAACTAATTTGCTTTGGCTTTGATCGGGAGAAAGGATTTCAATCATCCAATCTGGTGGAATATTAAAAATATTTGCGATTTTGCGATCGGAGTCACGCACAATCCGCTCCCATCGAAAAACTGAGATATCTGGCACAATCGACATTCCACCAAATATGCACCGCAGTTCTAAGAAAGCTCTAGCAATGCGTTTTGACCTTAAATTTTGATTGATAAAAAATGGTAAATCCCCTTGAATAACGCTGTGTTTGCCCCCAGCAAAACTTTTTTGAATTATTTCATTGTCAAAATATTCGCTTTCTGGTTCAGTCTCAGGCATTGCCAGAAAGTCGTCTAGAGATAAAGGTTTAACTATGGCTCGTACCATTGATTTATATTTCCAAGCTTATTTTGAAAATCGTTCAGACCTTAATACTATTCTTTAACTACTGGATCTTCTTCTTCAGGCAAGCCGATAAATTGTCTTAGGTTATTAACTAATTTAATTACGGCTTTGCGATCGCCTAAACTCAGGCAATCTAAACGCTTCAAACAAAAAAACACTTCTTAGAATGAGAGGTGTTTTTTGTTTTCATTTAATTTTTAGAATCTATGCGCTGCTTTTAGTTACTGGCTAAGATCGCCCTACGGGGTGGGGTGCATTTGGAATTTCTACTTTATACTCGCAGCGCATAGATTCTAACAGATTTTGAATATAGATAGCAATGGAGTCGATGGAGGGATAACCGACCTTAGGGTTTGTATAGAGATAGTGTTGCGGAGAAAGGGGATCTGCTTCGATTATAGGTTAGCCCTACGGGAGGGGATGTAAACATTATTTATCTAAAAAATGAATAAATACAACCAAAGATCTCACTCACAGTTTGTATGCCTAAATGAACAGGAGTGCAACTATGCTAATGCAATCGTAATCAAGGATCGTAAAATCAAGAAGCTCGAAAAGCAGAACGAGTCCCTCAAAAAGAAATACAAATCTCTCGAAAGGGATCTAAATGCTGCGGAGGATCAAAATGCTGATTTGCGTGGATACAATGCTGATTTGCTTCACGATATTCAAATCTATCAAGAAGCGACTGAAGAAAGCGGCGTTGATATCACTACTTGGAAGAAGATGATGCGTTGTTGTCGTTCAGACGAGTAAATCGTTAAAATCTAGATTTTAAGCTTTATAGACTAAAAACTCATTAGTCTATAAAGCTTTCCCTATCTCTATTTCAGCGTATACCTAATATTGCAAGCATAGACTTCATCGCGTTCCATAAAGTTAGAGAATACAAACACAACAACTTTATCTTTAAGATCAACACATCTCAAGATTTTTCTTGAAGGCTGAATCATCAGGGGTCTCTCGAAAGGATATAAATGCTGTACTTAGGAATGAAAAATAAATAAGCTATGCAAAATAGGAAAAACAAACTATGCAAATCAGACTAGGCTCGATTAGGGCAGTGTTCTTTATTGAAAACAAATGCATAAGTTAATTATTTTTCATTCCTTAGAACTTCTTTTCTCTTAGGGCTGCCAAGTCTTTCTATTCCCATCTGAGTCCGAACTATTACAAGTAGTAATATCACCTATCCGATTACAACTTGTAGTCCAAAAATACCCACTTTGATCCCTACCATTACAACTACTAAAATCACCTATCCGATTACAAGTCTGTGACCAAGTTGATTGAGTTCTAGGATTGCTACAATTCATTGTAGTAAAATCGCCTATGCGAACTACATTGCAACAATTGCCACTTCTAGGATCACAGCTATATTCAGCATAAGCACTACGAGGGAAACAAATAAATGCTATCGAAGACAAAGAAAATATAGCCAGAGAACTCATTATAAACTTCTTCATATGATGCTCTATTCAACACTTTTGATACCAAGTATTGCATAGATATTTACAAAATACGCCATCCCTAAAAAAGTAGGCGAGCCGTTCTTACCAACAAAACCGACCATCATATGAATTTTAACCGATGATGCTTTATTATGGAGATATAAATAAGAGCGCTTTACTTATGCCTAAGATTTCTAAAATATTTCTTGTTGGGTGGATTGCTTTTCAATTCGCTTTAGTATCTTGTAGCTCATCAAACACGATAACTTGTCCGCCTCCTATAAAATATATTGCTGAAAATGATAAAGAAGGTGAAATTAATGCATGGACTTGTATCATTGATCGATACCCCAATGATCCTCTTGGTGGTTATAAGTATATGCTGAGAGGGATCTTGAGGAGTGAAGTTGGTAATAAATATGGTGCAATTGATGATTTTAACGTAGGTATTGATAAGCAGATAGTGCTTATTGATCGCCAGATAAAAGATGCAGAGAAAAAAGGTGTTTCTAAAAATAATGACGAAATCTGGAAAATGAAAAGAGAAGTTGGAGAAGCATACTATCGTCGTGCAATTATCAAATCTGACTTAGGAAACAAAAGTGGAGCAATTAATGACTTTCAAAATGCTGCACAGATTTATTCTTCGATTGGTAATACTGAGTGGTATCAAAAATCTCTCCAAGCTGTTGAAATGGCGAAAAATCGCTAGTTGTAGATCTCTGATTTCTCAATCACTGAATGAGTCTTAGCTTGTTCAGATAAGTGCCACCTTAACACTGGTATCTTGCCAAGCTTTACCCCATTTCGCAATGTAACCATTCTGATTAAGGTGATTAGCGATCATGTAGCTTTCAAACTGTGTGATCGCATTTACGAAACTAGATCATCACCAGTGGCGATCGCCAATTCTTGCAAACGTCCTTGTTGATCCTTAGAGATGCAGCTTTGAATCACATCTTCGATATCCCCTTCCAAAATTGGTGGCAAGGCAAAGTTCTGCCCCAAACGATGCTCAGTTAGACGGCTATCTTTATAGTTGTAAGTACGAATTTTTTCAGAACGTGAACCAGTGCCAACCTGCGATCGTCTTGCTGACGAAATTTCGGCTTGTTGTTCGCGTAACTTTATTTCAAAAAGCTTTGCGCGTAAAATCTGCATCGCTCGCTCTTTGTTTTGTAGTTGCGATCGCTCTTCAGTACAAAAAATTCTAATCCCAGTCGGCTTATGAAATAGATCTGCCGCCGTTTCCACCTTGTTGACGTTTTGACCGCCAGCACCGCCCGATCTTGCTGTGGACATTTCAATGTCTTTGGGATCGATATGAATTTCTACAGCATCGACCTCAGGCATGATCGCCACCGTCGCCGTCGATGTGTGCACACGTCCCTGCGACTCCGTTGCGGGAACGCGCTGAACGCGATGAACGCCCGACTCAAACTTGAGCTTGCTGTAGACGCGATCGCCTTGCACTTCAATAATTGCTTCTTTAAACCCGCCCATTTCTGCCAAGGTTTCGCTCAGCATTTTAACCCTCCAGCCCTGACGTTCGGCATAGCGCGTATATAGTCGCACCAAGTCCCCAGCCCAGATCCCTGCCTCGTCACCACCCGTACCCGCACGAATTTCCAACATGATGTTCTTATCGTCATTGGGATCTTGGGGCAGAAGTAGAACCTGTAGCTTTTGTTCTAACTCTTCTAACTTTGTCGATAACTCCTCAACTTCCATTGCTGCCATCTCCCTAAGATCAGGATCATTAGCAGACTCTTTCAGGATTTCTTGCGACTCCTGATAATCTTGCTCCGCCTTCCGAAAAGTATCGTAGGTTATTACCGTCTCTTCCAATGAAGCCCGCACCTTAGCAATGCGCTGAAACTCGCCGTGATCGGTCGCCACGTCAGGATCACCCATCCGACGAGTCAGTTCATTGAAAGTTTGTTCGACAGATTCGAGCTTTTTGATTAAGTAAGCTGCAGGCATGGAGTTTGAGTTACCGCAAAAAAAAATGAAAAGGTTAGTAAGCCAGAAGAAAACCTTGAATTAATCCGAGGTTGGCTATACTTGCTCTTCTACTTTAACGTTTTCGTCAAACATACCGTACTTACGTAAGAAGCGCTCTACACGACCTTCAGTATCGATAATTTTTTGGTTACCAGTATAGAAGGGGTGATTGCCCGACCATACATCAACATTAATCTCAGGATGGGTAGAACCAATTGTTGCTACATGTTCGCCGTTGCAAATTACTTTTGCTTCGGGATACCACTTCGGGTGAATTCCAGCTTTAGGCATAGTCTTGGCTATAAAAATCAAAAATTAAGCTTTTCTAGACTAGCATAGAAACGCACAACTCGAAAATACTATTGGGCTATTAACATGAAAAACCCTGCAATTACCGACCATGAGCTTCATCCTTTAATCATGCAGCGTTGGAGTCCCCGTGCTTTTGACAGCAAAGCCATAGAGCTAGAGAAATTAGTCAAATTATTTGAAGCGGCTCGGTGGTCTGCGTCTTGCTTCAATGATCAACCTTGGGCTTTTATTGTGGCGACCAAAGATGACACCGTAAACTATCAAAAACTTCTTGATTGCCTGATACCGTTTAATGTGTCTTGGGCGCAAGCAGCTCCTTTGTTGGCAATAGTTGTAGCTCAAAAGAACTTCAAGCACAATGGTAAGCCAAATGCTAGGGGAGAATACGATTCAGGTCAAGCAACAACGACTTTAGTGTTGCAAGCAACGGCTCTAGATCTTGTCGCTCACCAAATGGGTGGATTTGACGCAGATAAAGCGATCGCCACTTTTGATATCCCTGAAACAGCGCATCCGATTGCCGCGATCGCGATCGGCTACGCGGGTGAGACAAGTAATTTGCCTGCCGAGTTGCAAGAGCGCGAGACTGCCCCGCGAGAGCGTCAGCCCCTATCAGATTTTGTATTCACAGGTAAATGGGGAAATGCGTTGCCATTTTCTAACTAAACCCCAATGAAGAGTTGCGGCGCAAATCGCTACTCTTCATTAAATAAAGGTGGCATGAAGCGCCACCTTTATTTGAGCTACGTCACTGATAAAACTAAACCTTAGTTAACCAATGTTGATAGGCTGGAAGTAAACCTTGTACTGCCTTACTGTAAAGATCGCGTAGTTTTTTGGTGATCTCGCCAACAGTACCATCACCCACAGGACGATGATCAAAGCTAGTGATCGGCGCAAGCTCAGTTGCTGTACCGACAAAAAATGCTTCGTCAGAAATGTATAGCTCTGTACGATCAATAGTCCGTGATAAAGTCTCTATACCTAATTCTTTTGCTGCTAGCTCCATAACCGAGTTGCGGGTAATCCCTTCCAAAATATTGTCAGTAATCGAACTTGTAATAAGTTTTCCATCTCTTACAAGGAAGAGATTCATGGCACTTCCTTCGGCAACATGACCATCGTTGGTTAGTACCACCACATCATCAAATCCAGAGGCATAACCATCAGTTTTCGCAAGAGCAGTATTTACATAAGCCCCGTTTACCTTAGCGCGAGCAGGGATTGCGTTGTCATCCAAGCGTCTCCAAGAAGACACCCCCACTTTAAGCCCATTGCTAGTGTCTAAGTAGCCATCCATTGGCACACTAAACAAACAAAAATCATCATGAGTATGCGGAACTTTCAGGATTGGTCCAATTCTCAGGTCTGATTTATAGATGATTGGACGCAAATATGTGGCTGAATTACATTGATTTCGTTTTAATAATTCTTTGGTAATATCCACCATAGTGTTGACATCAAGGGGATGTTGTAATCCGATAATGCGACAACTTTGGATCAGCCGTTGATAATGCTCTTCTAGGCGAAATGCTGCCATGCGGTTCTCTTCAGGTAGCCAATACGCCTTCACCCCCTCAAAAACTGCCGTACCATAGAGAAATGCGTGGGTACGGATATTAATAGTTGCATCTTCGAGGGGGACAAATGTTCCGCGTATGTAGGCGTACTGTAGGGTCATGGTTTAACACATTTTTATATTTATTTTTCTTATCATAATACTTAGAACAAAGTAAAGATTAAAGACTTAGGCTCAGCAATGCTCACTATAAAAGTCAGTTTCACAATGAGGGTTGCTAAGTGTAGCTGTCGTCACGTAGGATCATAAGCTCTTAAAAAATCTCTAAGTCAATGACTGCAGACACCATGCAGTTGCTTGTCGCTGAAGCCGTCACAGCTCTTGCGCCAACATTTACCAAAATCGATCTCCATGTAAAAAGCAATCTAGCAAAGGTTTTACAGGCTTTTCGCGATCGCCGTGTCGGGGCGCATCACTTTGCTAGTGTGTCAGGCTATGGTCATGGAGATATGGGGCGCGATGTATTAGATGAAGTCTTTGCACAGGTGATGGGCGCAGAGTCGGCAGCCGTGCGCGTGCAGTTTGTATCAGGAACCCACGCGATCGCCTGTTGTTTGTTTGGGATTCTGCGTCCTCTTGATGAACTGGTATCAGTGGTCGGCGCACCCTACGACACCCTCGAAGAAGTAATTGGCTATCCGCTTACCTCTGATAGTAAAGCTACAGAATATGCTGGCTCACTAAAAGACTTTGGGATTACCTATCGCCAAGTTGAGCTTACGGCTGAAGGCAATCTCAATTGGGAAGCTCTAGCCACAGCGATCAAACCGCAGACTCGCATGGTTTTGATCCAAAGATCTTGCGGTTATGCATGGCGACAAAGCTTATCGATTGAAGATATTGCCAAAATAATTGAAATCGTCAAGCAACAAAACCCCAACACCGTCTGCTTTGTGGACAATTGCTATGGTGAATTTATTAGCGATCGCGAACCCACGGCTGTCGGTGCTGATATCATGGCCGGCTCCCTGATCAAAAATCCTGGAGGGACGATCGCTACCGCAGGCGGATATGTGGCTGGCAAAGCCGAATATGTAGAACTAGCAGCCCAAAGACTAACTGCTCCTGGCATTGGTCGCGAAGGCGGCGCGACTTTTGATCTCAATCGCTTGCTGTTTCAAGGATTATTTCTTGCGCCACAGATGGTTGGCGAAGCAATGAAAAGTAGTCACCTCGCTGCTTACGTGTTTGACAAATTAGGATACAAAGTTAAGCCTACGCCTTTAGAACCGCGCTGCGATATTATCCAAGCCATTCAGTTAGGCGATCGCCAAAAGCTGATCGATTTTTGTCGTAATCTCCAAAAGTTTTCGCCTATTGATTCCTATGTTGATCCTATACCTGGAGAGATGCCTGGCTATGCTAGTCAGCTAATTATGGCGGGTGGTACTTTTATCGATGGCAGCACCCTAGAGCTTTCAGCAGATGGGCCCTTGCGTGAGCCATATACTGTATTTTTGCAAGGTGGAACTCACTGGACGCACCTAGCGATCGCCTTAGAAAATTTCCAAATCATTTAAAACCCAAGAAGTGAATGGCGGCGCTCCGCGCCGCCATTCACTTCTTGGGTTTATATTCTAGTAAACTTAACGGCGATAGTAATAGATGAAGTGCGCCGCACTTCACACTTTAAAGATCATTGGCATAGAGTTTGAAAAAACGTTTAGATATTTTACTAGTTGACCTAGAGCTTGCCCCATCGCGGGAACAAGCTCAAAAATTCATTCGCGCTGGCTGGGTGCAGGTCAATCAGCAGGTAATTGATAAACCAGGTACAGAAGTTAAAGAAGATGCGGCGATTTTAGTTAAACAGCGATCGCCTTTTGTGTCTCGTGGTGGAGAGAAGTTAGCAGGAGCGATCGCCAAATTTGGGATGGACTTACGCGATCGCACTTGCTTTGATGGCGGCATCTCGACGGGCGGCTTTACCGACTGCATGATCAAACAGGGCGCGGCAAAGGTCTATGGCATTGATGTGGGCTATGGACAAGTCGCTTGGGAAATTCGCAGCGATGAGAGAGTAGTTTTGCGGGAACGTACTAATTTGCGTCATCTTAAGCCCGAAGACTTGTATCAACCTGAAGATGTCGTTCCCGACTTTGCAGTATTAGATTTATCGTTTATTTCTTTAACTAAAATTTTGCCTGCACTCTGGAATTTATTGCGATCGCCCCGCGAGACATTGCTACTAGTAAAACCACAGTTTGAAGCTGGCAAAGGTCAAGTTGGCAAAAATGGCATTGTCCGAGAACCCAAAATAAGAGCCGAGGCGATCTTGCAGGTTTTAACAACGTCTTTAGAAACTGGCTGGCAATTTCAAGGACTAATTCCTTCGCCGATTCAAGGGCGAACTGGTAATTATGAATATTGGCTATGGCTAAGTGAGCGATCGGCTGAAATTGTCGCCCCTAGTTTAGAAGAGATTTTAGTCATAGCCTCAATTACAAAATAAAAAAGCGGCTTGTAATAAACCTTAGAAACCAAAAAGCTGTGGCGCACGCGCCACAGCTTTTGGTTTCTAGGTTTTATTTGTCGCCACTAGGAGAAGAATCATAAAGAGCGTCTAACCTCGATCTGGCATCATCAACATTGATTGACTTGATTACCATCAGAGGCTCATCAATGTAATGTCCATCTTTGTCCCATAGCTCAGGATGTGTGAATTGGGGAGCTGCCCGACGCATACGATTGCCTTGGTAATTTCGCGATTCATTTTGAGAGAGCGAGATCATACTGCGAATTAAATTGCTTATTGCAAAAATTGAAAGCACGGTAAAGGCGAGAATGTAGAGAATCTGTACCATATCAATTTCCTAAAAAATTATGTAAAGCGAAATATAAAGAGAGAGTTGTAAAATTAAAGTGTCGGAATCAACTTGTGGGAATTTTTCTTTCAGAAGTAAACCACTTGATTCTAAGTTTGTTTGAGTGCTTACATTGCTATCTTGTAGGCAAACCTGAAAATAACTACTTAAGATCAAGTTTGAAAGTCTAAATTGCTTGATTACGATAGTAGCGCATCCCTACTCCTTGACATTGGATCAGTAAATCATGCCAAGGTCTCATTGTTGCCATGTCCACGCCAACTTGATGGCCCGTCACCTTAAACAAAGACTTGGCTACGCTGACTTCCTTGAGAGCATTTTCAACTCTGGACAACAAATCTACCTGAGATTCTGCATCCATAAAGTTTAAACGTTCTTTTGTAAGCAAACTTTGAGCGCGGCTGAACCAATACACAAAATCTTCTAGCAATGGCTCTAAAATTTGTCTGAGCATTTCAGGATCGGGACTAGCGGTGTTACTCATTTCGTTAAATCTAATGGCAGCATTTATACTGTGTATAGTTTGTTAAAAGCAAGAGAACCTGTTTTATACTCTGTATTATAGCATTCTGTTACTTTTCTTAACATTAAACAAACCCTATGACTATAAATCTAACTTTTGGCACAGATGCAAATTTGTTAGCTTTGCAGAACTTAATTGATGTGGTGGCAAAGTTACGATCGCCCGATGGTGGATGCCCTTGGGATTTGCAGCAAACTCCACATAGTTTGATTCCCTATGTGATTGAGGAAGCATACGAAGTTGTCGAGGCAATTCAGAGCGGCGATAGTAAGGCGATCGCGGAGGAGTTGGGGGATTTATTGATGCAAGTAGTTTTACAATCGCAAATTGCTAGCGAAAATAATCACTTTTCGATCGCTGAAGTTGCTGATGGAATTGCTCAAAAGTTAGTTCGCCGCCATCCCCATGTATTTTCTGATCTAAAGCCAGAAAGCATGGACGAGATTCATCAAAATTGGGAGAGAATTAAGGCTGAGGAGAAAGGTGAAAGCTTAGCCGATACTCAAAAACTAAGTTACAAACTTAAACGTTGTGCGCGATCGCTACCGCCCCTAACTGCTGGCATGAAAATCTCGCAAAAAGCTGCTGCTAATGGTTTTGAATGGGAAAATGCAGATGGAGTTTGGGCAAAGTTTCATGAAGAGCTAGATGAACTACATCATGCCCTAGAAAATGAATCCAAGGAAAATCAACAAGCTGAATTAGGGGACTTATTATTTACGCTGATCAATGTGGCCCGTTGGTACGATCTCGATCCTTCTGAGGCTTTGCAATCAACTAATCGTAAATTTATTCAGCGCTTAGAAGTAATTGAACAGCTAAGCGATCGCCCCATTGACAGCCACACTGCCGAAGAACTAGATCAACTTTGGAAACAAGCAAAGCAAAATCTCAAATAATCAACATAGTTTAGCAATCCTAAATGAGTTGTGAGAGTCTTCGACTTTGCTCAACCAAAGATATACCGTTGGCTAAGCGAAGTCGAATCTTGATTCTCCTCTTAAATGATCTAGACGATTGTGTATTCAATTGCAGCTTTGTGTAGTAAGAGAAAATTTTTAAGGCTAAGTAAATTTCACTAACAGGCATTGAACAATACTGCTGATTCTTCAATTTGGCAAACAAGTAAATTAGACGATGTTTTCGGTATTGCTAAGACAAAGCTCCAGCAAGCTGCTATCAACTTTGATTTATTCTCTCAAATTTATTATATGGAGAGTGTTGCCATAAGAGAGAGTAACTCTCTGACCGCGTTGGCTTTTTACCGCGGGAATAGCGATCGCTTGGGAGAGGCTAACGTTTTACTAGAATTTGGAAAATTACTTAGCGATCCGCAAGCTTCCCTCAATGCCTATGCTGAAAGTCAAGCCATCTATCAACAAATCGGCGATCGCTTCAGTCAAGGACGTACACTATTTCAATATATCTCCGATGCTTAGCTCGCTCTAAACGATAAAAACAAAGCGATTGAAGCACTCCAAGAAGCCGCAGCGATCGGTGAAGAAATCGACTATTCCATTATGACGGAACACGCAAACAATAAAATTCGTAGCATTCGAGAATCTCAAGATCCTTAATTAGAAGATATTCTCCTTAATTAGAAGATATTCTATGTATGGGGAAGGTGATGTTTTTTAATTAAGATGATGTTAGAGGCGATCGCTGTTTCTTTTGTGGAGGGGCGATCGCGAAAAACCCTTTAACCTGCCTGATTACCGCGAATTAAAAAACGAACCTCTTCAAGTAAAACATTAAATCTTTGATCGCTTTCCGCCTGTCTTTCCTTGATTAATTCCATATCTCGCTGACTCTGAGCAGCCAATTGCAACAAAGCCTGAGCAGTTATTCTCAAACCATCAATACCATCCTTCACCTCGGTTACACTTGAAGCCAATTCATCAAGCATTTCATCATTCCAACGCTGCACAGTCATAGTATTTTTTTCAGTTATGAACTCTGTGCCTTACACTTTACAATACATTTGCTTTTTCAGGCAATAGTCGTTTTTGGGGCGATCGTTGTTTTTATGGGAAGAGCGATCGCTGTTTGATTGAGATAATGGGGCGATCGCAGTTTACTTCTTGATAATTTGATTAAAAAGTGCAGCTTTACCCGTCCCCGTAAGCATTTGCAGCATCACACTTCGATGGTTCTACCAAGCACTATAAATTCCCTGAATCTTTTGTTTCTGATATGGTCTGAGTTCAACTAAGTTTAATAATCTCTATGGCTAAATTTGAGCTAACTGCGATCACCTGTCACATCTATCCATTTAGAGATTTGACGATTATAAGTAGGTAGGCAAAAGAAACCTTAAAACCCAAGAAGCTGTGGCGCACGCTTCGCGTGCGCCACAGCTTCTTGGGTTCTGGGTTCTATTTCGCCGAGCTACTTATATTTGATGCGATCGCATTTTACGTTTATCCAAATTGCGATCGCAATATCACAAACTCGTAATGCGATCGCAAATTAACTCTATTATTCTTGCTTAGCCGATCACAATATAGAGCTAACCCACTGCAAACTCCGTATCAGCACGCACCCTAAGCGGTTGAAAGCCCAAAACTATATCTTCCCTTGGCACACCTAAATTCACTAACTCATAGGCAATACCACCTTCAGTACCATCATGCTGAATCCAAATCTTGCCGCCCTTAATGTCTAGATGCAACAAACATCCATAGTCCCTGATATCGTGGCGCTTCCAACCCACATAGACTAATTGATAATGATCGCGTTCCACATCAAAAATCGTCTGAGCCTCAACCTCCTGCGAAGACTGCATAGAGCGATTTGCTCTTGCTAGCATTAGCTACTGAATATATTGTCTATAGACAGTTACTTTATCCATTGCTCAATAGTCTCCTGTTTAACTCCTCGATATGTTTTGATTTTAGGTCAATATTTGTGAATTGAGATAGTTGCACAGGTTTCCGAAATTTAGACATTTTGAGCTAACGGTCTGTATATCAAGATTTAGTAGCATTTCGGGAGTATCTAAAGCTTTTGAATAGATTTCAAATCCATATACTGAATCTTCAGTTGGTTTGCAATGGGATGATTCTATCAAAAGCTCAGACAACTTTTCTTTGCAAGCTTGCTTCTCAGGATCGAACTTACCAAAAGATTCAGGGGCATCACACGGCACATTTTTATTTTGGAGATATCGCTTCATCAATACTTCTCTCGTGCGAAACTTGGAACTATTGCTAGCTATAGTATTACTCCAGTCAGCGATGATCCATGACTCAATTTCGGGAACAGCAAAGCCGATATATTTTGGGATAGCAGAAATTTTTTCTATTTGTTCAGGTGTAAGCTTGTATTCATCTTGTAAGTCTTTGAAAGCTTTGACAATCGCTTCTAAAAAGATTGTATTTCTCTGCTCTCGCTTACAACAATCTAAATCGTCAATCACTAGAATTAGGTCGCAAATCTCATTACCTTTAGAAAAGGAGTCTTTAAGAACTTGAGTTATGCACTTAGCTAAATATTTGCCAGAAGCACCTTGGAAAATTGGATTTGGAACGCGATCGCTGCGTAGTTTTGGTGCAGGTTTACGACTGGCGGGGAATTTCCTTTGAAAATTAAGTTTTGGAAAATTTTTGTTTAAGAATTGAGGAAGCGCTTTAATTTCTGAATATCCTGCGCTTGCAAATAGCCAAGCTACCACGGCCATCCTCCTAATGTGGGATCGCCAACTCGATAGACATCGCCTAGTTCCCAACCTTCATCTAGTAATGATTGGAAGCGATCGCGTGATAGTTTATCGATCACAAAATGATGGGGATCGCCTTGTTTTTGATTGAATACATAGACATTTTCGAGGCGATCGGTAAAGCAATCGAGTAAATCTGGGCTGTGGGTGGTAATAATTACTTGAGTTCTCTCAGCAGCGAGTTTGATCCATTCAGCGAGAACTTTTAGCCAAGCGGGATGGATGCCAACTTCGGGTTCTTCGATGACGAGAAGTGATGGCAGTTTGTGCGATCGCAAGATTGTTGCCCAACAGAGCATTCTCACAGTACCATCGGATAGCTCATCAAGTCGAAATGGTTCAGGAATTCCAGATATTTTCCATTGGACAGTAAGTGACAATAACCCTGTTAATGCGGTTCTAATTTTTTGAGAATCAGGACGTATTGCTTTTGCGGCTCGGTTTATTTCTTCTTCAAATTCGATACTGTCGTTAATTAAATTATGCAAAACCAACGCAAGATTTTCACCTGATGGACTAACAAAAATATCACCCTGACCAAGTTTAGGTTCTGACTTTCTAATGCCTTGAATATTCATTTCATTTGCATTGTAAAAATGCCAACTAGAAATGCGATCTATTAAAAACCTACGAACTGCATAAATAGGAGCTTTGCTCGGAGCAATATCCGTGGTCTCCATGACCGAAGTTATACTTTCTAGTAGCAATCTATCTGAGGGTATTTTCGTAATCGCAATTGACTCCAGATTTCTTTTCTGATCATCAATAAAAACAGATACTTCACCTTCTTTGTCAGGAGAATTTTCAAAATCTTTATAGTGATCGAATCCTTTATAATAGAAAAAAGATTTGTCATTGAGCGCAAGTTTATTATTTGTTGCGGCTAATGACTCATACCTAAGATTTGGCTTACCGCTTGAATCTATAAATAGCTCTAGTGTTAATAGTTGATTTGAATCATCTGTGAAACGGGGATGAGAATCAGAATAATTAAAAGAAAATCCAAACTTTATCAATCCTCTTTTCTCTCGACGCATCCATTTATCTAGAAAATCTTTTCTGGATCGAAAATAGGCTTTCTCTAGCTTAGAAGTACCTATTGCGTCACTATCTGGCAATGTAAGAGCGTCATGGAGAAATATTGTTAGATCGATTAAGTTTGTTTTTCCAGATCCATTAGAGCCAATAAAAATATTTAACCTGTCTAAGTCAATTCCTTCTACTAGGTCAAGATTTCTATATTTTTCTATAAATATTTTGATAAACATCGTTAGAATCTGTTTGCGTATAAAAAATCTAAGCTACTTCGTAATTTCACCTAAGTCTATACCAATTTGTTATTGCTGCTCTAAATTCATGACAGCGCGATCGCCTCTTAAATTCTAGATTTTTTTAAGAAAGTAGTTTAATATATGAGTGATTTACACAATTACGATTCTGAATGTAACAAAGAAATATAGATTAATGTATTTCTGTATGTTTTTTACGTTCATCAAAATGAGGGTCACAAAATATATGTTCAGCAAAAATTTTTTAAAAGAGATTACGAAGAGGGCTGCTCATGTTGGTGGGGAGATTGCCAAGGGAACGACTCATGTTAGCGGGGAAATTGTAAAAGGTGCTGTTCATGTTAGCGGGGAAGTTGTTAAAGGAACAGTTCACGTTGGAGGAGAAATTAGTAGAGAAGCTTCTAATGTTTTTAGCGGCAACGCATCTACAAGCTGGGATATATCTAAACTTCCAGAAGAGCAACGTCTGGCTTTTTATGGGGCATTGTTTGCAATCGCTTCATCCGATGGTCATTTTGACAAAGATGAAATGGACTTGATCTGTGGCGTTATGGATTTAGATGGAATGTCTGACAATGCCAAAGACCAAGTACAGGAATACATCATCGAACCGCCAAATTTGTACGGTTGCTTGAGAGTTTTAAGTGATGCCGATGACAATTTGCGCTATGGAGTCATGATGAACATGGTCGATACTGCATGGGCGGATGACGATCTAGATCCACAAGAGAGTAAAGCATTAGAAATGGCTCAGACAGCACTTAGAATTTCTAATGAACAAATGCAAGCGATCGAAGAATTTGTAAAGAAAATGCGAGAAGTTCGCGCTCGTGGTCTTGATGATAATCAGGCGGCTGACGCAATCAAAACTGCTACCGCAGGTTTATCCGCCGTTGGTGTCCCCATCGCTGCCGTTTACCTATCAGGTTCGGTAATAGGTTTAAGTGCCGCAGGGATTACTTCAGGATTAGCAGCACTTGGTTTAGGTTTTGGTATGGTTTCTGGAATTGGAATTGCAGTTTTGATTGGCGCAGGTATCTTTATGGGTGCGTCTACATTAATGGATGTGGGTGGACAACAAGAAAAAGAGCGCCTAATAGTAGAACGGGAACGTAAAGCTCAACTTGTAATTACCAATTTACAAGGAGCTTTGAATAAGCTTATCGAGAGGGTTACAAGCTTGCAGACAGTAGCAGCCAATGCGGAGGCTAATAAAGAAGCTATTCGAGTCTTAACTGAAAAAATGTGCTATTTGCAACAACTCGTTGCTAAGCGTAAACAAGCTGTATCTAATCCTGCTTAATCTATGATTTCCAATAACTTTGTCATCGAACTAAGAGCGATTTTACAAACACAAAATCATTTGCTAGAAAGTCTTTGCTCTAGTATTAGCGAACTAGAATCTCAGTTTGCTGATGTGCAGGAACAGAAAAATGATATCGAAGATTTAGAGAGGATGATAGCAGAGCTTGAAAATTCCGTCGATTTTTTGGAGGAAGAAGACCTTGCTGACTTCGAGCCTGATGAAATCTATCAAATCTATAAACGCCGCCAAAATGCAATTAAGCAAGGTTTGCAAGCGCTCGAATTCACAGACTGGCAGAGTTTTATTAAGCAATGCCAAATCTACGATCTTCAGCATGGACTCGATCCACTTGCTCCTTACGAAGTATTTCTAACAGAAGCAGATTTGAAAAAATTAGCTGACGAGAACAAATCCTACGATGCTCAGTTTGCTTGGGATAAGTGGGACTATATGTTTGTGGGAATAAGCGGAATTCTCGCTGCATTAACTGATGTTTTCTTGGTGGGAACTCCTAAAACAAGTCCTCTCACTAAATGGATGAAAGATTTCAATACAACCGCTAAAGCTGGACAAACTGATTGGTTTTCACAATGGGCGCGAGATTTAGAAAAAGCTTGTAATGTGCCTTATGATGCTCAACCCTTTGCTGGTATGTCTGGTAAAACCCATCGATTTCAGTCTCTTGGACACGATCCTATTTTAGGCTTTATTTTTGGTGTAGTCGATATTATGCGAGGCACTGTGACGGGATTCTCCTATGACAGCCTAAATCTTCACAGTTTTGCAACTCATTCTGTATCGAGTGATGTTTCTATAAATCTAATCGAAGCTATTCTCAGACAGATTGGGCATCTAATTTCAGATGTCGCAACCCCAATGGGTCTGCCCGCACCATTTATGACTTTAATGCAAGGGCTTAACGTGGGTAGTTTTGGCGAAAAAGGTCGTTCTGTTGGTGAAATTGCGCGATGGATGTATTTGAATGGTTATGATTTTCGACACTTTCTAGTTTCTGGGATTACGCCTGCGGTTATAGAAATTGTTTTGAGGGCATACATCATGCTTCGACATTATTCTGAGCATGGCGAAATTAAATTCGATCTTGCCTCACATCCAAAATATAGATCGATGCTATTGATGGCTCATGGCATTGCGACGACAGCAAATGTAGGGAAAGTTATCCTGACAAAGAATCCACTAGCAATAAACTATGCCGAATATATGGCTTTTATTAGATATCTGATTCCTAGTCTTAAATATTGGTTGTTTGATCAGCAGCGATTGCGCCTAGAACACATGGAAAAAATCAATGAGGATGGATGGAATGATTTACTTGAAAATAGCGATCAATTGTTAGGAATTGTCGTCAAATCTGATTTCCCTACGATCACACTGTAAAGTCTACACAAAAATTAAAAAATTGCATTTTACGTTTATCCAAAAGCGCGATCGCCATATCACAAACTCGTAATGCGATCGCTATAAGCTTCATCAATAAAAAAAGAGAGGATGCTAGCACCCTCTCTTTTTTTATTGATTTTACTCTACACCTTCGATACGATCTTCGAGTTCTTGATATAGCTCACGCAATCGATCAAGATTCTCCTCACTGGTTTCCCAATAGCCGCGACCATTGACTTCTAGCAAAGTGCCAACAATCTTACGGAACGAATTGGGGTTGAGATTTTTGAGGCGATCGCACATCTCTTTATCGTTCACATAGACATCATTGACATCTTCGTAAACCCAGTTATCGACAGCGCCAGCCGTAGCCGACCAGCCCATTGTGTTCACAAGGCGCTTCGAGATTTCGCGCACACCTTCATAACCACTCTTGAGCATTCCCTCATACCATTTCGGATTGAGAATCTTGGTGCGGGTATCGAGGCGTACAGTCTCAGTCAGGGTGCGGACTTGAGCATTCGCAGTTGTGGTGTCAGCGACAAAAGAAGTGGGCTTTTTGCCATCTTTGCGAAGACTGCCGACTAGCTTGGTGGGATCGGAGTCGAAGTAGTGGGATACATCGGTGAGACTGATTTCTGATGAGTCGAGATTTTGGAAGGTCATGTCAACAGTCTTCAACGAAGCTTCGTAAAGCTGACGCTGTTGGGTGTTGCTGACATTGCCACCAAAGGCGAAGGACTTGCGAGACAGATACATCTGTTGCAATTCTTCTTCGTTTTCCCATGTGCTGTTTTCCACAGCAAGGTTAACGTTGGAGGAATAGGAACCCGATGAGTTACTGAATACGCGGGTGGCGGCTTGGTTGATGGTTAAGCCAAATTCCTCTGCTTGCGCGATCGCATGTTT
>Ga0136636_10000485_pt1 | contig 20138 bp, 26 predicted proteins | sample AntDrymUQ8522106_2_FD_104653 | JGI IMG/M metagenome (GOLD analysis project Ga0136636, IMG submission 104653) | Polar desert sand microbial communities from Dry Valleys, Antarctica - metaG UQ852 (21.06) | ecosystem: Environmental > Terrestrial > Soil > Desert | place: Antarctica: Dry Valley... | reverse complement strand
GTCCGCCATCAAAACTATAAGTTAACCCAGCGACCGCAGTAATGGTAATCGATCCGGTTGAAACGGTACAAGTCGGCTGGACTAGAGTGAGTGTCGGTGCTGCGGGTGTAGAGGGCTGAGGATTTAATGTGAAATTGGTGACAGCGGTGCAACCCAATGCATTTTTAACCGTAACAGTATGTGATGATCCAGCTGCAAGCCCGCCATAAACTAACGTTCCTGAATAAATTCCTGCGTCGAAACTGTAAGTCATCCCTGCGACTGCAGTTATGGTTAACGATCCGGTAACGACAGAGCAAGTAGGCTGGGATAGCGTAATTGCAGGCGCAGCTGGAAGCATCGCGGCGGTACATGCCATTGCGGAACAAGATTTAATACCCGATGCAAAACAGTTTCCTACTGCGCCTGATGGGGTCACGGTGATCGTTACAATATCACTTGGCGACAGCCCGAAAATCGTATAAGTCAAAAAATTACCGATATTTCCAACAAATATAATTGGTCCGCCGTTTACTCTGTAAAACACGGTATAAGTTGCTGCTCCTACTACCGCGCTCCAATTGAATGTAACTTGGTTTGTAGTCGCTGCGCCGCAGGTAATTACTGGACTTAATAGAGGATTTATAGTAACGGTTGCTGTGGCAATACAGCCATTGGAATTCTGATAAGTAATTGTAGCACTACCTCCTGAAACACCAGTTACCAATCCCATACTAGAAACAGTTGCGACAGTGATGTTTGATGAAGACCAAGGGCTTGCGGGATGTGGCGTTCCGTTTCCCGATAATGCAGTTACGCCGCCGACACAAGTACTAGGTGTTCCGCTAATTGTTGGATTTGGACTTACCGTGACATTTACCGAGGCGTTATTTCCTAAAGTGTCGGTGTAAGTTATCGTGGTTGTTCCGAAAGCAATTCCTGTGACTAATCCAGTATTGTCGATGGTAGCGACAACAAGGTTCGAGGATTCCCATGGATTAACAACAGCGGGTGTTCCTGTTCCTGTCAACAGTGTAGTTCCGGGCGTAGGAAGACAAATTTTCGTGTTTCCGAAAATAGCTGGAGGCAATGCTATCGTATTGTTATTTCGAAAATAATTATTGTACCGCTTTAGTATAAATTCATCAGCCGAAACAGGGCTTAGATTGATAATAAATATATCTGCACCAACAAAGTTGTTGTCTCTAAATCTCTTTTGATTTGTAAAATTTGTCTCAGATTGTTCGTACTCAAAAGAAGTTCGCTGGGACGTTTCGGTACTTAACCATCCATTCGTGTTAATTTTGGGAATGATAATTTTTAAATCACAATTTTGATTGAAATTGTTTTGTTTAATTCCATCGCTAGGACTGCCCGACTTTTGGACAACAATATTATTGGTTTCAATCATATATTGCTGCGCATAGCATTCATGCAAAAACATGCAAAAAATGACGAGCAATATACTTTTAAAACTTGATTTAGGGAATCTAGTTTTCATAATTCGATATGCTGCTAAAATAAGCCAACTTTAATTCTGTATCATATGCGATTATTAGTCAATACCTTATGCAAGGATAGGTGCCAAATATAAACGATTTATCTGAAAAAATACATTACCTAAATTATATTTTTTTAACATTTGGCATATTTTTCAAATCTAACAGTAATTTAATACAAATTATTAAAAGTCAGATGTTTACGGTTGATAAAAGTTGCTTTCCACATCAAATGTAATTAAAAAAATGTTAAATTTTCATTATAAATCATCTTTCGGATGAAGTAAACAATTTAAACGACGAAAATGATTTTCGAAACTTCTGCAGAACTAAATAAAAAAGCCCGAAATCACATTTGAAATCGGGCTATTTATTTGGTAGGTCGAATTTAAATATCGTCAAAATCAATATCTGTAAAACTGCTAGCTTTAGGCATTTCATCTCCTGCTTTTTCAGTCACGTATTCTCTTTTGAAATCTTTTTGATGCCTTTCAGAAATTACTTCCTCGCCTTTGTGATTTAAAACATACGAGGTCATCTCTTCGAGGATTTCACTAAAAGCGGCAAAGTCTTCCTTATATAGGTAGATTTTGTGTTTTTTAAAGTGGAATGAACCGTCTTCCTCTGTGAATTTTTTGCTTTCCGTAATTGTAATGTAGTAATCATCTGCTTTGGTTGCTCGTACATCGAAGAAATAAGTCCGTCTTCCAGCTCTTAAAACTTTAGAAAAAATCTCTTCTTTTTCTAGCATGTCGTTTTCTCTCATAATCCTTCTTGCAATTAGTTTGGTGTTAATTCATTCCAAAAATGATAAAAAATGTATTACAAAACAAAAATTATAACAATTCTTTTTCCGAAAGTTGTTTGAGATATAACTCGGAATAATATCCGGATTCGTTTATGAGTTGATTATGAGAACCTTGTTGGATGATTTTTCCATCTTCGAGAATGATGATTTTGTCGGCGTTTTTTGCCGAAGACACTCTGTGGCTCACAATAATAGTAGTTTTATTTTTACAGAACTCGAGTAGATTATTGAGGATAGCCTCTTCAGTTTCTGTATCTACAGCCGACAAACAATCGTCGAGCAACAATATCTCTGCGTCTTTAATAATGGCCCGTGCGATGGAAACGCGCTGCTTTTGTCCGCCCGACAAAGTAATACCGCGCTCTCCGAGAATCGTTTCATATTGCAAGTTGAAATTCGCAATATTATCATGAACAACTGCCATTTTTGCTGCCTCGACAACTTCTTCTTCGGTTGCTTCCTCCTTTCCATATTTGATATTGTTTTTAATAGTATCAGAAAATAAAAACGCATCTTGTGGAACAATACCGATACTATTGCGAAGATCCGAGAGATTTACTTGGCTAATTTCCGTACCATCTATCGCAATCCTGCCGTCGGTAACGTCATATAAACGGCTAATTAATGAAAGGACAGTCGACTTTCCAGAGCCAGTTTTTCCGAGTATGGCAAGAGTTTCTCCTTTATTAATCGCAAAACTCAGATTTTTGAGTGCCTCGATATTGGTGTCATCATAGGTAAAGCTGACGTTTTCAAAAGTAATCGTTCCCAATATTGCTGTCTTTTCATTAGTATTATTTCGTATTTCGGGTTCAATACTTAAAAATTCGTTGATGCGTTTCTGTGACGCTTCGGCCTCCTGAACCATCGAAGAAACCCATCCCAGCGAAGCAACAGGCCAAGTCAGCATATTGACATACAAGATGAATTCGGCAATCACACCAATATCGGTAATTTCGGTACTGTTATTAATATACATCGTGCCGCCGAAATAAATCACTACTAAGTTGCTTACGCCAATTAATGCCAACATCAGCGGACCAAATAACGACTGTACTTTGGCCAGGCTCATGCTTTTATGTTTGCTTTCCAAAGAAAGGTCGACCATCTTTGCGTTCTGCTGTTTTTCAAGTGAATACGCTTTAATGACCCGAATTCCGGAAAAGACCTCCTGAGTAAAGCTCGATACTTTTGACATGTATTGCTGGAAAACGGTGCTGCGTTTATTGATTTCAGAACTCAGCTTAAATATGGCATAGGCTAGCACAGGCAATGGAAGTAACGTATACAGTGTAAGCCTCGGTGACACGTCATACATATAAACGATTACTATAGCAAAACGAATAAAAGTGTTGATTGTGTACATTACCGCAGGGCCAACATACATCCTGACTTTCCCCACGTCTTCACTGATTCGGCTCATCAAATCACCGGTCCGATTCTGCTTGTAGAAATGCTGCGAAAGGTTTTCATACTGGCGGAACACCTCGTTCTTAAGATCAAATTCAATGTGACGTGACATCACGATCAAAGTTTGTCTCATCAGGAAAGTGAGGAATCCAGCAATGATCGTTGTGGCAATAATCAGCAATATGTTGTGAACCAATTCTTTCTGAATAAATGACGAATCCATTGCACTGCTTTTGGCATACGCTTCAATGGACTTAAAAGATTTGCTAATAAGCTTTGGTGTAAACAGAGAGAAGATTTGGGCAACTATTGTTGTCAGAATACCCAGTAAAAAACTGTATTTGTATTTGACGAAATATTTATTTAAATACTGTAATTCTTTCATTCTATTATGACAATCAGTCTATTAATTTTGATGTAATTGTTAAAAGGTGATTTTATATACAATTCATGATAATTCCCATTGAAAAACATTTCATTATTGATTTGGTAATTAATCCCAAAAACAGTGCGCTATTCTGATTTTAATCATAATTTTGTCGGGTCTTTTTAGTAAAGTCGCAAATTTAAATTTAAAAGTATGACTTCAGAAATCATAAATGCTCAAGAGCTACACAAAATCGATCCTGTTTTCGGACAGTTATCATTCGACAACCATGAACAAATTGTTTTTTGTAATGACAAAGATACAGGTTTGAAAGCAATTATTGGAATCCATAACACAGTTTTAGGTCCGGCTTTGGGAGGAACAAGAATGTGGAATTATGCCAATGAATGGGAAGCTCTAAACGATGTTTTGCGCCTTTCACGCGGAATGACATATAAATCCGCTATTTCAGGTTTGAATCTTGGAGGCGGGAAAGCGGTGATAATTGGAGATTCCAAAGTAGACAAAACACCTGAAATGATCACAAGATTTGGAGAGTTTGTCAACTCGCTAAGCGGAAAATATATCACTGCAGAAGACGTTGGAACAACTACTGAAGACATGGATAGGATTCATGACGTAACCAAATTCGTAACCGGTATTTCTGAATCACGAGGAGGTTCGGGCAATCCTTCACCGGTTACTGCTTATGGGGTTTTCATGGGAATGAAGGCAGCGGCGAAATACCAGTTTGGCTCGGAAAATTTAATTGGTAAAAAAGTATTGGTACAAGGCATCGGACATGTGGGCGAAACATTGGTCGACTATCTTACAAAAGAAGGCGCATTGGTGCAAATTGCCGATATTAACGAAGTACGGCTTCAACAAATGGAAGTTAAATACGGAGCAAAAATCCTTTCAGGAGATATTTACAGCGCCGATGTCGATATCTACGCGCCATGTGCTTTGGGCGCTACGATCAACGATGAAACCATCCAGAAGATTCGAGCAAAAGTAATCGCCGGGGCAGCTAATAACCAATTGGCAAACGAGAAAATCCACGGGCAAATCTTAAAGGAAAGGGGAATTGCTTATGCCCCCGATTTCCTTATCAATGCAGGCGGAATCATCAATGTGTACGCTGAAATCGTTGGATACGACAAAGCTGAAGCGATGAGGAGAACCGAGAACATCTACAACACAACACTCGAGATCTTTAATTTTGCGGATGAAAAAGGAATCACTACTCATCAGGCAGCACTCTCTATCGCTGAAAATCGCATCGCTGAGCGAAAAAAAGAAACCGCTAAATAATTTAGGGTTCAGATAAATATTCATATTTTTGCGGAGCGAACGGATTTCTTTTCGCTCCGTTTAATTTTATAAAGTTCTTACAGGTGTTAAACAGAAGACATATTCGCGTTAAAGTAATGCAGTCGATTTTTGCAATGCATCAAAATGGCTCTGACAATTTAGAAAAGGAAGAAAAGTTCTTGCTCCACAGCATCGACAGTATTCAGGATCTTTACCTGACCATGCTTTCCACACTAATCGAAATTCGTAATAAGGAAATTGTATTCCTCGAAAAATCAAGCACTAAACACCTGGTTACCAAAGAAGAGCGCAATCCCAATAGGAAATTCGTAGACAATTCCGTTCTTAAATTACTCGATGAAAACAAGTCTTTACAGACAGCACTAGCAGACCGAAAAATCAATGCCTGGACGCTCAATGACGACTATATTCTGTTACTGCTTAAGGCAATTAAAGTAAGTCCGCTGTACGAAAAATACATGACCGACCGCGTTAATAAATTCGAAGAAGACCAGCAATTCATCGTTTCGGTGTTTATGGATATCATTGCTTCAAGCGACAAATTGTATGATTATCTTGAAGACCACAAACTCACTTGGGTTGATGATATTCCGCTTGTCAATACGCAAATCGTAAAGCAATTAAAAGCAGTAAAATCAGACACCGACACGAATTTCAGCGTACCGAAATTATATAAAGATACCGAAGACAAAGAATTCGTCACCAACCTTTTTCGACGCACTGTCCTCAATGAAACCGAACTTGCCAAAGAGTATATCGATAAAACCCCAAATTGGGACACCGAGCGTATCGCCGAAATCGATACCATTATTCTAAAAATGGCGATCTGTGAATTTTTAAAATTCCCATCCATTCCAGTCAAAGTTACGATCAACGAATATCTCGAAGTCGCCAAAGAATATTCAACGCCAAAAAGCAGTATTTTCATCAACGGAATTCTCGATAATCTTGTCAAAGAATTCCAAAATGACAAAAAATTACTCAAGACCGGAAGAGGTCTAATGTAAATCAAATATGAAAAAGTCAATTGCCATTTTCTTTCTCGCCATCGCGCTAATTTCCTGTAAGGAGGAAGGTAAACCCCAAACAAATAGTCTATTGCCAGTGATGTCGTTCGATAAACATGAGTTTGATTTTGGCACCATCCAGAAAGACGAAATTGTAGAACATGTATTTCAATTTACCAATACCGGCGGCACAAACCTCGTCATTTCAAATGCCGCAGGATCTTGCGGATGTACGATTCCTGACTATCCCAAAGAACCAATTGTATCGGGCGAAACAGGCCAAATAAAAGTGAAGTTTAACCCCGCAGGAAAATCCGGGCGTCAAACCAAAACCGTTTCTATCGGTGCCAATACCGCCAAAGGAACTGAAACATTAACCATCAAAGCAAACATAACTGCCGGCTAATCTGGCTTAAATCAATCAATATGCAACAAATACAAACTTTCGCTCCGTTTATCTTAATGTTTGTGGTCATCTATTTTTTTATGATCCGTCCGCAACAAAAAAGGGCCAAAACCGAAAAAGAATTCGAAGCCAATCTTAAAGTCGGCGATAAGATCGTCACCAAAAGCGGTATACACGGTAAAATTGCCGAAATCGCCGAAACGACGCTCATTATCGAAACCATGTCGGGGAAATTGAAAATGGAGCGTTCTGCAATTTCAATGGAACTCAGCGCCGCTTTGAATAAAAAATAATTATTTTTAGAAGCTATTCCTGCTATTCGTTACAATCTTTTTGTCACTCTGCGGTCCTTTTTTCCAAGTTCGATGAAATGGAAATCCGCCAGTCAGTGGAGCTATGGAATAAAAGACAAAAAGGATTTTCACTGCTATCAGGGCTAATGCAACTTACTAATAAGAACGCCTCAATTTCGGAGGCGTTTTTTTGTTTATCGGTATTTGCCGTTCAAACCAATGCCATCGTGAATCATCGGCATTGTACCATGGATTAGGTTTGACTTCTTCAGTTTTCGTGCTGTCATTTCTTGTTTGTCTTCCGCAATGATTCGGTGCTTGCCGTCAATTCGGCAATCCTGACAATCACGTCAATTGCTTTTTGCATGCTTTCCACCGGAACATATTCGTATTTCCCGTGAAAGTTATGTCCGCCTGCAAAGATATTCGGACAAGGCAATCCCATATATGACAATCTGCAGCCGTCGGTTCCGCCGCGTATGGGCTTGATCAACGGTTCGATGCCGAGATCTTTCATCGCTTGTTCGGCGAGGTCAACGATAAACATGACTGGTTCGACCTTTTCTTTCATATTGTAATATTGGTCTTTCATTTCCGTGGTAACGATATCTTCGCCAAACTGCTGCGCAAATTTCTTGTTGATTTTTTTGGCAATCTTGTGGATCAGTTTTTTGCGTTTCTTGAATTTTTTGGCACTGTGATCTCGAATAATGATCTCAAGAACCGTTTCCTCGATACTTCCTGTAAGATGATGCACATGGAAGAAACCTTGATAACCATTTGTTTTCTGCGGAATTTCGTCTTTTGGCAGTTTGTTGATGAAGGAATTGGCAATCAGCATGGAGTTGATCATTTTGCCTTTCGCATAACCCGGATGCACACTTTTTCCTTTAAACGTGATTTTTGCACCCGCAGCATTAAAGTTTTCATATTCGAGTTCGCCAATCTGACTTCCATCCATTGTATACGCCCAGTCTGCACCAAATTGCGCCACGTCAAATAAATCGGCGCCGCGACCAATTTCTTCATCTGGCGTAAAGCCTACGCGTATTTTCCCGTGTTTAATCTCAGGATGTTGAATCAAGTATTCCATCGCCGAAACGATCTCGGTAAGTCCGGCCTTATCATCGGCACCCAGAAGCGTAGTTCCATCAGTTGTGATCAAAGTTTGTCCTTCGTATTGCAACAAATCTTCGAAATAATCTGGCGACAACACAATGTTTTTTTCTGCATTTAGCAAAATATCGCCACCATTATAGTTTGGAATGATTTGCGGTTTTACATTGGCACCGGTAAAGTCCGGACTCGTGTCATAATGCGAAACAAACCCGATTGTAGGGACATTGTCGTCTGCATTCGAATGCAAAGTCGCCATGACATATCCATTTTCATCAATGGTTACTTCAGACATTCCGATCGTTTTGAGTTCCGTTACCAATAAGTTAGCGAGAACCAATTGTTTTATGGTACTGGGTGTGCTTTCAGAATTAGGATCTGATTCGGTGTCAATTGTAACGTAACTAATAAAACGGTTGATGATATGTTGCATAAGTGAAATTTTGGATTAAGATCAGTAGCAAATATACAAATTGAAAAGGGAAGTTTAAAACGAAAAATTCGCCATTTAATAAGCCGCCTTTGTGCTAGATTGCCATAGTTTTTATTTTACCTTATTCGGATTAATTATTTGATAACCAACATGTAATGAGACAAATTTTAAAGTAATTGCTGAGTGATTTATTTATTTTTGGAGGTAATCCTTTAATGAAATATTGATAATTTGTTTTCAGCCTTCGACGAAATTCCCGACAGCTAAATCTTTGTTTTCCTGCGGGAATGTTTCGAGACCTTAATGCGTCAATCTGAGCAATGTTTGTATGCCTTGCGCAAAAAGTTCGAAAGTGACAATCGAGTAGAGCAGCTAATATATGGTAACGTTTGTTTACGAAAATTTGGGCAGTTTACTTTACGAGCTAAATAAAACCACGTAATTATCCTGATATGTTATACTTTGATATGTCCCCAGTTTTCGCCACTAACAATACGCCGGATGTGGGTTTCACTAACTCCGAACTGTTTCGCAATCATTTTAAGTCTGGTGGTGCGGTTTGGGTTTTGGAGTATTTTTTTAATGAGCATCACTTTGGTAACGGTGAGTTTCCGCCCGTCGGATTTGATGTTGTGTTCGAGCAATTTTAATTTGGCTTTTTTAACATGCGGACTTCTCTTACTATGTGCGAGCATTTCCTCATAAGTTGCCCACTGAAGATTTTTGGTGTCGTCGTTATCCCTGACATAATCAAGGTGCAACACATAGTTTTGGTCTTCTGAAACTTTGGGAATGAATTTTTCTGCGATGAGTTTGTAAACGAAGAAATATTTGGTAACAGCTTTTTCGCTTTCACGGACTTTATACCGCAACACTTTATAACCATCGGCATAAGCGCCTTTAAGAATTTTCCCATTTTCTAGAGACTCGGTAAAGCTTACAATTCTGCCTTTGTTGGAAACAGCATAGCGCAATTTTGGAGGAGCTGCGAAAATGACTTCGCGGAACTCTTCGTTCGGATATTTACGGATCATTTTGATGTGGTATTAAATGATTGCTCAAATTTACAGAAAATTAACTTAGGTGTTTGTTAAAGTTTAAGGTCTGTCGGAAGAAAGGCTTTTTATTTCTGCTTGTTCGAAAAAACGATTTTAAAACTTTGGAAACAATTTTGAGACACTATTTTGCATACTGCCGATATTTTTTTGCCATATTTTATCGATGAACGTCACGGCTCATGTGGTTTGAAGAGTTTTCTTTCCGTTAAACGATTTTAGGATAGTTAATCATTTTTAGTTGGTAGGTTTGACATGAATTCAACTAATAGACGCGATATGGAAAATATATTTAACCCGGTTTACAGACAAGATTATTTCGAGGGCTATTCAAATGGTTTGGATCCATATCGGAAAGTTGACTTTAATAACTACACAGAAGCTTTCAATTCGGGATTTAAATCGGGTCGGCTCGACTACGAGAATATGAACGGCTGTGTCATTGACGGTATTCCGCCGCGCGTTGTTACAAAAGGAGAACTCGAGGAATTTATGCTTTCGGGTATCCTTGGGCTTAGTGTTGATATTGATGGCTACACGCCGCACCAACTCCGTACACTCGCCAAATGGTACCAAAGCGGTACTGAAAAATACGACCCTGCGCAAAGCGATTATCTTTTAGAAATTCTAGAAAGAAACGGGATTCTCGTACACTAAGATTTACCGTTTTTAAATCGGTATTTCATAAAACCTACAATCAATTGCTCGTAAAAGGGAAAGTGCCATACTTTTTTTCCAATGCTGCAATGCGTTCTTCAAGTAGGGAAAAATTTTGAATGATTCCATGCATTGCAGTATTCATACTCTGGAAACCCTCCATTATAGCCTTGATGCTTTCGGTGGTAAAATATCCAACGCTTGCCAAATTTTTATTGATTTCCACGCTCGCCTCGACAATCTCTTGTTGGTTTTCTTGTATTGCTGTAATCCTGTCTTCCATTTCTGTGTAATTAATCTTGCCTAAGATAGGTGTTTTATTGTCACTGAATATAGGTCCGTTTCTCGAATGTGTAAGTCATATTCTCCAATGGAATTTACGCATCAAAATCCTTCTTTAAATGTGCTAAAAAAGGCGTTATATGTCTTTGCTGTGATGTTTATAACATTTAGCCGCAAATTTAATGGCGAAGAGGTAATTGTGCTTCTCAACAGAGGCAATAAGATGTAGAGATAAATGATTCCACAGTAAAAAAAGGAAAATATATAAATGTTTTCTCTCGAAAAACCGCAGATAAAATCATCATCCATCCACTTGACGTTGTCATTTTAAGCAATAAAATTTACTAATAGGCTTGGTACCATATTGGAAAAAAACAATCTCTAATTGTAAGAAGATATGCATTTATCATAACAAGAGCGTGGTAGCCCAATGGTATTTTAGCATAAAAATAATAGTCATGAAAAACATAACTACCCTTGTTTTAAATTTAGTGATATCGGAAAGCAAATTGCACCGCATCAGAATTGCGGATACCATTACGGACTTGTTAGAAACTTATGTTGCTGATTTCGGCGGAATCGAGAAGCAAATCAGAATTCAGTTTCTTGCACATATAAGCCATTGTGTTGACTGTCCAAACGCGAAAACCAAAGACTTACTTTTTGAAGCCGCAAATTTCTATAAAGAATATTACCTTCAGGAGGTTGCGGAACTACTCGCTGCGGCATAGTCACAAGTTGTTTACTTCTTGCAATAATAAATAAACTGCCGATGCGGTCGGCAGTTTATACTGTTTTGTTAATAATATTTCAAAAGTTATCTTTCCGAGCTTAAGAAAAAAACTGACTTTTTTCGTCAAATTTTTTTATAAAGAATGTTCATATTCCTTATCAATAAGAACTTTGCTTTATGCCGCTGGAGATAATTGTAAATTCTTTTTAGCAAAATATTCTGCATCGCGATAGAATGCATCTCTAATTTCACTATTCGGATTTTGAATACATATTTCAAGCGAAAGTAGAAAGTTGTCTCTAATATGTTTTTCATTACCAGAATTATCGTCGTTGTCTAACAATTCGATAATACGGTCAGCGAGGGCGTTTCTTTGATCAATTCTTTCAGATATTAAAAGATTGATTGCTAAGGTAGTAATGTTTGTAGTCATGGGAATAATTTTTTGATTAATAGGATTTATGCAACGAAAGTATAGTATAATATCTATCTGGAAATATTTTTCCGATGAACAGTTCAAATACTCGTTCTAAGATGTAAAACAGTACAAAAACAGCGTGTAAATCTTATGAATCGATTTTGTATTTTGAAGTCGTACAAATAAGGAACTAAACCGTTGACCTTTTTAATCAATATGAAAAACACCTTGGTTCCTTGCGGTATAAGGTGTTGATCCATTGAGTTCTAGGACAATTCCCAACCAAAGTCCGATAATGAACACCAAAATGCCCATTACTTTTTTTAATATGTTTAACAATCCACGTCTCGTAGGTATAAAATTCAACGCGTAGAAAAATAGACCACCGCAAGCCGTCGCCAATGGAACGATGATTAATGGCCGAAACATCCAGTATTTACCCCAATCAGGATTGGCACCATTAACCGTAGAATAGCATTTTTGAATTAATAAGCCAACTGATTATTGCGCCGGTTAACATGTCTTTGATTATAAATTTTGAATAGATTTAATGCCGTGCAAGAAAATAGGGTAAAAATTAAGGGGATTTTTTATTGAGTGATGATTATTAGCTTTTGCGAGGCTTACACCTGTAACGAACCCCGAAAGCCTCTGGCGGCATAGTAAGATTCGGCGCCATTGTGATATACGAAAACTGCATTGTAGCGGCAATCGCAAAACAGCGCACCGCCTAGTTTCCTAATCTCCGAAGGGGTTTCAATCCAACTTGATGTTTTCATATCGAAAGGACCAAGTTGCTGCAACTTCCGGTATTGTTCTTCACTTAGAAGTGTAATGCCCATAGCGGATGCCATATCCACAACGTTGTTCTGAGGTTTATGTTCCTTGCGGGATTCTAGCGCCGGACCGTCGTAACAAATACTTCTGCGGTCTTTAGGGCTTTCTGCCGAGCAGTCGTAAAAAATGTATTCGCCCGTTTTTTCATCATAACCAACAACATCGGGTTCACCGCCGGTTCTTTCCATTTCATGAAGCGACCACACCTTCTCGATATTGGCTTCGAGCCGCGCTTGTACATCCGACCATTTTAAATTTGGATAACGATTCAGATTTTTCATAAAGCGACTTTTTAAAATCCGATATGTTTCTGCGGATTGTTCCGATGATAACTTCTTTTGATCTTTGGCCATAATATTAAAAATCTGAAATTACTGCTTCCGCAAAAAAATATTTTATTTTGCACTCAATGAGGTTTCAATAATTCCTCTGAGCACATTTAAATCGATCTCCTCCAATTTGTTTATGTAAAGACAGCCCACGCCGGTCTTATGTTTTCCGAGTTTTTCAAGCGCCACCGCATGCTGAGCAATTCCGACGCTTATGTACAATGACAAATTGGCTTTGCGTGGTGAAAAACCAATTTTAAGCCAATCGACTTCTCTTCCGGTTTTAGGACTTTTGTAGCGTTTATTGCCAAAACCAATGATCGAGTTGCTCCATAATATAGGTTCTTCACCCGACGCTTCTTTCATCATTTCCAAAAGTGTAAAACTGTCCCTTCGCTGCTGTTCGCCGGGAACGCTATTGATAAAGTCGGTAACACTTGCGGTAGTCGGTTTTGTTTTTATTTCAGCAAGTTTTGATTTTTTTTCAGCCATTTGAATATTTATTCGTTTGCGTTCAGGGAATTGCATCTAGCCAATTGTAACTTTTGCGCTTTTACAACGTGCAAAACAAGCGAAAATCGTAGCGGATAAACTTACGAAAAATCCAAATCCTATCAATACCGCGTTTCTTCAATACGTTGCGCATGATGTATTATTGAATGCCTACCCTGATATTTTGCGTTATTTAATGACGATTTTTTCCACGAGAATCGCATCGGCCGAAACCAACTTCATCAAATAAATACCTTTTGAAATATCGGATAAGTCGAGTTGGGCTTGCGGAGCCATTGCTTTTATTTTCTTTCCGGATGTATCGAAGATTGCGATCTCGGTCAGATTCACATTTCCAATGTTAATGATTCCAGTCGTGGGATTTGGATAGATTAGCGCTTTTTGCTTGCTGTAGCGATCAACGTTCAATAAATTATTTTGTGCAAATTGGGTTTCCATATATCCCGATTCTGTTGATTCCACACCATAAACTGCCGTAATGTGTATTTCAAATCCGTCGCCGCCACTTTCATAAAACATGAAGTCTTGTCCGCAATTTGGATTGATGCCATAATTGGCAAGGTATCGCTGTGTTTGAAAACGGTACGATTCGTTGTCTCTGTAAATGTTATAACCCATCAATTCATCATGAGGTAATGCTGGTTCGTCCCATTCAAGGAGAAAATAGTAATTTCCAAAATCATAGTCACATTGCTCGTCAAATTGCCTACTGGATTTATCTGCGCCGTTGCACTAAATAGGGAAACTACAGAAACGAGAAAGATAAGTACTGTTTGTTTCATAGATTCTTCAATTAATGGTTGACTAAAATTGAATTACGCAAAGCTAATTTAGTAAAAACTTTGATAGTATGAATTTTTAGTTCCGGCAGCGACATTTGCCTGATTGCTTTGATTGTACGCTGTAAAAATTTAACGCGTTGCCGATTTTCTTTTCTTTTTTATGAATTTTATTTAGCACTGATGGAACTCAGTCAACTTCACAGCAAGCGAGCAATTGCAAGAGCCGCTGAATTCCGCCGACATTATTTATAGGTCGAATTTAATCTCCAAAAACTAATATCTGGTGGACCCGCGAGAAATGCAGATGATTCTATTACAAATCTTTGTAAATGCTCTGTCTTCATGTGATCATTTTTATAATAGTTTTCGTCCTCCCATTCTTCATAAAGTAAGATGTTTGAATTGTCGTTGGGATCAACATACATTTTAATCTTTTTAAAATGTTCTTCCTTTTTAACCTTACTAATAAGTGTTTCTAGGGCAACAATGGCGTCCACGTTTTTGTTGGGCTGCGTTTTATATTTAACCATCACAACTATGTTTTCCTTCGAATCAGAGTTACAACCGACTAATGTAAGGAAAACTGTCAACAAGAGTAAATTAAGAAATTTCATAGGGTTCGATTTAAATTAATAGTTTCGTGCGCGGGCCGACTGACAGCTTGCGGCCGTAACATGTTGAAAGATATGAATTTACTTTGAACTAGCAATTGCGTTTAGCCCTTGCTGTAGATGTTTTTAGTGATTTTGAACAATATGATCAAGAAATGCGACGACATTACTGAAACTTCCATATCAGTTTCATGACCGATATTTGGCTAAATAATAATCAATTTTGTATTTATGTGATGCGCATTATATACTGACGGGCAATTATTCCATCTGTCTCCGAGGTAGTGTTGGCGCTTACTTTTCCCGTTCTAGTAAAACTTGCTCTATTTCTTCCAATGTCAATCCCTTTGCTTTCAAAAGAATTAAAAAGTGATACAATAAATCGGCGGCTTCGTTTTTAAAAAGGATAGGGTCATTGTCTTTGGCTTCGATTACTAATTCTACAGCTTCTTCACCTACTTTTTGCGCTATTTTATTAATTCCTTTTCTATACAATTGATTCGTATAAGAATCTACGGTATCATTTTCAATCCGATCGTGAATGGTTTGCTCCAAGCGATACAAAAATCCTTTCGACGGTGAGGTTTTGAAACAAGATGCAGAGCCCGTATGGCAAGTAGGTCCATTTGCACTTGCTTGAATCAGCAATGTATCGCTATCACAATCTAGAAATTGGTCCTTCACATAAAGAAAATTGCCTGAAGTTTCGCCTTTGGTCCACAATCTATTTTTAGTTCTGCTAAAAAAAGTGACTTTCTTTTCTGACCTCGTTTTCTGGTAGGCTTCTTCATTCATATAACCCAGCATTAGGACTTGCTGGTTTGTATGATCCTGAATTATTACAGGGATCAAACCTTGGGTTTTGTTAAAATCAGGTCTCATAATCGTATAGGTATGTGGTGGTTAATTAAATAATTTTTGAGTTCTGGTATTTGAATTTGGTTAAAGTGAAAAACACTCGCCGCTAATGCACCGGTTGCGTTGGTATGGTTAAAAACATCCAAAAAATGCGCCTTGCTACCGGCGCCGCCCGAGGCAATAAGCGGCACACTAACCGTTTCTGAAATCTCGCGCGTGATATCAAGTGCGAATCCATTTTGGGTTCCATCATTATTCATTGAAGTCAATAAAATTTCTCCGGCCCCTGATGCGGCCCCCTTGATTGCCCAGTCGACAGCACTCAAACCAGTCGGAATTTTCCCTCCGCTTCTATAAACCATCCACTTGTCATCAATGTATTTTGCGTCAATAGCCAAAACGACGCACTGGCTTCCAAATGACCGGGCAATTGTTGCAATCAAATCGGGGTTTAAAAGTGCGGAAGAATTAATCGTGATTTTATCAGCTCCTGCATCGATAATTGCTTTTGCATCCTCGATACTATTAATGCCACCGCCAACTGTAAAAGGAATATTAATCTCAGATGCAATCCGGGTTATTAAGCCGGTAAGGATTTTCCGTTTTTCTATAGTGGCAGTAATGTCGAGAAATACCAATTCGTCAGCGCCTTCCTTCATATAGCGCTTTGCCAATTCTACCGGATCGCCGGCATCTCGAATATTTTTAAAATTGATTCCTTTCACCGTTCGCCCATCTTTAATGTCTAAACACGGTATGATTCTTTTCTTTAACATAATTGCATCAGCTTTTTGAGGTTAATGGTTCCTTCGTAAATCGCTTTTCCAATAATGGCTCCTTCACAACCCAATTCATTTAATCTGGTGACATCGTCAATTGTCGTAATGCCACCGCTGGCAATCAAATTTAATTTTGTTTCGTTGAGAATTTCTGAATAAAGTTCATAGGAAGGTCCGGAGAGCATTCCGTCCTTATCGATATCAGTCACTATGCAATATTTTATCGCATTTTTTTCATATTCCTGAATAAAAGAAACGATTTCCCGATTGCTGTTTTCTAGCCAACCATTGGTCGCAATTTTCCGGTCTTTACAATCGGCTCCCAAAATAATTTTATCCGACCCATATTTTTGCAACCAGTCTAACAGCAACACCTCATTTTTGACAGCAATACTTCCCACAGTGATTTGTTTTGCGCCAGATTCAAACGCCATTTTCACGTCGGTCTCTGTTTTGATTCCGCCACCGAAATCGATCTCCAGATTGGTTTTTGATGCAATCTTTTCCAATGTTTTGTGATTAAGAATTTGTCCGGCCTTTGCGCCATCCAAATCCACTAAGTGTAAATATTTGACCCCCATATCTTCAAACATTTGAGCCACATCGAATGGATTTTCATTGTATATTTTCTTGGTCGCATAATCTCCTTTTGCAAGCCGTACACATTTACCGTCGATTATATCTATAGCGGGAATAATTCTCATAAGTTCAAAAAGTTTTTTAAAATTTCTAGTCCTGCTTGGGCAGATTTTTCAGGGTGAAACTGTGTCGCGAAAAAATTATCTTTTTCTAAAGCGGCACTAAATGGCAGGATATAATCATTTACGGCAATTGTTTCTTTACAAATTTCTGCATAATAACTGTGTACAAAATAGCAATTGTCGTCAGGTTGAACATTTTTAAACAGACGACCTTTGACCGTACTGAAGTTATTCCATCCCATATGCGGGACAAGGTTCATTGGTGGAAATTTTAGTACTTTGGTATTGAAGATGCCTAATCCTTCGGTATTTCCTTCCTCCGAATAGTCACACATTAACTGCATTCCCAAACAAATGCCCAATACGGGCTGTTGCAGTGATTGTAGAACGGTATTTATTCCTTTATTTCTTAAGTATTTCATCGCCGAGCTTGCTTCTCCCACTCCGGGGAAAATTACTTTCTCTGCCGATCGAAGTGTTCCGGCATCATCGGTAACAACGGTTTTATAGCCTAATCGATTGATGGCATTTTCTACCGAAGCAACATTACCAGCATTGTATTTAAGTATGGCTATCATAATATTCCTTTTGTGCTTGGGATGTTGTAATTCGCCGTTTTGGAAACGGCCATTTTGACCGATTTTGCAAACGCTTTAAAAATGGCTTCTATTTTATGGTGCTCATTTTCTCCGTCAGCTTTAATATTTAAATTACATCGCGCCTGATCGCTAAAGGATTTAAAGAAATGAAAAAATAGTTCGGTCGGGACATTGCCAATTTTTTCTCTTTTGAAGTGGGCTTCCCACACGAGCCACGGACGACCGCCAAAGTCAACCGCAACTTGCGCCAAGCAATCGTCCATAGGTAAAAGGAAACCGTAGCGTTCAATACCTTTTTTATTCTCTAATGCTTGTAAAAAAGCATCGCCCATTGCGATGGCAGTGTCTTCGATGGTATGGTGCTCGTCGATTTCTAAATCACCTTTAACGGCTACGGTTAGATTAATAGTTCCATGTTTGGCGATTTGTTCCAGCATGTGGTCGAAAAATGGTAGACCTGTTTCTATTGAGGCTTCCCCATTTCCATCCAAATTAATTTCAACGCTGATATCAGTTTCTTTTGTCTTTCTTCGAACTTTTCCAATTCTTGGAATGGATTTTAAATATTGATAAATTGCATTCCAATCTGTTGTTATAAGGGAGGCCTTTGCCGTTTGATCGTCACTGTAATAAATCGATTTTGTACTTAAGTTTTCTGCCAAATGTAAATCGGTTATTCTATCCCCAATCACATAAGAGTTTTCAAAATCATAATCTCCATAAATATACTTTCCTAACATAGCTGTTCCCGGTTTCCTTGTAGGTTTATTTTCATGGTCAAATGATGGGTCGATGAACACATCGGCAAAAACAATCCCTTCATTTTTTAGCGCGGTAATTATGAAATTTTGAACCGGGTGAAAAGTGTCTTCCGGAAACGACTCAGTTCCCAAGCCATCTTGATTGCTAACCATTACCAGTTCGTAATTTAATTCCGTCGCGATTTTCGATAAATTAGCTAAAACGTTAGGGACAAATTCGAGTTTCTCAAAGCTATCTATTTGAAAGTCGGCAGGTTCTTTAATAATTGTTCCATCTCGGTCGATAAATAATACTTTCTTAGTCATTTTTTATTTTTTTTAAAGCATCTATTAGTTGTTGGTTTTCTGATGCTGTTCCAATGCTGATTCGAAGACAATTGCGTACCACGGAATTCCGGTTTCGTATAATGATTTTTTGCTCCACAAGTTTGTTGTAAACGTCATTCGCATTTCCGACTTCTACCAATAGGAAATTGGTATCGGAAGGATATATTTTTTTGATGATGGTGAGCTGTTGAAGAGCTTCAATCATCTTCTGTTTTTCAGCCAAAATTTCCTCAAGCCGTTGCCTAAAATCCGATTCTTTGCTTATGACCGAAATGGCGACTTTTTGGTTGACAGAACTGATGTTGTAAGGCGCTTTTACTTTGTTGTAATAAGATAAGATCTCACTGTTCATATAGGCAATACCCAATCGAATTCCTGCTAATCCCCATGCTTTGCTGAGTGTCTGGCTTACAATTAAATTCGGATAAAAGTCCAGTTTCTCAATAAACGACGATTGATCACAAAAATCAATATACGCTTCGTCAATCAACACAATACCCTTAAAAGTATTGAGTATCACGTCGATGTCTTTTGTATTTAATACGTTTCCTGTAGGATTATTGGGCGAACAAAGAAAAATGAGTTTTAAAGTTTCATCATTTAAGAAAGATTTTAAGTCGTTCATGTCGATTTGAAATTCGTTATTCAACGGTAGTTTGATTAATTCAACTGCATTAATATTGGCTGATACTTCATACATACCATAGGTGGGCGAAAAAGTTACTGCTTTATTTTTATGAGGCTCGCAGAAAATACGAAACGCCAAATCAATAATTTCATCACTTCCATTTCCAATAAAAATATTACTCTCATTAATGCCCTTCAATTCAGCCAGTTTTTGTTTTAATGACTTTTGATAAGGATCAGGATAACGATTGTAGATTCCAAAAGGGTTTTCGTTGGCGTCTAAAAATATTCCGTCACTGCCCGTGTAGTCTTCGCGAGCACTAGAGTAAGGTGCGAGACTTCGAATATTTTCTCGAACCAACTGTTCAATGTTATTGTTCATTGTTAATTATTTTTAATCGGATGCTAACTGCATTTTTGTGCGCCAACAGTTGCTCGGCTTCCGCCATTACTTCAATTGTTTTTCCGATGTTTTGCAAGCCATTCTTTGAAATTTTCTGAAAGGTTATTTTTTTGAAAAAACTGTCTAGTGAAACACCGCTGTAACTCCGTGCAAAGCCATTGGTAGGTAAGGTGTGATTGGTTCCGCTGGCATAATCGCCGGCACTTTCACAGG
>Ga0136636_10000483_pt1 | contig 20164 bp, 21 predicted proteins | sample AntDrymUQ8522106_2_FD_104653 | JGI IMG/M metagenome (GOLD analysis project Ga0136636, IMG submission 104653) | Polar desert sand microbial communities from Dry Valleys, Antarctica - metaG UQ852 (21.06) | ecosystem: Environmental > Terrestrial > Soil > Desert | place: Antarctica: Dry Valley... | reverse complement strand
GGAAACGGTCAGCGTTTGCTTCCATGATGCCGGCCACATTCTTGGTTCCGCCTGGCTGGAAGTCACCGTTACTGGCGAGGGTCAGCCGCGCAAGCTGGTTTTTTCCGGCGACCTGGGCATGCCGAATCGCCCGGTATTGAATGACCCGGAAAAGCCGATTCCGGCGGCGGATGTGCTGTTGATCGAATCGACTTACGGTGACCGTCTGCATCGTTCGTCGCCAGAAACGGAAGATGAGATTGTTGCCGCCTTTGAGCGAACCAGAGCGGCCGGGGGGAATCTGATTATTCCCGCTTTCGCCGTCGGGCGCACCCAGGAAATGCTTTATACGATGGCCGATCTGGTGCGGCGCAAACGGCTGAATGCGCTCAAGGTTTACGTCGATTCGCCGATGGCTAATGCCGCGACCCGCATCACGCTGGCACATCAGGAATTGCTTGATGCGGAAACGCGTGAGCTGATTGCCTGGCAGCAGAAGCATCCGGAGAAAATGAAAATTGAATTCGTCGCTGATGTCGAGCGTTCCAAGGCGCTTAACAAAATCCGTAGTGGTGCGGTGATCATCTCAGCCAGTGGTATGTGCGAGGCCGGGCGGATCAAGTATCACCTGCGCGAAAACCTTTCGCGCAGCGAATGCAGCATCCTGATCACTGGCTTTCAGGCCGCTGGCACGCTCGGCCGGCGTTTGGTCGATGGTGCCCGGCTAGTGAAAATTTTCGGTGAGCCGGTGCCAGTCAGGGCGCGTATTTATACGGTGGGCGGCCTTTCGGCGCATGCCGATCAAGCGGCGCTGCTGAATTGGCTCAGCGAATTTCACCAGCCGCCAGGGCGAACTTTTGTCGTGCATGGCGAAATAGGCGCATCAACCAATTTTGTTCAGGCAATTCAGGCTAAGCTCGGTTGGTTGGAGGTGGCTATCCCGCGCCCCGGCGAGTGCGTGACGCTGTAAGATAGCGGAAAATGTAAAGATGACAATTCAGACAAGAGGTGATGCAGATGTCCATCAATATGTCAGCAAAAGGTAATGGGGTTGATATCAACACGTTGAGCCCAATGGAAGTGGCCAGCAATGCGGTCAGCAAGGTGATTGATCCGTATGGCGTGACGATGTCACTGCTCAACGCTCAGATGGCTTGGCTCATGCACCCACAGGAACTGGCGCGAGCAATGCATGCACTTTCTGGGGATCTTTTCGCCCTGCAAACGCATGTGACGCGCCGGGCGATGGGGATTCCTTCAGCTGATGTCATTCAGCCAAATGCTGACGATGCCCGCTTTGCCAACCCGGTATGGACCGAATCGGCGAGTTGGGACATCATTAAAGAATTGTACTTGGCATTTACCCACCGTCTTGAAGACATGCTTTTCGAAACCCCTGGCCTGTCTGACAAAGAGCGCCGGCGTTCAGCTTTCTGGCTACGTAGCTGGTTGAACATGGTGGCGCCATCCAATTTTTTCTGGCTCAACCCGGTGGCAATGGAACGCTTTGTCGCAACCAATGGCGAAAGCCTTAAGGCGGGCTGGGAAAACTTCCAGCGCGACGCCAAAGCCAAGAATATCCAGATGGTCGAGCCCGATGCCTTTGTGGTCGGCAAGGATCTGGCGACGACGCCGGGCAAAGTGGTTTTCCGCAATCGTCTGGTCGAGCTGATCCATTACGCGCCGACCACCGAAAAGGTTCGGGCGATGCCTATCGTCATCACCACGCCGTGGATCAACAAGTTTTACATTCTTGATCTGACGTCCAAAAAGAGCATGGTCAAGTACCTCACTGACCAAGGTTTCTCGGTGTTTATTACCAGTTGGAAAAATCCCGGTGAGGATCTCTCTGACGTTCGTCTCGACGATTACCTGCTCGAAGGCGTTGATGAGGTTGTGCGTGTGGCCTGCGAATTCTGCAAGGTGCCGAAGGTGCATTTGGTCGGCTACTGTATTGGCGGAACGCTGGTTAGCACTTATATGGCCTGGGCCAACAAGCGATTTGGTGCCGATAAGGTGCCCGTCGCCCACTGGACACTTTTCACGACACTGACGGACTTTGCCCATCCCGGTGATATTGACGTCTTTATCGACGAAGCTTGTATCAGCAAGCTGGAAGAGTCGATGGCCAAAAAGGGTTATCTCGATGGCAACCAGATGGCAACATCTTTCCGCATGCTGCGTTCAAACAGCCTGATCTGGAATTACTGGGTCAATAGCTATCTGCTTGGCGAATCGCTACCGCCATTCGATGTGCTGTTCTGGAACGTCGATACGACGCGCATGCCGCAGGCCATGCACTCCTATTACCTGCGCGAAATGTATTTGCACAACAACCTGATTAAGCGCGACAAGTTGAATATTGCTGGTGAAGCGATCGACCTTGATCTGATCGTCCAGCCGCTCTATGCGGTGACGGCCGAGGATGACCATATCGCCCCGTGGAAGCAGTGTTATCGCATTCGCAAGCAAATCAACGTGGCAGCCCCGGTACGCTTTGTTTTGTCTACTTCCGGCCACATTCTTGGTGTCGTCAATCCGCCAGCTAATCCACCCAAGCGTTCTTACTGGATTGCCGAACCGGAACGAAATGAGCATTGGGAACATTGGTTTGATCGTGCCGAGAAAAAACCTGGTACTTGGTGGGAGGACTGGACACGCTGGCTTGGCGAGCGGACCGGTGATCTGGTTGAAGCCTATCCGGCAAGTAACCGTAAATTCCCGGCGCTGGCTGATTCACCCGGTACTTACGTGATGGAAAAATAAGCAGCAGTATTCCTGGTAACAACGAAATGGCTGCAAAGACGTCATTCCTGAAATTTGGGAATGACGGTTTTTTTGAAATATTTTCTTTCTGAAACCCACGGGGACCTCGAAGATGATCTCTGCCCTGACCCGCATTACCGCCGCGCCGCCTCAGGCGGGCACTGATTTGTTGCGCATTGTGCATATCAATGAGGAGATCAAGCGCGTCGTTGGCGTCTCCGTCAAAATCAACATCATGGCGCTTAATGCCATTTTTCTTGCCAAGCGAGCGGGTACCGCAGCCCTTGGGTTCGGCGTCCTTTCAAATGAATTGCGCGTGTTTTCGCAGGATTTGCGTAATTGCATGGGGGCGCTCAACGGGCTGATTCATGCCTGCGTTAATCAGGTGACGGTCGGTCTGCAGGGTATTCGCGTTGTTCGGCTACTGGGCGAGGCGGCTGCACTGACGCCGCAGCAAAAGGCGGTTGCCTGCATTTTGCAAAATCACAAGCAAGAAAACGAACGACGTGCCGCGAAGTTGTCCGCTTTGCGTCGGCAACTAAAAAGCGCCTTGGAAGATGCGTTTCAAATGGTTGAACTGGGTGGTGTACTGGCCAAATCAGCCAAGATCGAAGCGGCTTACGGACAAAGTTTTGCGCCATCGCTGGCCCAGGTTTCCGGGGAGTTCGATGGCGTCGTCGAGGAAATTCGCGGTTCGCTTGAGTCGCTGCGTCGCTCGGCCTTTTTTACCGAAAATCGCGACAACTGGAGAGTATGAGTGAAAACAACCAAGACCATTTTTCAGGACGGTAATCATAAATGGGTTGCCATTGTGCGCGATCCGGAAAAACCAAATTTCATTATTGATACGAATGAGTATCTGGTGACGCATGGCGGCAAGGGGCTGGTGATTGATCCGGGCGGCGCCGAAATTTTCCCGGCGGTCTTTTCCGCTCTCTCGGCCGAATTTGATCCGACGGCTCTGGCCGGTATTTTTGCTTCCCACCAAGACCCGGACGTTTGCTCATCGCTGGCGCTCTGGCTGGAATTCAACCCCGGCATGCGTTGCTATATCAGTTGGTTGTGGGGCAGCTTTATTCCGCACTTTGGCGGCACGGCGGAAACCTTCGTGCAGATTCCAGATGAAGGGATGGATATCTCGCTTGATGGCCTGATTTTGAAAGCCATTCCGGCGCATTACCTGCACTCATCAGGTAACTTCAATCTGTACGACAAAGTTGCCAAGGTGCTCTTCACTGGCGATGTCGGTGCCGCTTTGTTGCCGGCGGGGGCGGACGACCTGTTTGTCGAAAATTTCGACAAACATATTCGCCATGCCGAGGGTTTCCACAAGCGTTGGATGGGTTCGAATGAGGCGAAGCGCCGCTGGTGCGAACGTGTCTCGCAGCTTGATATCGACATGCTCTGCCCGCAACATGGGGCGATTTACCGTGGGGCCGATGTCCAGCGGTTTATCAACTGGTTTGACGATCTGACTGTAGGTGTCGTCAACGGTTGATTTTCCAGATTTGACGGCGGTCAAGGTAACGCTTAGGGTGCTGCCCCGAGAATGAGTCAACCAACCGCTGAAAGCGATTCATGTCAAATATCCGCAGTTTTATGACCGAAGATCATCGGCATTGCGATGATCTGTTTGCCGAGGCCGAGCAGGCCATCGGCAAGAAAAACTTTGAAGCAGCGCGTGCTGCCTTTGATCACTTTCACAGCGCCATGTTGGCCCACTTCGATACTGAGGAGAAAACACTTTTCCCGACTTTCGAAGCCAAGACCGGCATGACGATGGGTCCAACCCAAGTGATGCGCATGGAGCACGCCCAGATTCGTTTGCTGATGGATGCTGCGGTCGACGCGCTGAAATCAGGAAATATGGATGATTATCTTGGACAGGCCGAAACCTTGCTGATCATGATGCAACAGCACAATATGAAAGAGGAGAACATGCTCTATCCGATGTGTGACCAGCATTTGTCAGCCGAGCTGCCGGCGATTCTCCAGCGCCTCGAAACCGAGCTTTCAGAAGCATGACTCACCCTAAAACTCCACACGTTGTCGATGCGCGCTACATGGAGCCGCCTGCCCCCTTCGTAAAAACTATGGAAATGCTCGATATCCTGCAAGAGGGCGAGAAAATGCTCCTTCTGCTCTTCCGCGAGCCGCATCCGCTCTACAAGGTGCTGAGGCAGAATGGACATGATTACGAAGTCGAATTGATGCCTGACGGCACATTTGAAATCCTGATCTCGCGCTGAATCGCCAGATCCGCTGCGCCAGTCTGTTTTGTAAACCCGAATGTCAGCCATGATGTCTTTTGAAAGCGCCCCACCGTTCGCGGCGCCGCTACGCTTTTTTCTGACTGCACCCTTATTCGCTTTGCTGGCCGGCTTACTTGTCGCCATCGAGGGGCCGGATATCTTTGCCTCACGCTGGATGCCGGCAAGCCTGGCCGTCACGCACCTGCTCACCGTTGGCTTCATGCTGCAGATCATGCTTGGTGCACTGATCCAGATTTTGCCGGTTGTGGCTGGCGCCAGTTTGACCCGCCCCTTGCTGGTAGCAACAATTGTTCACCTCGGCCTGACTCTTGGCACTTTGCTGCTGGCGGCCGGCTTCTATTTCGGCCGGCCGGATTTGCTTAGTGCGGCGGCGGTGCTGCTGGCGCTAACCATTCTGGTGTTTTTGTCAGCGGCGCTCACCGTATTGCTCAGTATTCCGTCCACCAGTCCGACCATTCGTGGCCTCAAACTGGCTTTATTCAGCCTCGCCGTGGTCGTCGGCCTCGGCGTGCTGATGGCTCTGGCGATGGCCTATGGCTGGGCGCTGCCCTTTCCCGCGCTGGCCGATTTACATGCCGCCTGGGGATTTGGTGGCTGGGCCGGTATTTTGTTGGCAGCGATGGCTTATGTCGTCGTGCCGATGTTTCAGCTGACGCCGGGCTATCCGGCCCGACCCAGCTGGTGGTTCCCCGTAGGCATGCTGGCTTTGCTGTTGCTGTGGAGCGGGGCAGTTTTGGCCGGGTGGCCGGCCGGCATCCGCATCAGCCAGTTGCTGGCAGCTATTCTCGGTCTGGCTTTCGTCGGGCTAACCCTCCGCCTGCAGGGCAAAAGACGTCGGGCACGCGCCGATGTGACCTATCGCTATTGGCAACTAGGTTTGGCAGCGAGTATTTTTGCCCTTTTAATGCTGTTGACCGTAGCACTCTGGCCCGCCGTGGCTGAATACAATGGCTGGACGCTGATTTTCGGCATTCTGCTGATTGCCGGTGGCTTCCTGCCTTTCATTGTCGGCATGCTCTACAAAATCGTGCCTTTTCTCGCCTGGCTGCATCTGCAGAACGAGGGGCAAGCCAAGGTGCCCGCACCCAATGTGAGCAAAATTTTACCGAATGTCGATATGCAGCGGCAAATGAATGCCTATGCCGGCACGCTCGTCTTGTTGCTGGTGGCTGCTCTTCAGCCAGAATGGCTCAGCCGGCCGGCTGGACTTTGTTTTGCCCTGGTTAGTGGCTGGCTATGGCTGAATCTTTTCGGTGCCATTCAGCGCTACCGCCAACATAAGCAGGAAATTTTGGCAAAGCTGGCAGCACTTTGAGCTATATCCTTCTCAAGCACCTGCACATCACTTGCGTTGTCCTTAGTGGACTGGGATTCTGCTTGCGCAGCTGGTGGATGCGGCGTGACTCGGCCCTGCTGGGCCACCGTTTTGCGCGAGTTGCGCCGCATGTTGTTGACAGCCTGTTGCTCGGTAGCGCCATCACAATGGCCTTGATGAGTGGGCAATACCCATTTGCCCAGACTTGGCTGACAGCAAAGTTTTTTGGTTTGCTCGCTTACATTGCTCTTGGCACGATGGCACTGAAGTGGGGTAAAACGAAAGCCATTCGTGTTCGCTTTGTCATCCTTGCCCTGCTGGCTTACGCCTACATCGTCAGCGTTGCACTGACGAGAACCCCTTTACCAAGCTTCTGATCAGCTGCGGTGCTGCGTCATCAAGGCTTTCAGGCCATTGACGTTCAAAATTCGGATGTGTTTTTGCTGAACCGCGATGTGGCCTTCTTCCTGAAAGCGCGAAAAGGCACGGGAAACCGTTTCCAGCTTTAGCCCGAGATAGCTGCCAATTTCCTCGCGCGTCATGCGCAGGAAAAATTCAGCGTGTGAGAAGCCTCGGGAAGTAAAGCGCTGCGACAGGTTGAGCAGAAATGCGGCCAGCCGTTCTTCGGCGCGCATGGTACCCAACAGCATCATCACCCCGTGATCACGCACTATTTCGCGACTCATGACCTTATGGAAATGGCGCTGCAGGGTGTGGATTTCGCGCGACAGTCCTTCCAGGCGAGCAAATGGAATAGCGCAAATTTCACTGTCTTCAAGGGCGATGGCATTGCAGGTATGGTGTTCGGAGCTGATGCCATCAAGACCCAAAAGCTCACCTCCCATTTGAAAACCAGTGACTTGCTCGCGGCCATCTTCCAGTAATACGTCGGTCTTGAAGAAGCCGCTACGGATGGCAAATATAGAATCAAAGGCTTCGCCAGCACGATAGAGGAGTTCCCCGCGCTTCAAGCGGCGACGGGCTGAGACCAGATCATCCAGGCGTTCAAGCTCTTCTAAATTGAGCCCAAAGGGTAGGCACAATTCGCGTAAATTGCAGTTTGAACATGCTGTCTTGATAATCGACAGCGATATTTCCTGAGCTTGTATCTGAGGAGGTATCATCAACTTTCGTTCGCTTGATCCAGGTCAACTGCGATGTTGCGGTAACCGAACATAATTCGACTAAATCTTCGTGGTGTGTTTAATGACATTTGCAACTGAAAACCTCGTCTTCGATCCTCAGATCATTCGCCGCTTTGACGTCAACGGCCCACGCTACACGTCTTATCCCACAGCGGACCGTTTTGTCGAGGCTTTTGACTCGGAAGCGGCCAAACTCTGGCTTGGTAAACGCAATATCGGCGGTATCAGCCGACCGCTTTCATTATACTTCCACATCCCGTTCTGCAACACCATCTGCTATTACTGCGCCTGTAACAAGATCATCACCAAGGATCATGGTCGCAGCGCCAAATATCTGAAATATCTGGCCAAGGAACTAGCGCTGCAAAGCGCTTGCTTGGAAGGCAAGGACGGCGAACACGAGGTCATTCAGCTGCATTGGGGTGGCGGTACGCCGACTTTCCTCTCGCACGACGAAATGCGCCAGTTGATGGCTGAAACGCGCAAGCATTTCAAGCTGCTGGAGGGTGGGGAATACTCAATCGAAGTTGATCCGCGCAAGGTGGATACAGCAACGGTGGCGCTGCTCGGTGAACTCGGCTTCAACCGGATGAGCGTTGGCGTGCAGGATTTCGATGAGCGCGTGCAGGTCGCGGTTAACCGTATCCAGAGCGAAGAAGAAACCGCTAACGTGATAAACGCGGCGCGGGCCAATGGCTTCAAATCGATTTCGATTGATTTGATCTATGGTTTGCCGCATCAAACGGTGATGGGCTTCAATCGCACTTTGGATCGCGTCGTGGCAATGAATCCGGATCGCCTGTCGATCTACAACTACGCCCACATGCCGACCCTGTTCAAACCGCAGCGGCGAATTGCCGATAGCGATCTGCCAGAGGCGGATACCAAGTTACAGATCCTGGCCTTGGCGATCAAGAAGCTGACCGAAGCGGGTTACGTTTATATCGGCATGGATCACTTTGCCAAGCCCGATGACGAAATGGCGATTGCTCAACGTCAGGGTCGTCTGCACCGCAACTTCCAGGGTTACTCGACCTACGCTGATTGCGACATGTTGTCTTTCGGTATTTCTTCGATCAGCAAGGTGGGGCCAACCTACAATCAGAACGTCAAGACGCTCGACGAGTACTACGACCGCCTTGATGCGCAGATTCTGCCCGTCTTCCGGGGTATTGAGCTGAATGCCGATGATATATTGCGGCGCTCGATCATTCAGGCGCTGATGTGCCATTTCGAGCTTTCCATTGAAAGCATTGAAAGCTCGCACCTTATTGATTTCCATACCTATTTTTCCGCAGAGCTGGCGGATATGAAAGAAATGGAAGCGGCGGGTCTGCTCAAGGTCGAGCGTGATTGGATTACCGTTTTGCCGCCGGGTCGCATGTTGGTTCGGGTCATTACCATGGTTTTTGACCGCTACCTGCGGGCTGATCGCCAGCGCAAACGCTACTCCAAGGTAATCTAAGCATCGTGATCTGCCGGGGCGTGCGGGTTAAACTGCACGCTTCTGCTTTTATCCGTTTGCTCAATGCCTGATTCTGGCTATCTCGCCCTTTTTCTCGTTGGTTTGCTCGGTGGTACCCATTGCGTCGGCATGTGCGGTGGCATTGTCGGAGCGCTCTCCATGGGCGCACCGGCCCGCTGGTCCATGTTGCTCTCTTACAATGCCGGGCGGATTCTTTCCTATGCTGCTGCCGGCGCCATTGCCGGCGCACTCGGTGCGGCCAGCCTGGGTCTTGAGGGGCAGGTTCCGGCCCGGCTGATACTCTATTTTTTCGCCAATCTGATGTTGGTAGCGCTCGGCCTCTATTTACTCGGGGTGACGCGGGCACTTGCCTTTACCGAACGCTTCGGACAAAAGCTGTGGCGGGTTTTGCAGCCCCTAACCAAACGGTTTTTACCGGCTCGCAAGATGCGCCAGGCCTTTCCGCTTGGCCTGCTCTGGGGCTGGTTACCTTGTGGCCTGGTTTATAGTGCTCTGGCCAGCGCGCTCAGTGCCGGTTCCGCCGGGCGAGGCGCCTTGATGATGCTGGCTTTTGGTCTGGGCACCTTGCCAAATTTGCTGCTCGCCGGCATCGTGTTGGCTCGATTGAATGAATTTGTCCGCCGTCCGTTTGTACGCATGTTTTCCGGTCTGTTGGTGCTCGGTTTTGGTGTTTATGGCTTGATTGGCCTGCTGCGTCTGTTAGGCTGGATTTGAAATAAGGATTTGCCATGAAAATTCTCTTGCCTGTTGATAGTTCCGAGTGCGCGCTGCGCGCGGTAGATCATCTGATTGCGCATGCCGCCTGGTTTCGGGATGTCCCGGAAATTCATCTGCTGCATGTTCACGCACCGATCCCGATTGGGCGCGTTCAGGCGCATGTGGGCCGCGAAACGCTGCATGCCTACTACCGCGAAGAAAGCCAGGATTTGCTGATTTCGGCGCAGAAAAAGCTGGATGCTGCCGGGCGCTTTCATACGACGCATATCCATGTTGGGCAGCCGGCGGAAGTGATCGCCAAAGTGGCTGGCGAGTTGGCTTGTGACTTGATCGTCATGGGGACGCATGGGCGAGGTGGCGTGGCTGGCTTGGTTACCGGCTCGGTGGCTAATCGTGTGCTGTTTCTTGCCACTTGCCCGGTCTTGTTGGTCAAGTGACCCAGGCCGAAGGCAACAACGACGAGGGCAGCGACAGCAAGGTTGTCGAATTTTCAATTGCTGGCATGACCTGTGCGGCCTGTTCGGTGCGTCTGGAAAAAGTACTGAATCGGCAGCCGGGCATGCAGGCCAATGTCAATCTGGCCTCCGAGCGGGCCCGAGTGCGCTTGGCCGGCGCGACTGAGGCATCGGCAGTAATCGCGGCAGTCGCCAAGGCGGGATTTTCCGCCGCGTTGGTCGATAGCCAGACCCGTGATCGGGAAAAAGCGGAGAAATTGCGGGTCTACCGCAGCGAAATCCGGTATTTCTGGATTTCCGTCGCGCTGACCCTGCCGCTGGTCGGGCAAATGTTTTTCATGTTTGGTGAGCATGGTCACATGAACGAATTGCCGCGCTGGCTGCAACTGGCGTTGGCGACGCCGGTCCAGTTCTGGATCGGCTGGCGGTTTTACGAAGGCGCCTACAAGGCGCTGCGTGGTGGCGGGGCCAATATGGATGTGTTGGTCGCACTCGGTACCAGCATGGCCTGGGGCTTCTCGACGGCAGTGACCTTGTTCGGCCTTGATCAGCATGTGTATTTCGAGGGCGGCGCGGCGGTCATTACGCTGGTTTTACTTGGCAAATTGCTCGAAGCCGGCGCTAAGGCGCGGACGTCGGAGGCGATTGAGTCGCTGATTCGTCTGCAGCCCAAAACGGCCCAGGTTGAGCGTAACGGGCTGTGGGTGGAAATGCCGGTTGAGGCGCTGATGCCGGGCGATATTTTTCTCGTTCGTCCGGGCGAAAGCGTGCCGGTTGATGGGGTGGTGATCGACGGAGAATCAAAGGTTAACGAAGCGATGTTGACCGGTGAAAGCATGCCGGTCGGCAAGCGGAATGACGACAAGGTCTTCGCCGCAACCGCCAATGGGCAGGGCGCTTTGCGCTGCCGGGCGACGGGTGTCGGCGAACATACGCTGTTGGCGGGCATCATTCGGCTGGTCGGCGAGGCGCAAGGATCGAAAGCGCCAGTGCAACGGCTGGCTGACCAGATTTCGGCGATATTTGTGCCAGTGGTTTGCGCCATTGCCCTGATGACGTTTATCGGTTGGTGGTGGTATTCCGGCGAGTTTGCCGAGGCGCTGGTCAATGCCGTGGCGGTTCTGGTCATCGCTTGCCCCTGTGCGCTCGGCTTGGCGACACCGACGGCGATCATGGTGGGCACCGGGCAGGGGGCGCGGGCCGGTATTCTGGTCAAGAATGCCGAGGCGCTGGAGCGGGCCGAGCGGATTACCGTGCTGGCGCTCGACAAAACTGGCACGCTGACTTGTGGCACGCCGCAGGTCACTGATGTCGTGCCGCGCGGCTTGGGGCGTGATGAAGCTTTGCGACTAGCAGCGGCGCTTGAGCAAAATTCCGAACATCCGCTAGCGCGGGCCATCGTTGCTGAGAGTGCTGTACCCCAAGGGCACTTCCTGCGGGGTGCGGTCGACCGGCCAAAAGTGCAAAATTTCAAAGCGCTGCCCGGCCATGGCATTGAAGGCGAAATTGACGGGCGTTTGCTCCGCCTTGGTTCTCCAGCCTGGCTTGGGCTGGCGACTGATCCTGTTCTGCTTGAGCTACAACAAGCGGGTAAAACGGTGGTAGTGCTCGCCGATGGTGATCAGATATTGGCCCTAATTGCCATTGCCGATGCCCTGCGGCCAACCTCGCGCGCCGCTGTGGCGCGATTGCGCGAGCGTGGGATCAGGGTAGTGATGTTGACCGGTGACAATGCAGCAACTGCCGCAGCGATTGCCGCCGAGGCTGGCATTGCCGAATTCCGCGCCGAGATTCTGCCCGGTGACAAGGCTGCGGCAATTGTCCAGTTAAAAGTGGATGGCGCTCTGGTAGCAATGGTCGGCGATGGAATCAACGACGCCCCGGCTTTAGCGGCCGCTGATGTCAGTTTTGCGATTGGCGCCGGTTCGGATGCCGCTATTGAGGCTGCCGACCTGACCCTGATTCGTAGTGACCTGATGGGGGTGGTTGACGCAATCGACCTTTCGGCCGCCACTTTGGGCAAGATACGGCAAAACCTTTTCTTTGCATTCATCTACAATGTGCTGGGGATACCCCTCGCTGCAGCAGGCATGTTAAATCCGGTGGTGGCCGGTGCAGCAATGGCGATGAGTTCGGTTTCGGTGGTGTCAAATTCATTGCTCCTGAAACGCTGGCGACCTGCCTCGCGTTTGGGCGATACGACAAAATAATCAGGGTTCTGGATGAACGCAGGAATTGGGGAAATATTTTTGGCGCAGGCAGATTCCGGGGAAATGTCCAGGGCCGGCGGACGTGTTCAGCAGGCAGCCGGAGAGCGGGAAGCGCAATTTCTCGCCACGATGGAAGCCGCTCAGGTCGGCATTTTTGTCCTTCAGGATCACCTGTTCAAATACGCCAACCCATTTTTACTCCAGTTATTTGGCTACACGGCGGATGAATTCATCAACCGTATAGGGCCGCTCGATCTGGTTTCTCCTGATCAGCATGAACTGCTCATGCAGCAGATGGATAACCGCACTGCCGGTCAGCCGGGATTGCGCTATGAACTTTCGGCCATTCGCAAGGACGACACGGTTTTTCCCGTCACCATTCATGGTTCCCCCTCAGTTTTTAATGGCCAGCCAGCCTCGGTGGGGACTGTGCTGGATATCTCAGCCCAGAAATCAGCCGAGCTGAAAATCCGTGAACTGGCCGATTTCGATGCCCTGACCGGGCTGCCCAACCGTCGTCTGTTGCGAGACCGGGTGATGCAGCTCTTGGCCAAATCCGAACGAGAAGAGTCCGCCGTAACGCTGATGTTTCTCGACCTCGATCACTTCAAACGGGTGAATGACTCACTCGGGCATAGCATTGGTGATGAACTGCTCTGTGCCGTTGCCACCCGCCTGGCCACTACGGTGCGGCGGATCGACACCCTGGCCCGGCTTGGGGGCGACGAGTTCATTCTCGCCATGCCCGGTATCCAGGCTGCTGCAGCGGCGGAGGTGGCGCGGCGTCTGATTGAGGCGTGCAGCCACCCTTTCGTTGTCGCCGGACATGACCTGACGGTGACGCCCTCGATCGGTATCTGCATTCATCCGCAGGATGGCAAAGATATCGAAACCCTGCTTAAAAACGCCGATGTGGCGATGTACAAGGCCAAGGAGCAGGGGCGCAATACGTTTCAGTTCTACACGGCCGAGATGAATACCACGACGCTCGACCGTCTGATGATGGAGAGCGGCTTGCGCCGGGCTCTCAAGCAGCAGGAGTTCGTGCTGCATTACCAGCCGCTGGTCAGTTTGCAAAGCGGCCTGATTATTGGTGTCGAAGCACTAATTCGCTGGGTGCATGCTGATCTCGGGATGATCATGCCGGACAAATTCATCCGGGTGGCCGAAGAGATTGGGCTGATCAATCCGATTGGCGACTGGGTGTTGGGTGAAGCTTGTCGTCAGGCGCAAAGCTGGATCGATAGCGGCTTGCCGCCGATGGTGATGGCAGTCAATGTTTCACCAGTGCAGTTCCGCCAGCTTGGCTTTGTCGATGCCGTGGCTGGGGCGCTGGCCGCTTCCGGGCTGGAAGCCGGCTTGCTGGAACTCGAAGTCACTGAGGGGACGGTGATGCACGATGCCGATATCAATCTCGGTACACTGACGGCGCTGGACCGAATGGGGGTTGAACTCTCGGTTGATGATTTTGGCACCGGTTATTCCTCTCTCGCCTATTTAAAACGTTTCCCGGTCAGTAAACTGAAAATTGATCGTTCTTTTGTGCGCGATCTTGAAATTGATCCGGACGATCGGGCCATTGCTTCGGCCATTGTCAGCATGGGCCGTAACCTGCGGCTGACGGTTTTGGCCGAGGGCGTCGAAACGGCCGAGCAACTGGCTTTATTGCGCAATATGGATTGCGACATGGCGCAGGGCTATATTTTCAGCCGGCCGCTAATGCCGGACGATATTGCCGAATTGCTGCGCACACAGCCCTTTATGAACCAGGAGAAATAAATGGAAAACACCGTAATCAAAGTTGGCGGCATGAGCTGTCAGGGCTGCGTCAAAAACATCACTGGCGTGCTTACCGGGCTGGCTGGAGTGACTTCGGCTGAGGTATCACTCGACGCTGGTGAGGCTAACGTGGCGTTTGAAGCGCAGACCGTGACGCGGGCGGCACTGCTCGCTGCGATTGAAGATGCCGGTTTCGACGCCGAGTAAAAGATTCAAAGTAAATGATTCCAAGTAAATCAAACCAGTAGCAAACAATAATATTCAAGAGAACAGTCGTGTCAGAAGAAAAAATCAGACTTACCCAGCTTTCCCATGGTGGTGGTTGTGGCTGCAAGATTGCCCCGGCCGTCCTGGAAAAAATTCTTGGTGGCATGCCGCCAGGGATCATCCCGCCGCAACTTTTGGTTGGTACTGAAAGTAGCGACGATGCCGCGGTTTATCAGCTCAATTCAAACCAGGCGATTGTGGCGACGACGGACTTCTTCATGCCGATCGTTGATGATCCTTTCGACTTTGGGCGAATCGCCGCAACCAATGCCATTTCCGATGTCTATGCGATGGGCGGCACACCGCTTTTTGCTCTGGCGCTAGTCGGTATGCCGGTCGATGTGCTGCCGCTCGAAACCATCGGCAAGATTCTCGCTGGCGGCGAAGCCGTTTGTCGGGCGGCCGGGATTCCGATTGCCGGTGGGCACACGATTGATTCAGTCGAGCCGATTTATGGCCTGGTGGCCATCGGCCTGGTGAATCCGCAGCACTTGAAGCGCAACTCTAGCGCCCAGCCGGGTGACAGGCTGATTCTTGGAAAACCCCTCGGCGTGGGCGTGTACAGCGCCGCGTTGAAGAAGGAAAAGCTGCACGAAAGCGATTACGAGGCGTTGATTGCCAACACGACGCAGCTGAATACCCCGGGGCCAGTGTTGGGCTGTCTGGATGGCGTTCATGCGGTGACCGATGTGACCGGCTTCGGTTTGCTCGGTCATCTGATGGAAATGTGCAAGGGCAGTAAATTGCGGGCGCGAGTTGATTTTTCCGCGATTCCTTTGCTTACCCGGGCGGCTGAATTTGTCGAATCGGGTTACATCACCGGCGCTTCGGGCCGTAATTGGGCGAGTTACGGCCATGCTGTAAAAATTACCGATAGTCATGTTGATTTAGCCAAAACATTGCTAACTGATCCGCAAACCTCTGGTGGCCTGCTGGTTTCCTGTGCGCCGGATACGGTGACGGAGGTTTTGTCGATCTTCCTGCAGCAGGGTTTTTCCCATGTTTCCGTGATCGGCGAGGTGTTCGATGGCGAACCCGGCATTGAAGTGATCTGAAGGGAAATAATATGGTGCGCTTGATTCTTCTCCTCTGCCAAGTCGCACTTTTTCTCGGTATTTCCATGCCGGTTAATGCTTTGGCCAAGTCACCGGCTGTGCCCGAAGCGATGCTCAGTTTTGCCAATCGCGACATCGTTGTCCTGCGCACCTCGGTGCAAGGTGCGACGCCGGAGGTTCGCGTCAAGCGCATTCAGGAACGCCTGCGCTTGCTTGACGAGAAAGAACTCGACAAGCCGCTGGTGCGCAGTTCCGCAGTTATTGACCACCAGACGGGTGAGCTTTTTTCGATTGGTGGTCGGGCTATATTTGTGCTTTTGGAGGCAGACCTCGATGAAGAGGCAAAGCTTAGCCTTTCGGCTGCGGGTGATCAGGTCGAAGCACACTAGAACGCGGCAATAACTGCGACGCAGGATCAACGCCGTGGGCCGGTTTTTCTCAAGGGGCTACTCTATTCGGGCCTGTCGACGCTCGTGATGCTGGTCCTTCTGTGGGGAATTCAGCACGCCACCACTTTTTTTGCTGGCGCGTCTGCAAAACCGCATCCAATCAGCGCGCGAAGGTTCGCAAGTGCGCTGGGCCGAGCATGCCTGGTTGCTCTTTCGCCGCCTGGCCCAACTGGTACTGGCATTTCTCTGGGTATCCGTCGCCTACCTATGGTTTACCTTTGTCCTCGATCAATTCCCGCTAACTCAACCATTTGCCGAAAAACTGACCGGCTTCCTCGGCGGCTTGCTCGGGCACGGTGCCATTTCTGCCCTTCCCGGCTGTTGACCGTAGCAGTCATTCTTTTCCTTACCAAAGCGGTGAATGATGTAGTCGCCAATATTTTCGAGAGTGTAGATAAGGGGCGTTCGGCCATACCCGGCATTCACAAGGACACCGCCTACGTAACTCGGCGGCTGATTGCCATCCTGATCTGGGGTTTTGGTGTGGCTGTCGCCTATCCATTTTTGCCCTTGGCAGAAAGCGATGCCTTCAAAGGCTTGTCGGTGATGTTTGGTTTTATGCTGACGCTGGGTTCCGCCGGCATCGTCACCCAGATGATGAGTGGTCTTGTCCTGATCTATTCACGCGCGCTGAAGGTCGGTGATTTCGTCAGTATTGGTGATGTCATGGGGGTGGTCAAAGAGTCCGGGGTGTTATCGACCAAGATCATCAACATGCGTAACGAGGAAGTGACGATTCCCAACGCCGTGCTGGTGGGGAATCCGATCAAGAATTAAACCAGTGTCGGCGGTGAGCGCGGCGCCTTGATTTCGACCACTGTCACCATCGGCTACGACACGCCTTGGCGACAGGTGCACGCCATGTTGATCAATGCAGCGGAAACGACCAGCGGTTTGCGGCCAATCCCGAAGCCCTTTGTGATGCAGAAAGCACTGCAGGATTTTTACGTCGAATATGAGTTGTAAGGCTATGTCGACCGTCCGCTCGAACGTATTCAAATACTTTTAGAATTGCATTCGCATATTCAGGATCAATTCAATATCCACGGCGTGCAGATTATGTCGCCACACTTTGTGCTGCAACCGAAAAGCAACGTGGTAGTCAGCCGCGACAACTGGTTTGCCGAACCGGCGCAGCGGCCGAAATAGTCGCCAGAATCGCCGATCAGGTCAAATCACAGTCAGGGCAGTCGACTCAGGCGAGGCAGCTCAGGCTGCCTTACGCAACACCTTGCCCGGTTTGTTCAGGCCAGCATTGGCTTCGTGCAGGCACTCGCGGGCACAAGAGGCGCAGCGGCCACAGTCGCGGGTAACGCCGAGTTCGCGGCGCAAGTCTTTCAAGGTGCGCGCGCCGTCTTCAACCGCCTGGCGAATCTGGTGGTCGGTTACCGCTTGGCAGACACAAACATACATGATTCGTCTTTCCGAAAAGGGTATGTGGGCAAGAGTTGCTAATGCGAACAGTTCTTATTTTATTCAAATGAGAATGACTGTCAACAATATTCGTTGGTTTCTGCAAAACAATGCTGAGGGCGCTAAAATTCGCCCCTGCCTGATTTACTACCACCCGAAATTTCAAGGAAAAAATACCAATGTCTGAGCATGGGTTTCACGTACACGGCCCGCATGACCACGAAATTGAACACATCACCCAGCATGGCGGCGACAGCTTTACCGGCCGTCTTGCTGTCCTGACCGCTGTGCTGTCAACGGTTGGCGCCATTTTTGGCTATATGGGTGGCCACTCGCAGAATGCAGCATTGCTCTTCAAGAACGAAGCGGCAATCCAGAAAACGTCGGCCTCGAATCAGTGGAACTACTACCAAGCGAAAAGCAAAAACAAAATTTGGCTGAGCTTTCGGTGACGCTGACCAGCGGCGAAGCGCAGGAAAAATTCAAGCAGAACGTTGAGCGTTACAAAAAAGAAAAGGATGAAATCAAGGCTGAAGCCGACAAGCTGGAAGAGCTCTCGAAGGAAGCTGACCATAAGAGCGAAGCCGAAATGCATGTGCATGAACGCTGGGCGCTGGCGACCACCTTGCTACAGATCGCCATTGCCCTGTCAGCGATCACGCTGCTGACCCGTAAGCGCTGGCTGCTGGTTGGTGTTTTTGGTGCGACTGGTCTGGGTTTGCTGGCTGGCCTGATGGGCTACCTCCACCTGTAAGCGGCGATGCACCTGAACCATCGTTTATGGCCTAGCCTTGCCGGGCTGATTTTTGCCCTTTTTTCGGCGTCGACCGTAGCAGACGAGACTTGTCGTATTGCCTTCGACATGGGCTCGTCCGGAATACGTGCCGGCGCGTCGAATAGTGATGTCACGACCCGAGCCGAAATAGACTATCTCAGCCCGTTGTGGGCTGGGCGCGGATTGGCTGAAACGCTGCCGCCGACATTGGCGGCGCTGCACGACTTGCCTGAAAAAGGCGCATTCTCAGCCACTTGCGCCCAGGTTGGTGGCGGTTTTTCCGCTTGGCGCTTGGCCCTGCAGCAGGATGTAACGGGGCTGGCCGAAATGCTCGCCGGCATTCAGGCGGCAAGCGGTGTTGCTGTGCTGGTCATACCGCCCTTGCAGGAAGGCGCTTACGGTTATTTTGGCGCGCGCCAGTTGCTGGGAGAAAAACTGAACACCAGCCACGTGCTTGATATTGGCGGCGGTAGCCTGCAAGTCGCCGGCGAGCGCAGTTCCTACGGCGAAGCACTTGGCCAGAAAATCTGGCAGCGCTCCCTCTGTCAGGAAATCCGCAATGCCGAATCAACTCCTTGCAACTTGCAGCCGCTGACCGGGGAAGAACTCGCCATTGCTCGTAACTTACTGCAGGAAAAGCTCGACGGTATCAGCTTTGCCCTGCCGGAGCCGGTCACCATGACGGCGATTAGTCGCCCGGTCAGTCGAGGTGTGTTGCCGGCCGTACGGCGCCTTGCCGGCGCTGCCGCTCAGCCGAATCAATTTCCTCCCAATCAGTTACAGCGCTCCGCCATCAGCACAGCAATTCAGCAAATAGCCGTCTTGAGTCGGGAAGAGACGGCGACCTTGCTGGGCAGTCCATCCGCTTACGTCGCCTACCTGTTGAGTGACATGCTGTTGGTTGAAGGTTTGTTGCTGGCGACCGGCGGCGAAACGCTGCAAGTGACGGAGCTTGATCTGACCAACCTGCCGGGTTTGCTCAATGACGATCAGGCATTTGCCTGGGGGCGGCGCTATGACTGCTATCTGCAACGCTTGCAGACAATCGGACTGGCGGCTTACGGCAGCGAACCGGCAACTTGCCCATAGCCGGTAAAACGCAAGTTCACTCGGCGGCGCGTCGCAATGACAACCATTTCAGCATGGTGACGTATAGCAAATCCGGATCAACCGGCTTGGCGACAAACCCATCCATCCCGGCATTCATGCACAGCGCATTATCTTCGGTAAACGCATTGGCCGTCATGGCGATGATCGGCAGGTTCTTGCAGGCGGGAATCTGGCGAATGCACTGCGTCGCCTCAAGGCCGTTCATCTCCGGCATCTGCATATCCACCAGCACCAAGTGGTAATGGTTAGCCATCGCCATTTCGACGGCACGATTGCCGTTTTCGGCAATATCGACGGTGAACCCTAGCACTTCGCGCAGTAGTTCAATAGCTACTTCCTGGTTGATCCAGTCATCCTCGGCGAGCAGAACGCGGGTGCCGGCAAAGTCGCGGATTAGCCGACTTTCGGCTTCTACCCCGGTGATGGCGATTTCCTCTCGCGCTCCTTCGAGCGCACTCTGCGTTTTCAGGAGGCGAATCGAAAAGGCGAAGGTGCTGCCGATATCTGGCGTGCTGCTGGTGACATCAATTTCACCACCCATCAATTTGACTAGCCGCAGACAAATCGGCAAACCCAGGCCGGTGCCGCCAAATTTTCGTGTCGTTGAACCATCAGCTTGCTCAAAGGGGTTGAAAATGCGCTTCGCTGCCTCGGGCGTAATGCCAATGCCCTGATCTTCAACCGCAAACAGGATCAACTTGTCCTTAGCTGTTTCTTCGACAATTTTGATGAAAACGCTAATGTTGCCCCGTTCGGTAAACTTGATTGCATTGCCCACTAGATTGAGCAAAATCTGTTGCAAGCGTAATGGGTCGCCAATGACTTCGCAGCCAATCAAACGCGGATCAATTTCGTAATTGAGGCGTAGTCGAGCCGCTTCGGCTTTGGCAACGACCAGACTATCAAGATTGCTGATCAGCTTCTGCATCGAAAAAGGCACGTGTTCGAGCGTCATTTTCTCGGCATCAAT